>OGZO01002462.1_pt1 | contig 12692 bp, 9 predicted proteins | sample 1576721 | NCBI WGS metagenome assembly OGZO01 (sample SAMEA3541516, study PRJEB24748) | human gut metagenome | biome: human gut; feature: human-associated habitat; material: faeces | place: China | collected 2012 | reverse complement strand
AGAGAGGATTTGCAACAAAGAGGGAAGCACTTGATTATGAGCGTAATTACAATGCAGGCACGGAGTTTGGCTCGTTGCTCGCGTAAATTAGAAAAATGGCTGTGGATCCTAGTAGAATCCGCAGCCATTTTTTCCATTTTCTTTTACTTTGTACAAAGCCTTATCAGCATCCTCAAAAATGTTTTCCCCAGGGTTCTCACGGTCGGAAAATGCGACTCCGGCACTCAGTGATACTTTTGGGATTCCTTTCTCTGGTGAAGAGAGCTGTTGGTTAACAGAATCAATCTTATTTTTGATCGTGTACTGTAAATCTGTTGTCATCTCAACCATGAGAATCGCAAATTCATCTCCACCGATCCGACAGACGTAATCGTTGTTTCGAAAAGCGGCTTTTAGATAGTCAGCAACTTTTTTCAAAATAACATCACCAATTGCATGTCCGTAAGTGTCATTCACTGATTTGAATACATCGATATCAATGAGGATCAGTGCGAATGGATGGTTCTCGGCATCGGTTTCATAAAGACTTAGAAACTTATTGAAGGATCTGCGGTTGAAGCAGTCGGTAAGCGCATCATACTCAGCCTGGTGCCGAATCAACTGTTGCGTCTGCTGATTCTCCCGATACACCTGATTATAAGTGATTGCAAGATTCTGTAATTCTACTGCTCCAAGTACAGGAAAAATCTCTCCAAGACGAATGCACTCATTATAACTTATCAGAGGTTTTACAATGAGATGTCTGATCGTAAAGCAAAAGGCAAGCATAAGAAAGACCATGAGAAAGGTGCTTATCTTAAGATTACGGAAACTGTCGAAAAAAATAGTCTGTGCACGATTCTGTTTCTTCTGAGTATAATCCAAAAGGCTCTGTGTGCAGTTTGCTAGATTCGCTTTCGTCTGAACAAGTAAAGCCTGATAAGTATTGTCGCAAAGAATAGAACTGGCTTTTTTTAACTTTTCTTCCGAACTTAATAAAGCGTCTTCATCAGTTAGTTTGACAGTTGCGACTTCCTGCTGCAGGGAATCTTCGGAAATCCCGTTGGCATCCGCAATGAGCCGCATAGAGTAATAGTCAATACTCATTAAGTCTCCGGAAGATTTTAATGCAGATTTTAAAGAGGTAAAAGTCTGTGTACCATCAAAATATTCCTCAAGCTGTTTTAAAGCATGTTCTCTTCGTTTGGTCATATGTGCTTCTCTGAAATAAAGATCCATATAATATTCATTTCCGGTCATTGCATAAAGTCTCGCCTGCTCTACCAGATAATCACATCCTTCTTCTAACTGCTCAACGGAATCTTTGCAGAGGATATATTGTTGGGATGATTCTTGAAAAGAATGAAACTGTTTCTGATTGAAAATGCATATGAATATGAACAGGGCTGTAAAAATCAGCGTGACGACAATACTCCAGTAGATGGTATTTTGTATCTTGATTTTTTTCTTCATAATATAACGTATTCTTCTTTCTATAATTGTAACTATATAAGTCCATTTTATCAGAATACAGACCGGATGACAATGAAAACAAGCAGTTTGTTGTGAAAAAATAATAAAAAATGAAATAAAATCACAAAATAACTGGTAAAAATGCACTTTGATTAGAATTTTTGAATAGAAAGAGCCAGAATGGTTGCTGTATATGGCAACCGTTCTGGCTCCGAGTTTAAATTTCAGAGAAATCCGTTCTATTATCTAGGCATATCCCACTTTGTATGATCTGTATGAAGCAGCATATGAGATTTGTGTGACAATGGTTTCTCAAGGAAATCGTTGTACAATTTCATAACATCCTGGTTCTCATGGGAGAAACGGATCTTGGCGTTCTTGTCAAGGAAGTAGAGGTTTGCACCGCGTGTGTGTGCAAGTTCTTCGCCGTCGTGGATCGGCTGACCGCCTCCGCCGACGCATCCTCCCGGACAGGCCATAACTTCCACAAAGTCGTAGTGTACTTCACCATGTTCAATTGCTTCAAGCAGTTTGCGTACATTTCCAAGACCACTGACAACAGCAGCGCGGATCGTAGCATCACCGATCTGGACTTCAGCTTCTACAACATCCGTCTCAAAGGATGGACTGCGGACGATCTTAAATGCATCCGGATCCGGGTTACGTCCTGTTACAAGATAGTGTGCGGAACGAAGTGCAGCTTCCATAACACCGCCGGTAGCACCGAAGATAACACCGGCACCGGACCACTCTTTCATAAGCGGATCACATTCGCGGTCTTTCAGGCTCTTTGGATCAATATGCGCAGCACGGATCATTCTTGTCAGCTCTCTTGTAGTGAGAACTGTGTCAATGTCATGTCCGGCATACTCGCCGTAGAAAAGTTCCATGTTGCGTTCGCCTTTTTTCGCTACGCAAGGCATGACAGATACGGTGTAAATATCTTCCGGAGCAACACCGATGGACTGTGCAAAATAAGTCTTCATAACAGCACCGAACATCTGCTGTGGTGACTTGGCTGTGGACAGCTGTGGCACCAGATGCGGGTACTGTGATTTGATGAAACGAATCCATCCAGGGCAGCAGGAAGTGAACATCGGACGCAGCTTTAATTCTCCTTTGGTGAAGCGCTGCAGAAATTCATTTCCTTCTTCCATGATTGTAAGGTCAGCAGAGAAAGAAGTATCGAAGACGTAATCTACGCCGATCTTTTTCAAGGCGTCCATGATCTTTCCGATTGTTGCTTCTTCTCTGGACAGGCCGAGAGCCTCTCCCCACGCGGCACGGACTGCCGGAGCGACCTGTGCGACAACAACTTTCTTCTTGTCAGCAATCGCACTCAATACATCCTCTGTATCATCACGTTCACGAAGTGCGCCGACCGGACAATGAGTGATACACTGTCCACAGAGAGAACAGGAGACTTCGGTGATCTTTTTATTTCCGTTTACATTGATCGTTGTTCTTGAACCTGTACTTGTAACATCCCAGATGTTCAGTCCCTGGATCTTGTCACAAATCTGGATACAGCGCATACATTTGATACATTTGCGTGAATCACGGATGAGTGGGAATGTCTTGTCCCAAGGAGTTTCTTCAAAACGTTCTTTGAACGGAAGATCGATCAGGTTCAGGTCATTTGCAACTTGCTGAAGTGTACAGTTCCCGCTTCTGACACAGGTTGCACATTTGCAGTCATGCTGGGAAAGGATAAGCTGTACAGTCTGTCTTCTTGCAATGCGTACCTTTGGGCTGTTGGTGTAGATCACCATGCCTTCGGTCACGACGTTATTACATGAGGTGACCAGACGATCTTTCCCTTCAATCTCAACAACACAGACACGGCAGGCCGCAATCTCGTTGATATCTTTTAAATAACATAATTTCGGAATCGGAGTTCCAAGCTTTGCCGAAGCTTCCATGATAGTAGTTCCGGAAGGTACGGATATTTTCTGATTATCAATTGTAATATTTACCATTTTTCTTTCCGACCTCCTTTAAAAATACCATAACCGAAGTGGTCGCAGCGCAGGCATCTGTGGGATTCCTGTTTTGCTTCGGCTTCTGTCATACAGTTTTCAACGCCTTCGAAGTCACAGACACGGCAGCAGGCTTCGCGCTCTGTCATCTCAACTCTTCCACATGGCTCACGGTCGCTTAAACGTGGCTCCGGAATCTCAACATCGCAGCTGATGATATGGTGGAAACCAAGATATTCATCAATATTGGCTGCAACAACCTTTGAAGCGGCGATGGCTTTGATTACAGAAGCAGGTCCGGATGCACAGTCTCCACCGGCGAATACACCAGGAATGTTATCGAAACCGCCATAACGTTCTGTCATGATCTTACCGCGGGAAACCGGAACGCCGGCTTCTGCGAAATGTTCGGATTCGATATCCTGACCGATTGCAACGATGAGTGTCTGGCAAGGGATAAGGAAATCTTCTTCTCCTGTCGGACAGACACTTGCACGACCGTCTTTGATCTTGCTGATCATCTGTGGTGTGACATAGATGCCTGAAACGTGTCCATTCTCATCGGTCTCTATTCTGGATGGAGCCTTTAATGTGAGAACTTCAATTCCCTCTGCAACTGCACCTTCGATCTCAGCCGGAAGAGCAGTCATATCTGCAGTACGGCGTCTGTAAACGATACTTACTTTTTTCGCACCGAGACGTTTTGCTGTGCGGACGGCGTCCATGGAAACGTTACCACCACCGATGACAGCAACTTCCTGTCCGGTAAGATCAGGGCTCTTGTCTTCTCCAACATCACGAAGGAAGGACACAGCAGAGATCACGCCTTCTGCATGCTCGCCTTCGATACCAAGCTTCTTATCAGTGCTTGCACCGATGGAAATAAGAACAGCATCATATTCCTGGCGGAGACTCTGAATTGTGATATCTTTACCAATACGTTTTCCAAATTCTACCTGAACTCCTGTCTCAAGGATTGCCTGAATGTCTTCATCAAGACGATCTTTCGGAAGTCTGTAGTTCGGGATTCCATAGCGGAGCATTCCGCCGAGCTTTGGAAGCATCTCGAATACGGTTGTCTGATGTCCCATCAACTGCAGGTAGTAAGCAGCACTGAGTCCACCAGGTCCTCCGCCTACAACAGCGATACGCTTCCCGGTGGAAGGTGCACATTCCGGTGGCGGAACCTTACCAGCATAATCAGCGGCCATACGTTTCAGTCCACGGATATTGATGGCATCATCTACGATATTTCTACGACAGCGGGCTTCACAAGGATGCTCGCAGATAAAACCGCAGGTTGTCGGGAACGGATTATCCTTACGGATCAGACGAATTGCGTCAGCGTAACGGCCCTCTCCGGTCAGTGCAATATATCCAGGGATATCAACATGTGCAGGACAAAGAGAAACGCAAGGTACCGGCTGTGTATAGTGGCAGGTACAGCGTCCCTGACGGACATGTTCCTCATAATCTTCGCGACAGTCTCTTAAGCTCTTATGTACCATGGCACCGGCTTCGTATCCGATCGGGCAGTCAGAACCTTCGCGGATAGATTCAGACAGTGTGTCAATCAGATCGAGTGTCTCCATTGTAGCAGTCCCGTTCATAACATCTGTCAGAAGGTTCTTCAGTTGCCACAGCCCAACGCGGCATGGGGTACATTTTCCACAGGATTGCGTCTGACACATCTCGATAAATGCACGAGTCATGTCAACCGGACATAATCCCGGAGGGCTGGATTCAATTCTACGTTCCAGATCTTTGTACAGCTCTTCAACGACGAGCTGGCCTTTATCTGGACCTGGGATTTCAAGTCTACTCATTTTAAACCTCTCCTTTTACCATAACGTTCATTACTGACTGATTTTAAAATAGGAAATGTATTTGAAAAACCTATCTTCAAACCAGTAAAGTTCCATTTGGTAATATTCTACAAATAAATCTAAAAATTATCAAGAAAAGTTTAAAAAATGACGAGCCTGTTATTTATTATACAAACAACAAGCTTGTCAAAAATAAACAAAAATATTCTAAAAAATATTGAGAAACAGCTAAAAAAATTTAATTCATATAGCGGTAGCAACGAAAATGATAACAGAGCGTTCACCTAAAAATATTTTAGATTCTACCGTGGGCATTGAATTTTTGTGAAAAAACTGACATTTAGGATCTCCGGTGTTGACCGCAACTTTCCATTCATAATGTTCAGGAAGTTCAGGCAGAGTGAGTGTGACCGGAAACCATCCGGAATTTACAGCCAGATAAACAAGATCTTCTTCTTGTGTTGTTTCATTATAACCTGCGAATCGTACACAGACAACATGGCTGCCACCGGAGAAATTTGTCTCATCCGGAGTGAGTCCATGCGTGCTCATTGCCGGAACACCAAGATAACTTGGTTCGAGATCCTTACGGATGACAGGATGATCTTTGCGGAACTGGATCATATATTGAAAGAAATCGAACAGATCCTTATTTTTTTTAAGGAGACTCCAGTCCAGCCAGGAGATCAGGTTATCCTGGCAATAAGGGTTATTATTTCCATAACGTGTGTCTGCAAATTCATCACCGGAGAGGAACATTGGAGTTCCTCGGCTGCAAAGCAGAATGGCACAGGCATTTTTCATCAGTCGTTTACGAAGTGCCAGAATGGCAGGATCATCGGTTTCGCCTTCTACGCCACAGTTCCAGCTGTTATTGTCGTCAGCTCCGTCAGTGTTCCCCCAACCGTTGGCTTCATTATGCTTCTGGTTATAACTGTACAGATCATAAAGCGTGAATCCATCATGACAGGTGAGAAAGTTGATGGAAGCATTTCCACCTCGGTAAGCAGGATCGTACAGATCAGGAGAACCTGTGATTCTTGCTGCAGCAGTCTGGGCAAGGAAGTCATCTCCTTTTAAAAAGCGGCGCATATCATCACGGTAGCGCCCATTCCATTCAGCCCAGCGCTTCCAGGAAGGGAAAGAACCGACCTGATAAAGTCCGCCGGCATCCCATGCTTCAGCAATCAGTTTTACATTTCCAAGGATCGAGTCGAATGCAAGGCTTCGCAGAAGCGGTGGTTGGCTTAGAGGGGTTCCGTCATCATTTCGCCCAAGAATGGAAGCAAGATCAAAACGGAATCCGTCTACACGGTATTCGATGACCCAGTAACGCAGACACTCCAAAATCATGTCTCGTACAACAGGGTGATTGCAGTTCAGTGTATTTCCACATCCGCTGAAATTATAATAATGTCCGTCCGGAGTCAACATATAGTAAATGTTGTTGTCAAAGCCTTTGAAAGAAAAGCACGGACCGAATTCATTTCCCTCAGCAGTGTGGTTGAAGACGACATCGAGGATCACTTCTATGCCATTGTCATGGAGATCTTTGATCAGTGTCTTGAGTTCCAGTCCTTCGTGGTTATATTCCATAGAAGAACAGTAGCTTGTATTTGGTGCAAAGAAACTGACCGGATTATATCCCCAGAAATCAATAAGTTCATTTTCATCAATCAATCGTACATCACGCATCTCATCAAATTCGAAGATTGGCATTAGTTCAACAGCATTGACTCCAAGTTCTTTCAAATAAGGAATCTTTTCGCGCAGGCCTTCGAATGTACCGTGGTGCTTAACACCGGAACTTTCATCCATGGTAAATCCGCGGACGTGTAGCTCGTAGATGATCAAGTCTTCCATAGGAATAGAATGGTGACGTTGGTCACCCCAGTCAAAGTTGGATTGTACCACACGGGCACGATAACCATGCTGGGCGTTATTTACATGCCCCCACTGGCTCTGTCCGGTGACAGCGCGCGCATAAGGATCCAGCAGGATTTTGTTTTTATCAAAACGGAGTCCTTTCTTTTCATCATAAGGACCATCCAATCGATAGGCGTACTCAAATTCTTCGATATCCAGATCAAAGACGATCATAGAATAGCAGAAACCAATCCTGTAACTTTCCGGAAATGGAATCACGGCGTAAGGTTCTTCGGCTTTGCGGTGAAAAAGCAGAAGCTCGCAGGAGGTAGCTCCGTGTGTATGAATCGTAAAGTTGACACCACCCGGGATAGCGACTGCACCAAATTCACGGAAAAAGCCAGGACGGATCTGGAATCCATTGACGGTATCGATTGGCTTGAGCTGTTCGGATATTACTGGCATATAGGAAAACTCCTTTCTAATTGTATTCAAGTTAGAATGAATTAAGAATTAACATAACAATTAACATAAGTATAACACTTAGAAAAATAAAAGCATAGGTTCAGCCTATCATTCTGTGAGAAAATGTGCTACAATGATACCACTATTTATTTGTAGAAAAGAGGTTATGGTATTATGGCAGAAGAGCAGAAAACAGCAGGATGTTCAGAGGAATCCTGCGCCAGCTGTGCCAGTGCAGGAACATGCACAAGTAAGAAAGTTGATATGCATGAACCGATGAACATGTATTCATCTATTAAAAAAGTGATCGGCGTTGTCAGTGGAAAGGGCGGCGTTGGTAAGTCACTCGTGACAGCATCCCTTGCAAGAATGATGAGAGCAAAAGGATATAATGTTGGTATCATGGATGCAGATATTACAGGTCCATCTATCCCAAAGATGTACGGACTTCATGAGATGGCAGTAGGAACTGAGCAGGGAATTCTTCCATGTGAAGCAGCAGATGGAACAAAGATCATGTCTGTCAATCTTCTTTTGGAAGACGAGGAAGCACCGGTTATCTGGAGGGGACCAGTGATCGCAGGTGTTGTAAAGCAGTTCTGGACAGATGTTATGTGGGGAGATCTTGATTATCTCTTCGTTGATATGCCACCTGGAACAGGTGATGTTCCGTTGACAGTATTCCAGTCTCTTCCAGTTGACGGCGTTGTGATCGTTACATCTCCGCAGGATCTTGTACAGATGATCGTGAAGAAGGCATATGGAATGGCGAAGCAGATGAATATTCCGGTTCTTGGAATTGTTGAGAACTATAGCTATGTGAAGTGTCCGGATTGTGGCAAAGAGATTAAAGTATTTGGAGAAAGCCACATTGATGAGATCGCAGCAGATCTTAACGTTCCGGTTCTCGGAAAGATGCCACTTGACCCGGCAATCGCGCAGATGGTTGAGGAAGAGAAGTTTTCTGAGGCAGAGAATCCATATCTAGAAGGATTCGAACTGTAAAGCAAGTTGAGTGCATGTAATGGGAGTCATGGAAGACAAGGTTGGGGGATCTTGTCTTTCATGGCTTTTTTACGCGAGCAACGAGCAAAGTCCGTGCTCCAAAAAGAATAACAGAAAAGCACAAATTATAAATCACACAGGAGGAATTAACACATGATAGGCGAAAGAATAGAATTATGGCACAAAGAAGAATATCATTACCCTGCGGCGCATGGGTTTATCCCGATTATGGTCAGCTATATTCATGAGGATGAGCTGATGCATCCGGCGATGCTGGTGGTTCCGGGTGGCGGTTACAGACTTGTATCGCCTTCGGAAGCACATCTGGTTGCTATGGAATTTTATCAGGCCGGTTATAATGTGTTCGTCCTTGAATATACAGTGAATCCACTGGATGAAGCACCATTAAAGCTTCAGCCGATGAAAGATATTTCCAGAGCAATGCGAATGATCCGTTTTCGTGCAGAGCAGCTGCACGTTTTGTCAGATCGGATCGTGGTGTGCGGATTTTCAGCCGGAGGACATCTGTGTGCGAGTCTGTGTGTGCATGGAGCGGATATCGAGGATCCGGATGAAAAATATCAGAAGTTTTCAAACAAACCGGATGCCGCTGTGCTGTCTTATCCGGTAATCACTACAGGAAAGTACACACATAAAGATTCTTTTGTAGCATTATATGGAAAGAGTCCTACAAGAAAAGAGCTGGAATATATGTCAATTGAAAAGCATGTAACAAAAGAAATGCCACCATGCTTTATCTGGCAGACAGCAACAGATGGAACAGTTCCGGTGCAGAATAGTTATCTTTTAGCACAGAAATGTCTGGAAGAAGGAGTTCCATTCGCACATCATGTATTTTCAGAAGGCGTGCATGGTATGTCTGTTGCAACAGAGGACTGGCTGGAACGCAGAGGGAGAGAACCTTATACACAGGAGCAACTCCGTATGCTGGCAGAAGCAATCCTTACGGGAGAAACTTCATTTCCAAAGGAAATGGGAGAAGAACTGCTTGTGAAAAATGGAATTGGAAGAACACAGCCACCGAAATGGACAGTAGAGCAAAAAGAAGAGATCCGAAAGACTCTGAAAGAAGTACAGATCTGGTCCAAACTGGCAGAGGAATGGCTGGGAAAAATAATTGATTACAAAGGAGAAGCAAGATGAGAATTCTATTGATCCGTCACGGAGATCCGGATTATGTAAACGACACATTAACAGAAAAAGGAAGACGTGAAGCGACACTGCTTGCGAAACGTGCAGTATCTATGAATATGGGGGAATGCTATAAGTCTCCACTTGGAAGAGCGCAGGATACGGCGGCTCCATGTCTTGAGGTAACTGGAAAAACAGCAGAAATATTGGATTGGCTGCAAGAGTTCCCGGCGCAGGTTGATTTGAATAAAAATCCGGAACTTGAAAAAGCATATCCCGATGTGAAAAAAGAAGGAGGGTATTTCTTACCTAGAATTGCATGGGATATGGTTCCGGGGTATTGGACAGAACATGAAGCTTATATGGATAAAAATGCATGGCGTGAAACAGAAGTGGCGAAAAATTCTGATCTTGTAGAAGTATACGATCATGTGATTGAAGAATTTGATCGCTTTCTCGCAGAGCATGGATATGTAAGAGAAGGGGCGCATTATCGTGTGGAGAAAGAAAGTAATGAGACAGTGACATTTTTCTGCCATTTCGGAATCAGCTGCGTGCTGTTGTCTCATTTATGGAATGTATCACCATTCGTGCTTTGGCATTGCCTTGCGCTTGCACCAACTTCTGTGGCAGAAGTAGTAACAGAAGAGAGAGAACAGGGAACGGCATATTTCCGTGGATTGAAAGTAGGAGATATCTCACATCTCTATGCAGGTGGAGAAGAACCGTCCTTCGCAGCAAGATTCTGTGAGACATATAGCAACAAGGAGCAGAGGCATTAAAATCAAATGTCTCTGCTCCTTGCTTTATGGATTTTGGTATTATTAAATCACTTTCTGATAAGCAATTCGTTCTGTTCCATCCTCAACATATACGATTCCGCAATATTTGAATCCATTCTTATCTAACAGATGCTGCATTACGATATTGTCCCGGTGTGTATCAATACGGATATTGCCGCATTGTTCCAAGGCCCAGTTCAGGCAGAAGGACGCTGCACCTTTTACATTTCCGGTGGAAGTGATGCGGTGGACGACTCCGTAACAGGAGTCGTTGATCCAGTCCCCATCGTAGATGCGCATATAAGTAGGATCAGCCCCTTCTTTATAATAGAAAGTAGCAATGATCTGATCCTGTTCTGTGCAGACATAACTGTTCCCCTCAGTGATGTTATCCAGAATCAACTGTGGAGAAGGATAAGTGTTTCCCCACTGAGAAGCATTTCCGTGAGTTGCCATGAATGTCCGTGCATGCTCATACATCTTAAGAAGTACTTCAAGCTCTTCTGGTTTTGTCTTTCTGATTTCCATAATATTCCTCTTTCATAAACTAAATATAGATACTCTAATGCACTATTATATCAAAAAACAGAACATAACTCCATTGACAAAAATATAGAGAAAACATGAAACGAAATCGTTATCATAGAGGAAAAGTACCTAGAGGTTTTTCAGAAAGAAAATCAGGCCGTTTATTTGCATATGAATCCGACTGTACACATGGGGAAATGTTCTTTTTACGGTACATTTTTACTGTACTAAAGTTTGTACAATTTCCCGTAAAATGGGCGTTTTTTCGCATATTTTGTACTAAATCGAATACAAAGCAATTTCCGATATTTATTCTCGATTTTACGCTTGTCATTTATTTAACACGGTGTTATACTATGCCCGTAAAACAATTACAAAACTATTTTAGGAAAGAATATAGGAGGATTTTTCAATGGCTAATTTTGAGCAGTGGGCTGGCTTCAAGGGAAGAAAATGGACACACTCTGTAGACGTGCGTGATTTCATCCAGGAGAACTACACACCATATGAAGGTGATGAGGCATTCCTTGAGGGACCAACAGAAGCAACAGACAAATTATGGGGAAGACTGCAGGAACTTCAGAAAGAAGAAAGAGCTAAGGGCGGAGTTCTCGACATGGAGACAGAAGTTGTTTCCGGTCTGACAGCATACGGCCCAGGATATATCGATGAGAGCATGAAAGACCTTGAGCAGATTGTTGGTTTGCAGACAGACAAACCGCTGAAGAGAGCATTCATGCCTTACGGTGGAATCAAGATGGCAGAGCAGGCTTGTACAACATACGGATACCAGCCAAGCGAGAAACTGCATGAGATCTTCACAAAATATCATAAAACACATAACCAGGGTGTATTCGATGTTTATACACCAGAGATGAAAAAAGCTCGTCATAACAAGATCATCACAGGACTTCCGGATACATACGGACGTGGACGTATCGTAGGTGACTACCGTCGTGTTGCACTGTATGGTATCGACTTCCTGATCGAGAGAAAGCAGTATGACTTTGAGCGTTATGCAAGACATGGCATGAAAGGTGAGGATTTCCGTCTTCGTGAAGAGCTTGCTGATCAGATCAAAGCTCTGAAAGAAATGAAAGAAATGGCAGCAGCTTACGGATTTGATATTTCTCAGCCGGCTAAGAATGCTCATGAAGCAGCTCAGTGGCTGTACTTCGGATATCTTGCAGCAATCAAGACTCAGAATGGAGCAGCTATGTCTGTAGGACGTATCTCTACATTCCTTGATATCTATATCGAGAGAGATCTGAAGGCTGGAACACTTACAGAGAAAGAGGCTCAGGAGATCATTGACCACATGGTAATGAAATTCCGTATGGTTAAGTTCGCAAGAATCCCATCATACAACCAGTTATTCTCAGGAGACCCGACATGGGCAACACTTGAAGTAGCAGGTCTGGGACAGGATGGACGTTCTATGGTAACAAAGAACGACTATCGTTTCCTTCATACACTGAATAACATGGGACCTTCACCAGAGCCGAACCTGACAGTTCTTTATTCTTCAAGACTGCCGGAGAACTTCAAGAAGTTCGCTTCTCTGATTTCTGTAACAACAAGTTCTATCCAGTATGAGAACGATGATGTTATGCGTCCGGTATGGGGCGATGACTACA
>OGZO01002457.1_pt1 | contig 12705 bp, 15 predicted proteins | sample 1576721 | NCBI WGS metagenome assembly OGZO01 (sample SAMEA3541516, study PRJEB24748) | human gut metagenome | biome: human gut; feature: human-associated habitat; material: faeces | place: China | collected 2012 | reverse complement strand
GGTGGGGCGGGTTCCCATCCAGAGCAGCAGCAGATTGGCGGCGGCCAGCACGGCCAGTAAAAGCGGGAACAGCCGGTTGCCCCATACCTTGCGGAGTTCAGCAAAAAACAGGCTCATTTGCCGTCCCCCTCGCCGAACACGTTCAGATACACGTCCTCCAGTCCACCGCCCGGGGCGTAGGCTGCGATCAGGTCGGGCACAGGCGCAGCGTCCACAATCTTGCCCGCGCGCAGCAAAATTACTTTGGTAGCCACGCTCTCGACGTCCGAGACGACGTGCGTCGCTACCAGAATGATGCGGTCCTGCGCCATGCCGGCCAGCAGCGTGCGCAGGCGCACGCGCTCCTTGGGGTCAAGACCCGCCGTCGGTTCGTCCAAAATCAACAGCTTGGGGTCGCCCAGCAGGGCGGATGCCAACAGCAGCCGCTGCTTCATACCGCCGCTGTACGCCGCCAACCGCTTGTCGAGCTCGTCGGTCAGGTTGACGGCCGCGGCCACGCGCGCGACCTCGCCGAGCACGGCGGCGCGCGGAATTTCTTTCAGCGCGGCCATGTAGGCCAAAAAGCGGCGGCCGGTGTAGCTGTCGTACAGGCCCTGCTGCTGCGGCATATAGCCGAGCACGCGGCGGAACGCGATGCCGTGCGCGTGGTGGCCGCACCACAGCACCTCGCCCGAATCGGCGGTCAGCCCGCCGGTGATGATGCCGATCAGCGTGCTTTTGCCCGCGCCGTTCGGCCCCAAAAGGCCATACAGGCCCGGGCCGAGGGTGAGCGACACCCCAGCCAGAGCCTGTTTGGTTTTCGGCTTGCCCTGCCCGCGGCGGTGCAGCAGCGGTGCGGGCAGCAGATAGGTTTTGCGCAGATTGTTCAGTTCCAGTTGCATGGCAGATGTACGCTTTCTTTTGTGCAGGCTCTTTAGGCTTTGCCCGCATGGTAGCACCGGATTGTTGCGGAGTTGTTGCAAGGGGGTGTATTGACTCTGCTCTGAGACGCTTTAGTTTTACCTTGCCCTGCCAGAGTCGGCTTGGCAGCGGGTAGATTTTACGCGGAGAGGTGAGTTCTACCATTACGACACATTAGAACCATCTTCAATAAAAGAGACTTTCCGCAATTCTGCTACATCAGAATTTAAATATCCCTCTTTACTTATAATAGAATATTCAAATCCATAGTGCTCTACATTATCGGTTTGACTATCCGTGATGAGAAGCAGATCGGTTGCACTTTGTCCAAGCATAATGGGAATTGTACGGTCTTCCGCAATTTCCTGCTTGATGTTTAGTTCTTTTACCTCTTTTGTCTGTGTATTGATTGCGTAACAGCTCTCGATTGCAACCGGATACTCCACATTTGGATGTTGCTCATAGTGTCGAATTGACATTAAAAGCCATTCATCAAATTTTCCGTCTATATAGGCGCTGTTTCCATCTGTGGAAATAAAATCGGCAACCTCATCAATATTACTGTCTTGTACACTGATTCGTATCAGCTTTTTGGTGTTTACATCGTAAAAATATAGCCCATCGGCCATTAACAGCTGTTGAATGTTTCCTGTATATTCGTAAAAAGATTCGCAACAGTTTCCGCCAATCGGAATTTTTTCCCATTGGTGGAAAGTTGAACGAGCAATCTCATCGGAAATTTTGCTCCATTCCTTACCGGGAAAATCGCTTTCAGTTTTGGTTTGTTGAGAAGAATGTAAAACTGCATATCCGGTTTCTGTAACCCCTAAAAATTCCGGCTGTATTCCGTCTGTTGTATCTTCCACATACAAATCCACGCGCTCGCCCGTATTTAAGTCGATCATACATAAAGTAAAAGTGGATTCCAACGTGTCCGGCAACTGCTCAAGTGTTGTCAGTGAGCAGATAAGGGATTCTCCGTTGGTACAAAACACATCGCCAAGACGTTCCCCATTGTTAAATGTAATAAGTGTTTTACGGTTGCTTCCATCCAGAGATGCGGCATCAATTCGAGAAAGTGACTGCTTTCCCTCTTCTCCACCATAGGTGCGATGGATAAGTAAAAGATGATCACTTGAAATGAGGGGAAATACGCCAGCATTCTCCGCAGATATCCAAGAAGTACATCCTTCATTGTCATGAGCACAACCAGGTGCATTACATAAATATATTTCTTTTTGCGATGAATAGTCAATGTAAGTGACATTGGCGGACCCGTCGTCTCTAGCACGTGTTTCATAATAGCCGCTCTCTCCGCCACAACCCAAAACAGAATAGTAGGGGCGCGTAAGATTTTTAAATCCTGTCGCGGTAGGCTCGGTATTTTTGTTATCTGCTTCTACGTTGGAATCCGAGGAAGTCGCACTACTGTTGGAGTATGTACTCGGTGACGGCCTACCTGTACAGGCAGTTAAAATGCATAGGACGATTCCCATGGAAAGTGTTTTGATGAATACTTCTTTCATAAGAAATCAGCCAATCCTTTCTTTGCGTTACGCATTGGTAGGATTGCTCGTCCAACGGCAAATCCTACCATAAGTATTATAAGGGCTTGTGTTCTGGCTTGTCATTGTGACGCCAAAATTGGCGTACGTTCCGGTTTGATATGCCAAAGTCAATTTGCCGTAGGTTAAAACACAATCATTGTAATCATTTCCCATGGCAGAGGCTCTCCGTGTGGCGAAAAGGCAAATACATAAAAAGAAATCGGGCCATTATGAATCAAAAGCTATCGTTAGAAATCGGATGAAAATTATCACGCGAGTGAAAATAGTCATCTTGTGAGAGCAATGCGTATTTTGGAATCAAAACATTTTCCATCGTGTTGTCATCGGCAACGGCGATATTGACGGATGTGTAATCGTAGACAACACAAAATTGATCTTTTACTACGGTTAACGATGTAAGGAAATTCCCTTGAGAATCTTTCAAATTCATCTCTTCGGAAAACTCACCGTTTTCGAGATTTAATACTCGATAGTGTGGCAGAAAATACCCCTCTTTGCTCACATAAGATGTTTCGTAAAGCAGGTATTTCCCATATGGTCCTCTGCAATCAGGACGATGCTCATCATCCGGCTGCTCTGCATAAGGGGAACAGTCAAAACATTTTTCCTCGCCGGTAAGTAAATTCCGCGTTTTTAGAGAAGCTGTTTGATAGTCATACTCGAAAAGTGTGTCGACGGAAACAAAAGCTCCTGTTTTTGAAGTCTCATTGCTATAGAAAGGTGTACTCGCAAGAATCGCGGCCGTGTCATATCCCGGATAAAGGTAATAGAAGTGCTGTTCTCTTTCGTTTGCCTGATAAACTATAAAACAGTCTCCGCAAGCCGAATAGAGGCCACAATCTGTTATATCCATTAACGGAACTATTTTCGCTGTTTTTACATCTAATTTGCTTAAGGTCTTTTTTTCCGTTATCCCACCCGACGATTCAGATACCTCTGACAAAACAAAATACAAAGACGAATTTGTTTCATCCGTATAAAAAGCAGGGCCGATGCTCTGTCCGCTTTGGGCACTGAATAACAATTTCTTGTTTTCTCCGTTCGCATCAGCAATCCAAATGCAAGCAGGGTGGTTTGATGACTCGCCGTTTTGTACAAGAAGAATTGAATTCCCAAGCTGTAAAACTCCGGGAAGAAAACCGCTTTCATCAATTTGCAGCCAGGCAGTACAGCTATCATTTGAATGTGTACAATTTGGTGTATCGCATAAAGGTATCTGCTGCATTGTCTCAAAATCAATATAAAAAATGTTGCCATACCCATTAGCAATCGAATCTACAGTATACATCCCTTGCTCAGAGCTCGGAACACAAAGCGATAATTTATGTTCAGCTGTTGAGGGGGCAACTATATCATCAGATGCCATTTGCGATGATACCACTGATGTTGCCTCGTTGGCATTGTAGGAGCATCCGACTAAAAGCAACGACAAGATTCCAATCGCCAACAGATTAAAATGTTTCATTCTGTTCCCTCAATCTGCTACAAATGCATTTTATTTTATAGAAAAGACAGATCCCTGCTTTAGTCGAAACAACTTTTTTAGAATCCGATGTGATAAAGTGTTTTCATAAAGCAAGGATCCGCTTTATACAGCATAACAATCGTCTGTGCTATTCGAACTGCTTAAAGATATGGATTTATATCTGCACGCCGATGCTTGAAGCCCTTGCTGTGCCATTAAGATACCACAACGTTCCCTTAAAACCCGCAAAAACTGCGCGAGTGACAGAAAATCGTGTGTGCTTGCGTATCAGCCGATTTTTTCAAAATCGCGGTAGTTGGCATTTCCTGACCAATAGTCCGCTTTGGAAATCAGTGCATAGCGCCTCTCGCCGGTCGAGACGTATTTAGACGCACCATCGTCTGCCTGCACAGCGGCAGTATCTTGCACTCCGGCTGCCACGAGATAGGTGTTGGCATCTTTCGCTGCAACGACAGCGCAAGCGGTATCTTTATCATAGAGCGAGTAGGTCAATGTCCATGGGGAAGGTTCCTTGTCGCTTTCCAATACATAAAATCCGTCCGCATATTGTGAGTCTGCACCAGCATTTGAGCATTGCTCAAATAGTAGTTTGCCATCGTCGGCATAGTAAAGGTTCACATAGCTGACTGCCTGATCGGGCACCGTGTACCCCGCCAATTCGGTGTCTTGCCCAGTGGAAAGGTCAAGGAGATGAAAATGATCGCCCTTTTGATAAACCAGCGTTTGACCGTAAACGGCGGCAGGTTGCAACACGCTGGAAGATTCTGTATAGAGAACGGCTTGCTCCCCAGTGACCGGGTCATAGGTGAACCATTCCGAGTTGTCGCCGGACGTGCTTTTCAAAAGCAGTTTATCACCTACAACGCCTTTGATCCATGTGCTGTCCATGGAAAACATCTTTTCGCAGGTTCCGGCAGTTGGGTCGATGCGTACCAGAAAGCTTTCCATTGAGTTGTCGGAGGTTTCCCACATACAGGCATAAATAAAATCCCCGTCTGTGACCATTGGGCGCAGAAACTCTTGGTTGGCTGCAAAGGTGATCGTTTCGGTTCGGTCGGAACCGTCTAACCCCATCGTTTCGATGCGCGGCAGGGTTGCGTTTTCTTCGGCATGAACATTGCCCGGATAAAACAGCACCAGATTTTGACCGACAATTTCCGGCACGATGCCGCCCGCCGAATAGGGAAGATACCCGTTACAGGCGGCTGTATTGTGCGCACAGTTCGGTTGGGAGCATAGTAAAATCTGCTGCATGGTGTCGTAATCGCAATACATCAGCGAGGTGGAATCGTCACTTCGGGCTGCTGCGCTCACAAAATAAAAGCCCTTTGCGCCTGCGGCACCGTAAGACCAGCCATCATTACTTTGCAAAAGTGTCAGCGGTTTGGAGACAATGTCCGATGCAGCTTGCGATTCTGCTCCGCTTTGCTCGGAGGTTACAGTGACGTTCTTGGCACTGCCATGCGATGAACAGGAAACCAAGACCATCATTCCAAAGAGCGCTGCCACATATAAAAATTTGTTTTTATTCATAACAACTTCCCTCAAAGTATTCTAAAATGGACAGACACAAACTATCCCCTTTGCTTGCCCCTACTCTAGCACGCACCAGCAAAGATTTCCAATAAAACAGCGAAACTGCAAAAATTCGTGCACAACTGCAAAAAAGACTGGGTGCGTGAAAGCGTCCGGCCTTTGCCGTATCGTCAGAGCATGATTTCAAAAACTGTGCGACCAGCTTAAACACCAGCTCCTGCTGTTCCGGCGTTGGGGTGCTTTTGGGGTTGCCCCAGCGGCTTTTGTTTTGCCGGCGCAGCGCACGGGTAAGCTCGGTCATCAGATTGATCTGCTCGTCGGTCAGACCGTCAACCGAAACGACCGCGGCTTTCTCGCCACAGGCAAGATAATCGATTGAAACCCCGAAGCAATCCGCCATGCAGGCGGCGGTCTGCAAATTGGGATAGGTGCGCCCGCTCTCGTATTTGGCGATGGATGCTTCGCCCGGCTTTTGGCCTGCATCGGTGATTTTTTCGCCAGCATCGCCTGAGAGTACCCTTTTTCTATGCGCAGACGTTTAAGCCTGCCTGCAAAATCCATCATCATCTGCGTCAACCTCCTACTTCTTATGGTGTATCGGTTGACAGGGGACAAATATTCAGATACTATGATTTATAACATCGCATTTGTCTATAACGGGGCAATTTGGCTTGACAACGAAAGGGGGCGCGTTATTTTGGATACAATTTCAAACGCTAAAAATCCAACGATGGAAGCCGGTGACGGTATGCTGCACATCCTGCTGTGTGACGATGACGCGATATTTACCGAAGCACTGAAACGACTGATCGAAGCACAGCCGGAGTTCAACCGCCGTTATATGCAGATCGAATGCGTCCATGACCCCAACGCACTGAAAAAGGCAGCCGTGCAAAAGGCTGACATGATCTTTCTGGACATTGATATGGGCGATGTGAACGGCATTGCGCTGGCGCGGCAGATACGCACGATCCGCAAGGATGCGGTTTTGATCTTTGTGACAAACTACGGCGAATATGCCGCCGAGGGGTACGAGGTAAGTGCGTTTCGCTTCTTGCCCAAGCTTCAGCTGGCCGAAAAATTGCCAGACTATTTTCGGCAGGCACTGGCAGCCTGCCGCAGCCGTACCCGCACGCTGAATGTTCTGTGCGACGGCGAGGGTACGAACATCGTGCTCGACGAGTTGGTCTACGTCGGAACCGAGGAACGGATGCTGATTTTTCATCGTGCAGAACCGGCGGCACCGCTGAAAAGCCGCATGAGCCTGCGCACACTGGAAGAGAAACTGGCAGAGGAAGGCTTTTTGCGCATCCACAACAGCTTCTTGGTCAATATGAGCTATATTGCTGCCCTGCAAACAAGCGGCGTTACGCTGACTACCGGTCAGGTGCTTCCCGTCAGTCTGCACGGGTATAAAGCAATCAAAATGAAATACCTGGCATGGAGAGGGCGCGGCTGATGGGGTATGTATTGAGTATTTTGATGAACGCCCTGCAAACTTGGCTATTCACAAAACTGTGGGACAGCTTTTTTACAAGACGTTTTAACGGGAAAAAATTCTGGGCATATTGGCTGTTATGGACTGCCATTATCACAGTCGTTCTAAATGTGTTGCCAAACGATTATGACTATAGCAATATTATCCGCTTCTTGATTGAAATTGCGCACGAGTATGCTATGAGCTTGATGTTATATCGAAGCAGATGGGACCGTCGCTTGTTTGTTGTAATCACGGGCTATGCCTGCTTTTTTTCTATTTCAGTACTGACCGAAAAGGCATGGCTGCTTTATTCGGGTATGACGCGGACGGAGTATGTATATAATAAACCGTTGTACACCGCGTTTATCTTTTTGCGGGGGCTGTGCCTTGTGGCGTTTGTTATACTGGTTCGGCATTTCCACACACCGCCGCAGGAAAACGGAAAGCCGCGCGCATGGATACCGGCATCAACACTGTTCCCACTATGTACATTGTTTGTGCTTTACCGGGTGTTCAACGCAGAAAGTGCCGCAGGCGAAAATGACGCATGGACGTTTTGCCTGCTTGTGCTGTGCGCGGTCGATATGGTCGCGCTGTTTCTGCTGGATCAGTTGGAATCCACCGCCCAGATGCGGGAGGCACTGGCCGTTGCACATCAGCGCGCCGAGGTGCAGAGCGCCAACGTCAAGGCGCTGGGCAATTCCTACACGGCACAGCGCAAAATGACGCACGAGTTCCGCGGCTATCTGTTTGCACTCTCGGATATGCTGGCAAACGGTGATACGGAGGCCGCGCAGACCTACCTTGACGAATTGAAGGTGCGCCAAACTGAGCGCATCCTGCTGGTGAATACGCACAATCCGATCATTGATGCGATTCTCAATCAAAAGGGCTATGCGGCCAAAGAACAGGACATCGATCTGCATTTCGAGATCAACGACCTTTCCGACGTAGCAATCCCGTCGGTCGACCTGACGGTCGTGATGAGTAATTTGTTGGACAACGCCATCGAAGCCTGCCAAAAACTGGAAAAGGCGCAACGCCGCATGACTGTGAAAGCAATCTATAACAAAAGCGACAATCCGCCAACGCTGTTTTTCTCGGTCGAAAATGCCAGCAAGCCGGTCGAAATTTTCGGCGACCATATCCCCACCACCAAGCCGGAGCCGGAATTGCACGGCTTTGGTCTGCCGAATGTGATGGATATCCTGCACAAATATGATGTTTTTTATTTGATGGATTATAAAGACGGCTCTTTCTTGTTCTGCCTTGAATGGCCGGATGCCGCCAACGAAAAAGCCGTTGCTGCTGCACAAAAATAGGCAAAACTTGCAGTTGCGCACGGATTTTTTCAGTTTTGCCGTTTTTCTGGTCTTTGCGGCTTGATTGGTCTATCGTATTCAGCAAGGGGGCGCACAGCATGGAACACCTTGCCGAAACGATGACCGATTTTTTGCTTCGGCATAAGTATATCACTGAGGAACAGGCCGAGTGGTGCCGTTATATGGCTTCTCGGCAGGGGACATAGAAAAAGTGATTAGTTATTAAATTCGATGCAACCACTTTCCCAAACACTGTCGGGGCTCCACTTGCCGTTGGCCCTGCCAGAACTCCCATCCGCACTACGCGCCATGATACGGGCCCAGGCATTAGAGCCGAACCGTTCATACACATCCTGACGGACATAACCCTTCTGCCCAAAGGTTACCGCCGCAACGCGCCGAGATGTTGAGGTACCATAAATCACGCTGGTACAGTCATACCAAGGACCAGCGCTGCCGGATGCGCCGTCAATACGGACAACAATCCGATTGGGGCTGGTCGGGATATTGTAGTTGACATAGGCACTGGTCGAATTGTCCTTTTTGCGAACGCTGACCTCATTGGCGCCCCATGTATAGTTGCTTGCAATGGAATCATAAAGTTCGAATCCTCATTACTAGCAAACGCAGGAACCGCCATGCAGACGGCCAACGCAAGCGCCAGCATCAGGGTGAAAAAACGCTTTTTGGTTTTCATGGAAATCCTCCTTAACTGTAGTGGTTTGTGGTATCCGAGTTGTATTGGGTTGGCTGCGGGGCGGATATGTTCAGCATCTGCGCGCCGATGCTGGGAACCTTTGCTGTGCCCCCAAAATACCACAGTGTTTCCCCGAAATCTACAAAACCTGCGCAAGTGACAGAAAATCGTGCGTGAACGCAAAAGCGTGTCTGCCCCCACCGGAGGCAGACACGCCGAGCAGCCAATGCTTTTAACGATAAAATTCCTGATACAGCCGCCGCAGAATATCCAGCTTTCGGTCACTGAAAGCTGCACCGTGGCTAGTAGGTGCTGCAAACTCCTGCGCCAGATCGGTCAACAGCTGCACGCGGTTCTCGCTCATCTTTTGCAGCGGAAGGGTGCGGCTCTTTTCACCGTACAGCAGATAATCCAACGAAACATGAAGCGCTTCCGCCAGTGCTGCCGCGTTTTCCAGCGTCGGCACGGCAGTATCGTTTTCATACGAACCGATGGTCGAGGCTGATTTGCCAATTTTCTCGCCCAACTGCTTTTGCGACAGGTGTGCGTCCCTACGCAATTTACAGATGCGCTTGCCCATATCAAACATACCAAACGGCCCCCTTCCACTACCTTATAGTGTACCGTTTGACACACCGATATATCTGTTATATAATCAGGAAAATAACAGCAAATCTGCGATTTTAGGCAAGATACTTGACAACAAGGGGGTAAAAGATTATGTTTGCAGCAGATGCCCGCAAGCACACGCCGGGCAAAAATGCCGAAAAGGAGAACTTTTCCATGCGCATACTGGTTTGCGATGATGACGCGGCCTTTGCCGGTCAGCTGGCGGAAAAGATAGAGGCCATCGTAAAGCCGCAGATTCCGCGCTCCACGGTTGATTGCGCCACAGATGCAGCGCTGCTGCGTGCTTTGCCGCTGGCAAAATACGATCTGGCTTTTTTGGATATTGATATGGGCCCGCTGAACGGCGTTGATCTGGCCCGTCGCCTGCATGAGCTGCGCCCCGATATGCTGCTGATTTTTGTGACGAACTACATCGAATACAGCCTGCAGGGGTACGAGGTGCAGGCGTTTCGCTATCTGCTGAAAGCCGAGATGCCGCAAAAACTGGAGCGTTATGTGCAGCAGGCCCTTACCGCATACCGCAAGACCCGCGATACGGTTCGCATATTTTGCGATGGTGAGGATGTGGAGCTGCAGCCGCAGCAGATCTTGTACGCCGAGATGTCGGCCCGCAAGGTATGCCTGCACCTGCAGGGGGCCGAACGCGACCTGCTGTACACGACCGCTACCATGGCCGATTTGGCCGACCTGTTGGAAAACCACGGCTTTGTGCGCACACACAAAAGTATTTTGGTCAATATGGAGCACATCCGCGATCTGCAAAGCACGCGGCTGTATCTGCGCGACGGAACCGAGCTGCCGGTCAGCTCGCACACAGCCAGCGCCGTGCGGAAAATCTATACGCAGTGGAGGAGCGCGAAGAAATGGGTTATTGGTTAGGGATCACTTTCAGCTGCCTGGACGTGCTGTGCGTGGCCGTTTTTTGCGATGCGTTTCTTGAAAGAAAAACAAGAGGCTTACGCTTTGTAGTGGGGGCGCTGCTCTGCGGAGTATTGTCTTATATCGCTACGATTTTCGTTTCGCATATTTCGGAAGAATCGCCGATAACACTTTTAAAATTTGCCGCACTTATTACGGTTTACTTTGTTTTTGCATCACTGTTTTATTTAGGAAAGTTCTGGATGCGCCTACTGGTGGTTCTTTTGGCGTATGCAATTTTCACCTTGCTGGAATTTTGCGTTCTTTATTCTCTGCTGGCATTGCTTCATATTCGTTATGATGAATATGTGGCGAATATGAAGTTCTATCTTGCAAGCGCAGCTATAACATATAGTCTCAAATTCTTACTTTCTTCTGGAATCAAAAAGATTCACAAGCCGATGGTGGCAAGTTCCGCCAGCATCAAATGGGCACCCCTGACGATTGGATTTCCACTTATTTCTCTGGTTGGTATATCAATTTGCTATTACTTATCCATGAACGGCAAAATAGCAGCCGCATTTGTACTTTTTTCAAGTGGAATTCTGCTGGCAACCAATGCTGTGATTCTGATTTTGATAGATTTGACAGAAAAAAACAACCTCGCGCAGGAGCAGCAAAAAACGCTTAACGAGCAGCTGCGCTCCCAGCGTGCCAACATTGATGCCTTGAGCAGCGCCTACGCCACACAGCGCAAAATGACGCACGATTTTCGGCATCACATCGCGGCCCTTTCCGGGATGCTGCAGGGAGGCGAGACGCAACAGGCACAGGACTATCTTGCCGCTTTGCAGGAGCAGCAGACTGAGCGTGCCCTGATGGTCAACACCCACAACTCGGTCATCGACGCCGTGCTGAACCAAAAGGGCTATGCCGCTCAGAAGCAGCATATCGATATTCAGTTTGAAGTCAACGACCTGTCGCCCTTGCAAATCGAACTGATTGACTGCACAGTCGTGCTGGGCAACCTGCTGGACAACGCCATCGAAGCCTGCCTAAAGCTGGAGGAAGCAAAGCGCCGCATTGAGGTCAGCGTTTTGCGGGACGAAGCCTACGCGGACGGCGATGCCAAGCTGTATGTCTCGATTATCAACACCAGCCTGCCGGTCCACATCGAAAAGGACTGTATTGCCACAACAAAATTGGAACCGCATCTGCACGGCTTTGGTCTGCCCTGTGCCAAAGAGCTGCTGCGCCGCAACAACGCCTTTTACACGATGGATTATCATGACGGTGCGTTCCAATTCTGCTTTGAATGGCCCGATGTGGCCCGCAATTCTTGCGTTCACGCATGAGTTTCTGTCACTTGCGCAGGATTCTTGGCACTTTAGCCTGGTTTGCGGTAGGATAAGGGCGAAAGATGACAAGGGGATGCCGATGGAACAGATTGCAAAAAAGCTGACGCAATACTTTCTGGCGCGCGGTCTTATCAAAGAGGACGACGCCGAGGTGTGCCAATACGCGCTGTACCGACACATTTCCCGCGCCGTGGGCCTGATTGCTCTGACACTGCTTGGTGGGCTGATTACGGATTTCGGTTTGGCTTTTTGCTTTACCGTTTCGTTTCTTTTCCTCCGTGAGCGCACCGGCGGCTACCATGCCAAAACAGAATGGCAGTGCGCATTATACTCTGCCGCCATGATTTTTGCAACGATGTTCGCTTTACCGATTTTTGCGGAGGAGTCCAACAATTATTGGGCAATTATGATTGCCTCCTCTGCCCTGATATGGGTTTCGTCACCTGCCGATAATAAGCAGATACACCTTTCCCGTGCGGAAAGCAAGGCGATGGCAAAGCGCGCACGTTTGCGGCTATTGCTTCTGGACGCTGTTTCGCTTGCCCTGTTGGGCGTCCATGGCCACCTTTTCGCCAGCTCCATTGCGTTGGCGGAACTTTCGGTCGCAGTTTCCCTTATGATGGCCACAGCCGGTTTTGGCATACAATAAATCTTTATAAATCAGGAGGAATCCACTCATGAAAGAAACCATGCAGCAACATTTGCACACCGTTGGGCAAAAAGCCATTCAGAACGTGATTCGCCACGAATACGGCGATTGGCCGCCCAAGAGTGGGGGCCTTTATTACCAACCCCACCGCCCGGAGAAAAAGCCCGCGGCGGCCCAGCCCCAGACCCCCAGCAAGTGACCCCACCTCAGCAGCTGCAACC
>OGZO01002437.1_pt1 | contig 12794 bp, 17 predicted proteins | sample 1576721 | NCBI WGS metagenome assembly OGZO01 (sample SAMEA3541516, study PRJEB24748) | human gut metagenome | biome: human gut; feature: human-associated habitat; material: faeces | place: China | collected 2012 | reverse complement strand
GATCTGCCGTGCCACCATCGAGGAAAAGAAGAACGGCCGCGCATCGAAAATAGGTGCGCTGACCAACCATCCCGGGTCGCCAACAATTATGACTGCTTTTGGTGGAGTAGGATATGTCTGTAATATATTAGCTTGAGCTTGTTTGACCTCTTCTTCGTTTTTTAATACCGGGACCGTGAGAAAATAATTGTGTAGTTCTATGTTTTTATTATAGGGAAAACGTTTTTGGATTTCATTCAGAAAACCATGTATCCAAGCTTCTTCGGCATTGACGGAGCTAAGAAATAACACGTATTCTTTTTCTTTAGCAGAAACGGAAAGGCATTCGACTAATAATATTAGTGAAAGTAGCCATTTATGGAGTGAACTATGGAGCTTCATGAGTTTTGTATAACGTGCTTTAAAATGTGGCTAAAAGTACAAATAATCCGGGATATACGAAGTGAAAGAAATGATTATTTTGTGTTTGTGGATAAATAACTGTATTTTTGCCGTCAAATTTTATAAATGACATCCTTATGAATTACGGATATGTAAAGGTAGCGGCGGCTGTGCCCCGTGTGAAGGTGGCGGACTGTAAGTTCAATGCCGGAGAAATAGAAAAGGAGATAATCATAGCTGAAGGAAAAGGCGTACAAATCATAGTCTTTCCGGAACTGTGTGTCACAGGATATACATGCGGCGATCTGTTTGCTCAGCAACTGCTGCTTGAAGAAGCAGAAATGGGGCTGATACATATTATAAGTAATACACGACAGCTGGACATAATAGCTATACTTGGTATGCCGATAGCGATGAATGGTGTATTGCTGAATGCAGCCGTCGTACCATCAGCGCCTGTGCCCCCGCAGGTTCAAACAGCAACAAAAAGGGATTAGAGGCATATCAAAACGGGGACTATCAAAATGCCGTATATTTATTTAAGCAGTGGCGCACTGGACAGCTCTCGTTTCAAATATTTCTTGTCTCAGGCTTTGGGCTGCAACGCCAACGAAGTGGAAGGCATGGTTATCGGTGGTCACGGTGATACTACCATGATTCCGTTGGCTCGTCTGGCTACTTACAAAGGACAGCCGGTAAGCACACTGCTGAGCGAAGAAAAACTGAACGAAGTGGTAGCTTCTACTATGGTAGGTGGTGCTACACTGACTAAGTTGCTGGGTACTTCTGCATGGTATGCTCCGGGTGCGGCAGGCGCTTATGTCGTTGAGTCTATCATCCACAACCAGAAGAAGATGATTCCTTGTTCAGTATATCTGGAAGGAGAATACGGTGAATCAGACATCTGTATCGGTGTTCCCGTAATCCTTGGCAAGAACGGTATCGAGAAAATCGTTGAACTGGAACTGACTGCTGACGAAAAAGCTAAATTTGCTGCCAGCGCTGCTGCCGTTCACAAGACAAATGCCGCTTTGAAGGAAGTAGGTGCTCTCTAATTGAGGGTAACTTAAAATGATAAGCAAACCTCACGGTCTTTTTCCGAAAGGAAAAGTCGTGAGGTTTTTTTTATTCTCCAAAAACAAGAATCATTATGAAAAAACTACTATTAGGTATTGCTGCCGTTTGCCTGGCTGGTTTTACTTTTGCGCAGGATGCTCCGCTGTGGATGCGTCATAGTGTCATCTCTCCCGATGGGACCACCATTGCTTTTACGTATAAAGGAGACATCTATACGGTGCCGGTTGCCGGTGGACGTGCCATGCAGATAACTACCAATCCCGCATATGATACGGCTCCGGTATGGAGTCCGGACAGTAAGCGGATTGCTTTTGCTTCGCCAAAATCTTCCGGATTTCCGGTGTGATCATCCTCTCACACCATTTTCCGTTCTTGCTCTTGATCCGCAGCTTCCCCTGATCGATCCGGATGCCATAGGCCAGGTCCCCGACCCGGACCCCAATCAGTGCTTCCAGCCGGATCGCAACGCTTGATCCGGAATCCGGATGCTCCCGGGCATATTCCAGAATCTTACCCAGATCTTCCCTGCTCATAACCGATTCCGCCCCGCGGCTGTCCGATTTCTTCCGGATGGCGATCACCGGCTCCACCTGCAGATCTATTCCGATCAGCCGACCGATCTTTTTGAGTTCGCTTGCGTATTCGTTGATCGTATTCTGGCTGCATGTTGTCGCCTTTATTTCCAGATATTTTTCGACATGCTCCGGCCGCAGCTCCTCTCTTTTTCGAATCCCCTCCTGTCTCAGATCGTCCTTCATCGTCCCAACAAAATCATGAATCCGATCCAACAACTGGTTCCGGCTGGCGTAAGAATATATCTTTTTTTCCATCTGATCCGCGCCCTGCATTTTGGCTGACCGCTTGTCCATGCCCTCCCGGAACGCTCCAAAAACCGCGGATCTCATCTGTTGTTCCAGATTTGCCTTTCCTCTCCTTGCCATCTGTATTCTTTCCTTTCTGTCCATAGGCCGGGGACGTACCTTTTCCCAAAAAATCCCCTTAAAATCCCTGAAAGTCCCCATTTTTCCTGCATTTTCCGTGCGTATGCCCCATTGACGGCGCGTCCTTATGTCCGCCCCGTCAATGGGGACACGGGTACGCGATGAATTTTCTGTCCAATTCCTGTGATCCATCACTTCCCCAGTGAGATCAACGTTGCTGCCCAGGACTTCATCTGATCACTGGTCGCAGCCTTAGCACGAAACGTACATTCCCTGTACCTGTTTGTGCGACTTAGTTTCAGCCAAAGATTCACCCAATCCCTGACGAAACACAACAAGATGTGTCTTTCATAGATTTCTGTTCTACATATTGTCTTTCATGTACTTCCTCTTTCTCCTTTCGTGATTAATTGATTGTGCAAATACAGAATGACAAAACCGGAAAAAAACAAAATAAAGAAGAGGTATCCGTAAAGATACCTCTTCTTACTTAATGATGATGATTACTTTCTGAATGATGTGTCCTACCGGTTGTAGTCTCCCAAAATCTCGAATGATCAATAGGAGTATACCTCGGTGATCCGGCCGACAGCTGCGGCTCTTCATTTACTCGAGTGGGTTTCTGCACATCTTCCGTCTGCGTGCTAGTTGTCGTTGTCGATGTTGTAGCACTATTTCCTGTAGCAGCCGTCTTTCCACAAGCGATAAAAGCAAACACCGCAGTACACGCAAATACCGAAAGGAATATTTTTTTCATTTTTTCACCCTTTACTCCTTTTATTTACCCTCACATTTATAAAATTTATGTGTTTCCGTCTCCTTACTGGTAGATGAATAACCACAATTGGAGCAATTTTTCCGGGTCACTGTCTTGTAAACTCTATAGCGATCATAACCGCTCTTGCCATGTTTACAAGCAAACAGTTCATCATGCTCATAACCTGTGCTTGTCGTCGTGCTACAAGCCTGCACACCACACTTCGGACACGGGCCAACGGCGATTCTTGCCGCTGCCATTGCCGGAACACTGCTCATTACCATCAAAACACCTGTCAATAATAACGTCGTCACTCGTTTCTTCATACGCTTAATCTCCTTTCTTTGATCTACACGAACCATATGATAATTTTATTCTATAAATGCCGCCTATATTTGTCAAACCATTTTAGTTTTTACATATTATTTTCTCTTTTCTTTGGCAAAAGCAAAATATTTTCTGATATTTGCAAAATAAAAAACTTCTGTGACGATACCATATTCATATCAATCACAAAAGTTTCATTCATTTTTGATCTGCAGCACAGATGCACGTTCTCCCGGCGGCAGGCAGTTCCTTGCTCCACATTCCCTCACATCCGGGCGGATCTCTCAGATCCTGCATCCTATACGCTCTATTTGGGCATTTCCAGCCATTCTAACAACACAGCCCTACTTTTCTTCGCCATCGTCCCCCTCATCCGGATAACGCTCTCGTAGACGGGCGAGAAACCGTTGGTACATCTCATCCAGCTCCTCATCGGTCAGCGGGGGAACCTCTACATCCTCCTGCAGCCGTTCCTCAATCTCATCGTAATCATCGACCGCACAGAGGAACTCCAGAAACACCTCCCCCAAACTCGCCCCCTCATAGCCAAATTCCTCAGGCTCCTCCTCGATATTCAGCAGTTCCCCAAAATAACCATCAGAATCCCGGAACACATTCCCCCAATAGCCGTCCCAAAAAAAGAAACGGAAGAGAACACAATTAATATCACCAACAGACCCCATAGAACACCCTCCAACAACAAACGAGCCGCGGCAATGCCTTTACCATATACATATAGGCGAAATTTGGCACTTTTTGCACTTTTTGCACTTTTGGCACTTTTTTTCTTAGTCTACACCCATGTTGGAAATGCTGCAACTCGCTTGTTATATATGTATGTTTAAATATTTTTTATCTATATTTTTCGCAAAACCCCCATTTTTGTGTACATATAAGGGACATCGCCCTTTTTTGCCCCCAAAAATACAGAAATTTCGTGCTTTTCCTTGCCTTTTTCCACTCCACGCAATATAATTTGTTTATATCATCACTAAAAAAACACAAAACAGAATAAAAAAATAGAGCCGGCGTCCCCACGCCGACTCCTTTGACAAATCTACTTGTACTTGTTGATGTTGAACTTGATTAACTTGTTGTTAACGCTTCATCACTTAACCACAACGCCACAAGATCTGTCTTATGCTCAGATAATATTATAAGCGCCTTCCCCAGCGCCTGTCAAGTGGGTTTGTCCTTTCTGTTCGCTACAGGAGGGCTTTTTTTTGCATACATTAACCCCTGACAACGCCCTGCGCAAAGGAAACGGCGTTCTACTACCATACGATCGCACAGATCGTACTAAAATACTAAATATGCTCTATGCCAACACGCACGGATGCGGCTACATGAAGTTCATGAGTACATCCGACGCTGTGCATAGATTCTATAATCCGCAGTCTCTCTGCGATCCGCTGCGCCTGCAGCAGATCCTTAACGCACGCTACGGCCAGAACAACCTCTATCTGTCTATCGCAACATACAAGACTAAGGAAAACGCCCGTGAGGCCAATATTAAGGCTGTCTGCGCCCTTGCTATTGATGTCGATTACCGGACATCTAAGGAACAGGATCAGCACGATTATCCTACCTCTATTGCCGTAAAACAGGTGGCTAAGGCGGTCTTACATGCCGGAGTCCCTACCCCAACCTACATAGAGGCCTCCCGGAACATCCGTCTTGTGTACGTTCTGGATCAGCCATTTCAGGTTCCACGCGGTCAAAAGGGAATCAACTGCAGAACATTCCTCAAACGAATCACAGAGGAGATTACCAAAAAGCTAAATGCTGCATCTGCAGATCTGGCCTTTGACTTCTGTGCATCCCCGCAGAAGCTCACCAGCTACGTCCGCCTCCCTGGCTCCATCAACAGCCGCGTAGAGGGTTACGTATCCGGCGGCACGTTCCATCCTACCCTAGAAGAGCGTTATCCTGTCTCTATTGCCTTGAATACAGAGAAATTATGGGACATCCATGCCCTCGCGGACTATATTCTTCCGCCGCTGTTTGACGGCTATGAGGAGTGGAAAGCCCGTAAAGAAGAGGATCGAAAAGCCCGCGCCGGAAAGAAAATTGTTCCAAAGCCGGAGCTGATCCGATCAACTGCAGACCTGGCCCGGGCGAGAATACGGGATCTTGAAACGCTGCAGAAACGCGGCTATGATATTGGTTATCGTGAGCAGATGTGCTATTTCTTCTGGATCTTCTGCCGCCAGTCCGGCCTGGACGCGGAGAAAACGAGTGCTGCAGTCCTTAACTTCAACCGCAACTTCGCGCATCCGCTGCCTGATCACCGCGTAATGTCCGAGTGTAAGCCCGCGCCGCTGCCGGGAAACCGCCCTGGATGGCTCAGAAAGTTCAAGGATGAAACCATCCGCGCCAATCTGGGCCTCGGGAATGCCGATCCTGACCTTTTTAACCGATCAAGACAGGATTCCGAACCATCAAATCCGGAAAATCCCTTAAAACAGGTTAAGGACTACATAGCGCAAGGCCTAAAACTACAGGAGATTGCTGATAAAACTGGTTTAAGCCTTAGAACCGTAAAACGGATCAGTGCAAAACTTCGTACTGATCAGGAAACTCCGGAAGAAATTGTGAAATCCCTGAAAGAAGAGGGCCTTAAACTGCAGGAAATCGCTGACAAAACAGGATTGAGCCTTAGAACTGTAAAACAGATCAGCTCAAATCTGCGTAACGATCAGGAAGATCCGGAAAAAATTGTAGCAGCCTTAAAAAAAGAGGGGCTTAAACTATCCGAAATCGCCGCAAAAACAGGATTATGCCTTAGAACCGTAAAGCAAATTAGCTCAAATCTGCGATCAGAGCAGGAGAGTCCGGAGGAAATTATCAAAATGCTGATCAACGAGGGCCTTAAACTCGCCGAAATCGCCGATAGAACTGGCCTAAGCATCAATGTAGTGAAAAAATACAGCGCTAAGATCAAAAAGCTGCAGAAGGAGGCACAAAAAAATGGATGATACCCAAAAGACACAAGATCCAGAGGAGCTTTTAACCGTAAAACAGTTCGCAGAGGAGCTTAATCTTACCCCTCAAGCGATTTACAAACAGTTAAACACCCGGTTGTCACCCTATTTAGTCGAGAAGAATGGCGTGAAAATGCTAAAACGGCAAGCTATCCTTGATATTTTCCCTGATCACACCGAAAAAAGTGAAAAAGCCGAAGAAAATGCTTCTCAGGAGGCTTTCAACCAGCTTTCCAACAGTTACCAACAGTTGTTAAACGTATTGCAAACCGAGTTGAAGCAGAAAGATGATCAGATCAAATCACTGCAGTTGCTATTATCTCAGCAGCAACAACTGCTTGCTCAACAGCAGCAGATCAATCTGCTCTCTCAGAAACAGCCAGATCCCCCTGCAGATGCTCCAGTGCATAATACTGCAGATCCCGCGCCGGTAACCCCAGACGCGCCAAAAAAGAGCTTCTGGAAACGTCTTTTTGACCTATAAATAAAAAGAGGGAGGTGTTATCCCTCCCCTTACAACTCGAACTGTTCAATAATCTCTTCCGCGCTTATCACTCCCAGCAAGGCCTTGACTGCTCCTTCTTCCATCTTTGCGTCCTCAAGTGAAAGGCCTGTTTTTTCTGCTATCATTTCCGCCGAATCGCCTTTTAAAGCCAGTCTTTCACGCAGAAGCTCATCTTCCATGCGTATCCATTCCCGACTCATCGTAGTCAACAGATCTATTAATTTCTCAACACCATCCTGAATCTCCTCGTCTTTGTGCTGGTCTTTATATTTTTCCAGTGCGATCAAAACGCCTATGGCTTCTTCCTTCTTCTCAAAAGTAATACTGGTATTCCATTCATTTTGACGCAGACCGCGGTTATCTCCGTGAAAAAGTGTCAAAAAAACATATCTGCAAATAGTTTTTTATAAAAGTGTCAAATTCTCACAAAATAAGGCCGTTTTTCGTGACATCTAGTTTTTTTGACAGTATAATATAAGTGGCAGGATAACTTGAGTTTTTTTGACACAATGAAGGAGGGATAGGATAGATAAGATGGGAACGATATACTACTACATGCGCATCTCCACGGAAGAAGAACGCGGAAAACAGAAGTATTCCCGGCAAGAACAGGCCATTAAGAGTTACTGCAGGAGCAACCAGATCGAATATGATGAGCAGGACTGCTACAAAGACGATTGTTCCGGCAAATCCTTTGATCGTCCGCGCTGGAAGAAGCTGATCAGCCGCCTGCAGGCCGGGGACACGATCATCATGAAGGATATTTCAAGATTTACGCGCGCGGACGCGGAAGAAAGCTATCAGGTGTACATGGATCTGCTAAACAGCGGGATTTCCCTCATCTTCCTCGATAACCCGACCGTGAGCAGCGATTACATCAAGAAAATGATGGGAATAGCAGAGGAACAGAGCATTGTTACCAGAACTGCCCTGCAGGGAACCATTAAGCTGCTGCTGATCGTCGAGCTGGATCGCGTCGAAACGGAACGTAAAACCATCGTTAAGAGAATCAAAGATGGAATCCAGGCAAGTCCAAAGCAATCCGGCAGGCCTAAAGGCCAAATTGAGAAATTGAGTGATGATTTGCAAACTGACATAAAGCTCTACCTTTCCGATCGGAGCATTAAGCAAGTGGATCTCATGCGGAAACATCAGATTTCCAGAAACACGCTCAAGAAATACATCCAGTTAATGCAGCAAGCAAATTGAAAAATCAAAATTAAGGAGAACAAAAAATGGCAAGAAAAGATTTTCACATCTACACAAACGACCCGGACGTAATTTCCAAAATTGATAATTTTGAAGCGTACGGTTTTACAAACCGCAACGCTTTCATCATCGAGGCCGTCCGATCCTACGGAATGATTGCAACGCCGGAGCCAACGTTAAGAACTCTCATTACAGAATCTGTCGCGCAGGGACTCCTTAGCGTTTTAAACATCGACACTGACGCAGAAACAAATTCTGATCAGGAAGAAAATGAAATTCTTGATTACGCATCGCCCGATAATATTAATATCGGCTAAGAGGAATTACGTACACTACACAGGGTCTTAGGGGGGAACCCCCTAACAAGTGGTGCAAATTGTTAACAATTTGCGTATCTTGCTAATATTATTATGCTTTATACAGGTTTGTGTACATTATTTGTACACAGCGAAGAAACCCAGTGTTTATGCGGGATTTCCGAAAAGCGCCAAAAATCGACGCAATCTGCAGTTTTTTTGTTCTCCGATCTGCAGATTTCCTCATGTACATTATTTGTACACGGCGTTTTTTCGATCTCTCCATTTTGATTTTCTGCATTTTTCATTTTTCACTTTTTGATTTTTTCAAAAACCACAAAATCCATTTTCTCAATTTTTCAAAATTGATTTTTGCAAATTTGAGATTTTCCATTTTTCGATTTTTGATTTTTTTAATTCCCACTTTTTAGAAAATCCAGAAAGGAGCTGATTCAAATTGGGTGGAAAAATTTTGCGAACTCATACGGATGAATTAATTGAACAAGGTTATCTCAAAGGACTTGAGCTTTCCATTAAGCAAGGCGTTGAAAAAGAACGAATCAGAATGATCCAGACATATATGATTAAAAAAAATCTCTCTTTTGATCAGACATATGATTTTTTGAGGGATTTATTGGACTTTCCGGAAGAAGAAAGAGACTTCTATCAAAAAAAAATAGAGGACGCAAAAAAATAATTTTCGCGCCCTCTATTTTTACTCAGCAAGTTCTCCTTTAAAAAAACCTCGGACAATCGCTCCTTCCGGTGTTCTATTCCCACCAATTTTTTCGAAATCAAAATTAAAATTTCCCGTTTTTTCTGCCACGGAAAAAATTCCTCCTCTTTTTGATCTCTCAATAATCTCATAAATCGGAACGACCAGGATCTCAATATCATTGTAGTCATATTTGCAAACGCAGTATCCGATGCATGGAATTGCATCTTCTCCTGCATCCAGGCTGACCGTAAATTCTTCCTTCGGTATCCCCTGTTTCAAAATTCTCTCCGGATCCAATCCATAATGACGCAAGAATCGGCTTATTCCTACTTTCGTTGCCACAACCGATGTCGTTTCCATTCTCTCTTTGTTCGATAAACAACGTGTGACTGGTAAAATTGCCAAATTCCGCTCATCGCTACACGCCTCCACATACGATCTGCCATTTGATACCTCGAAGCCCCGCAAAGCTAATGTAGCGGTCAATGCACCTATACAAATTGATCCCGTTGATTTGATTGAAACTGCCGTCATGGTGTTCTCCTTTCTCTTTTCCAGAGTGGTTTTATATGAGCATTGTTTGTAGCAAATACTAATTTCTTTTTCATTTTATATCATATTAATTGAATGCAAAGATACTGAGAATGAACCAAAGTAAGATAATTCCTGACAGAATAATATAGGTGAAAAGGTAAATAGTAATTTGTTTGCTATGTGTATTTTCAATTTTTGATTATTTTTGTTGGTATCATTTGATACTTGATAGTATGGTATATATAGAAACTCCTCATTTGTTGTTACGGGACTGGGAGGAAGAAGATATTCTTCCGTTTGTCCGTATGAACAGTGATAAAGAAGTAATGGAATTCTTTCTCACTACTTTGACAGAGGAAGAGACGATGGCTTTTTATTGTCGTATCCGGAAAGAATTTGAAGAATATGGTTATGGTTTGTATGCTGTAGAATGTAAAGAAACTCAGAATTTTCTAGGCTATGTGGGTTTTCATAATATTGCTTTCGAGTCGGATTTTACTCCCGGAGTGGAAATAGGCTGGCGATTGTGCCGGGATGCATGGGGAAAGGGATATGCCACAGAAGCCGCTTCTGCCTGTCTGGATTATGCGAGTGATAATTTACCTTTTAAAACGGTATATTCGTTCACTGCCATACCCAATAAACGCTCTGAACGGGTCATGCAGAAAATAGGAATGCATTTTGAAAAAGAGTTCGATCATCCTTTGGTGGAACAAGGGCATTGGTTATGCAGACATATATTGTATAAAATAGAAATTTGAGAAAATAGATTAACCGATATGTAGTAATCTTATCATTGCTTCATCGTTCTGTTTTTCAATGCAGAAACAGTGAAGCAATGGAAGAGATTATTTTTTAGTTACTTTATTTTTAGTTTGTCGAATCCTTCGCCATACACTCCTACCACATTACTTTGTGATATAAATGCATTGGGATCAATATCTTTCACCAATCGGAATATATCCAGTGACTGGCTTTTCTTTGCCAGTACCACTACGACCTTGATTCCTTGTTTGCTATACCATCCTGTACCATCCAATAAGGTAACTCCACGATCTATTTGTTTGGTGATTCCTTCGGCTATTTCATCATGTTTACGCGAGAAAATAAGGAACTGTACGGATTGGCGTGAACTGTTTATAACATAATCAATCACAATGCTCATAATAAACAATACACAGAAACCAAACAACACCCGTTTCCAGTCATGGAATATGAAATAACAGGAGGATATGATGACAATATCACAATACATCATCATGCGGCCAAGGGTTACATCTTTATATTTATTGATAATCCAGGCAATGATATCCGTTCCGCCGGTACTTCCATTATTGCAGAAAACAATGCCGATACCAAATCCCAGCAAGCCGGCACCTACTACACAAGCCATGAATTCTTGTCCCGGTCCTAACAATTGCGGCAGTGTACCATCCGGGTTTTTCAATAATGCTTGAAAGAGCCATAATAGGAATGTTAGCATAAAGAGTTTTAAGGCTGAATTTAGGTCCTAGTATCTTTAATGCGAAACCTAAGAAAACAGCGTTGATAATAAAATAAGAAACCTGGATTTCAATGCCTGTAACATAATATATAATGGCTGAAATACCGGTTACTCCGCCTGTAGTTATTTGATAAGGCAGTAAGAAAGCCGCCCATCCCAGTGCATAGCAAATCAGTCCGAAGGTAATGGATAAATAGTCTTTTACCTCTCTGCCTAGTTTGATTTTTAATATTTGGTCCATGGTAATGAGGATTGTTTTTAATGTAAGTAGAAAGGTGTGTCAAAAGTTACTGCTTTTGACACACCTCAAGGATAGTATCGATTATAATACGATGTTTACAATTTTTTTGGGAACGATGATTACCTTTTTCGGGGTTTTTCCTTCAATCCATTTCTGGGCTTGTTCATCTGCCATAACTGTTGTCTGAATGGTATTGTTATCAGCATCAGCGGCGAAATCCATGGTGAAACGTGCTTTGCCATTGAAAGAGATAGTGTATTTTACAGTGTCTTCTTTCAGGTAATCTTCATTGAATGCAGGCCATTGTGCATCGCATACGCTGGTGGTATTTCCCAAAGCTTCCCAAAGTTCTTCTGCATAATGTGGAGCGAACGGAGCTAACAGGATGATGAGATTGCTCAATACCTCTTTATTGCGACATTTCAATGAAGTAAGTTCGTTTACACAAATCATGAATGCACTGATAGAAGTGTTGTAAGAGAAAGTTTCAATATCTCCGGTTACCTTTTTAATCAGCTTATGAATTGCTTTCAACTCTTCTTTAGTCGGTTCACCCTCTACAGGCAAGAATTCGTCTGTGCGGCTATAGAACAGATTCCACAGTTTCTTCAAGAAACGGTGAACACCGTCAATACCATTGGTATCCCAAGGTTTGGACTGTTCTACCGGACCGAGGAACATTTCGTACATACGCAGCGTGTCGGCACCGTATTTCTCGACAATCATATCCGGATTGACTACGTTGTACATGGATTTACTCATCTTCTCTACCGCCCATCCGCAGATATATTTTCCATCTTCCAGGATAAACTCAGCATCGTTATACTCAGGACGCCATGCTTTGAAAGCTTCTACATCCAGAATATCGTTGGATACAATATTCACATCCACATGCAGCGGAGTGGTTTCGTACTGGTCTTTCAGGTTCAATGACACAAAGGTGTTGGTGTCTTTGATGCGATATACAAAATTGCTTCGTCCCTGAATCATTCCTTGGTTTACTAATTTTTGGAATGGTTCTTCCTTGATACTTACGCCCAGATCATGCAGGAACTTGTTCCAGAAACGAGAATAAATCAAGTGACCCGTAGCATGTTCGGTACCGCCTACATAGAGATCTACATTTTGCCAGTAATGATCTACCTTTTCTGATACTAGTGCTTGTGCGTTGTGTGGGTCCATATAGCGCAGATAGTATGCGGATGAACCTGCGAAGCCCGGCATGGTATTCAGTTCAAGCGGGAATATAGTGACGTTGTCAATCAAGTTGTTTTCCACGACTTCACCTTTTTCTACATCCCAGGCCCACTTGGTGGCATG
>OGZO01002436.1_pt1 | contig 12795 bp, 8 predicted proteins | sample 1576721 | NCBI WGS metagenome assembly OGZO01 (sample SAMEA3541516, study PRJEB24748) | human gut metagenome | biome: human gut; feature: human-associated habitat; material: faeces | place: China | collected 2012 | reverse complement strand
AAGGTCAAAGACGAAAATGACAAAGCTTGATTTTATTGCCACTGCCGAGCAAACAGGCGAGCGTATCGACAGATTTTTGTCAGCGCAGGATACAGGTCTTACACGTTCCGCTGTGCAGAAGCTTATCGAGGACGGTGGCGTCACAGTTGGAGGCAAAAAAGTATCGAAAAATTATAAGCTGCATAATGGTGACAGCGTTGAGATAATTATTCCCGACCCTGTGGAGCTTGACGTCAAGCCACAGGATATCCCCGTGGAAATAGTCTATGAGGACAGCGAGCTGCTTGTGGTGAATAAACCTAAAGGCATGGTGGTGCACCCTGCCGCAGGCAATCCCGATGGCACTTTGGTGAACGCATTGCTTTATCATTGTCATGGCAGGCTTTCTTCAATAAACGGCGTCATTCGCCCTGGGATAGTCCATAGGATAGACAAAAATACAAGCGGTCTGCTGATCGTTGCCAAGACCGACAGCGCACATAACTTTCTTGCGGCTCAGATAAAAGAGCATAGCTTTACAAGAGAGTATGAAGCTGTACTCACAGGCGGCCGCCTAAAGACCCCTACCGGCACAGTTGACGCACCTATCGGCAGAAGCAGATATGACAGAAAGAAAATGTGCGTGACAGAGCAAAACTCCAAGCACGCAGTTACCCATTATGAGGTGCTGGAGGAGTTCGGTCAGTATTCGCTGGTGAAATTCCGCCTTGAAACAGGTCGAACCCACCAGATAAGAGTACATTCCGCCTATATCGGTCACCCTGTCTACGGTGACGATGTTTATGGCAAAGCTGTAAAGGGAATCGAGGGGCAGTGCCTCCACGCAAAGAAAATTGGTTTTATACACCCTGCAACCAAGGAATATATGGAGTTTGACAGCGAATTGCCCGATTATTTTCAGGCGGTGCTGAAAAAACTCAGAGCAGGGAATTGACCCACGGAAGTGATTTTATGTTTGAAGATATATCAAAAGTCCTGCTTATAACGGATATGGACGGAACTTTTCTCCCCGCAAGCAAGATACCTACCCCGAAAACTCTCGCCGCTGTCAAGCGTTTTGAAGAGGCTGGGGGCAGATTTTCTATCGCTACAGGCAGAGCCATTCAGGCGGCCAGACAGTATTTTGACATGGTGAATGTGAATTGTCCTATCATAATGTCAAACGGCGGAATGGTCTACGATATCCATACGAAAGAGCAGATATATAACGTCTTTCTGCCAAGCTTTGCGGCGGATATCGTCAAGGAGATACTTGCCGATAATCCTTATGTTGGCTGTGAAGTGCTTACTGTCAACGAGGTCTATGTGCCAAGCATGACCCCTATGGAAAAGCGCCATAACGAGATCTGTAAGCTCATTCCCGTTCAGTGTGCCGTTGACGAGATACCTGACAAGAACTGGTATAAGGTGCTTTTTGCAGTTGAGCCTGAGCGTATGGACGAGCTTATAAACTATGTGGCAGAAAAAGGCTACGAAGGTGTAGATTTTGTGCGTTCAAGTATCGAGTATTACGAGATACTTCCACAGAATATATCAAAAGGTACGGCTCTTGAGGAGCTGAGAAAAGCTTGTGGCATGGAGGATTTTACTTTCGTGGCTGCAGGTGACTATAATAATGATATTGAACTTCTTCAAGCGGCTGACGTGGCATATTGCCCGTCAAATGCGGCAGAGGAGGTCAAAAAGGTTGCGGATAAGGTCTTTGAGCAGTCCTGCGAGGAGGATTTTATTGCCGCAGTCATAGATGAAATTTTTGAAAAACTGAAGAAATAATATTTTTTTGGAGGTCAAAAGTATGGACGAAACATTAAAGAAACAGCTTGAGATCACAGCCTGCAAGGTTCGTCTTGGAATACTCGAGGGAGTATTCAACGCAAAGTCGGGTCATCCGGGCGGATCGCTCTCTATCGCAGATCTGCTCACTTATCTTTATTTTGCCAAGATGAACGTATATCCTGATAAGCCGGAAGAGCCTGAGAGAGATAGACTCGTGCTTTCAAAGGGTCACACAGCACCTGCACTCTATGCAACTCTTGCGGAAAAAGGCTTTTTTCCAAAGGAGGAGCTGAAGTCCCTCAGACATATCGGTGCAATGCTTCAGGGTCACCCTTGTATCTCTATCCCTGGCGTAGATATGTCTTCCGGATCTCTTGGACAGGGCATTTCTGTTGCCTGCGGTATGGCGCTTTCAGGAAAGCTCACAAGCGATACCTATAAGGTGTATACTATCCTTGGCGACGGTGAGATCGAAGAGGGTCAGGTATGGGAGGCTACAATGTTTGCTGCTCATTATAAGCTTGATAACCTCATTGCTGTTGTGGATAATAACGGACTTCAGATCGACGGAAAGATAGAGGACGTAATGTCGCCATATCCTATCGTTGACAAGTTTGCAGCATTTGGCTGGCACGTTATCACAGCCGACGCTCACGATTTTGACTCTCTCGAAAAGGCATTCAACGAGGCAGAAACAGTCTGCGGTCAGCCTTGCGTTATCGTAATGAAGAGTATCAAGGGCAAGGGCGTTTCATTTATGGAAAACAACGTTTCATGGCATGGTTCAGCACCTAACAAGGAGCAGTATGAGCAGGCTGTGGCAGAAATAAACGAACAGCTTAAAAGTCTGGAGGGTTAAGCAATGGCAGAATTGAAGAAGAAAGCTACAAGAGAAAGCTACGGCGAGGCTCTTGCAGAGCTTGGCGATAAGTACGAGAACCTCTATGTTTTTGACGCAGACCTTGCTGCTGCAACAAAAACAGGTATATTCAAGAAGAAATTCCCTGACAGATTTTTTGACTGCGGTATCGCCGAGTCAAATATGATGGGCGTTGCAGCAGGTATGGCTGCAACAGGCAAGATACCATTTGCTTCTACATTTGCAATGTTCGCCGCAGGCAGAGCATTTGAGCAGGTAAGAAACTCTATCGGTTATCCTCACCTCAACGTGAAGATAGGTGCAACACACGCAGGTATCTCTGTAGGCGAAGACGGTGCAACACATCAGTGCAACGAGGATATCGCTCTTATGAGAACTATCCCTGGCATGGTGGTAATAAACCCTGCCGACGACGTTGAAGCAAAGGCTGCCGTTGAAGCCGCTATCCTCCATGAAGGTCCGGTTTATCTCCGTTTCGGCAGACTTGCAACACCTGTTTTCAACGACCCTGAAACATATAAGTTTGAGCTTGGCAAGGGCGTTAAGCTCCGTGACGGCAAGGATATAGCTATCGTTGCAACAGGCCTTATGGTTTATGAAGCTATTGAGGCTGCAAAAACACTGGCAGCCGAGGGTATCGAAGCAACAGTTATCAATATCCACACTATCAAGCCAATCGACGAGGATATCATCGTTGAAGCCGCAAAGAACACAGGACTTCTTCTCACAGTTGAGGAGCATAGCGTTATCGGCGGACTTGGCTCAGCCGTTGCAGACGTTCTTGCCGCAAGACACCCTGCAAAGCTTGTTAAGATCGGCGTTAATGACGAGTTCGGTCACTCAGGCCCGGCAGTTGATCTTCTTAAAGAATATGGCCTCTGCGCAGACAATATCGTTGCAAAGGCAAGAGATGCTGTTAAGGCAAAGTAATAAAAGCACCAAACGGACGGATATCTTCCGTCCGTTTTTTTGTACACAAAAAAGACACGCTTACGACCTAGTAAACGTGTCTTTTCTTATGCTTTTACAGTGCCTGCATGAGTGTCGATAATGTTGTTTATACATATGTAAAGATAAGGCTTAAGCTCGCCAATGTCCACAGGCTCGTTGTAAAGTATGGACGAGTAGCAGGTTGAGCTTACAAGCTCAACTATCATGAATATCATGACCTCAGGTTGAACAATATCATATGGAGCGTCAGCAAGCATAGCGTCATAAATATTGCGGAAGTCGATGTCATCGTCCTTTATAGGCGACGTAAGAGCGTGCTTGAAAACGCCCCAGCTAAGATTCTTTGCAATAAAAGTCAAAAGCGACTTGTTCTCGTTTAGCTGGTTGATGATGTTGTCAACAATAAAAATAATTCGTTCGTTAAAGGTAAGCTTCTTGCCGCTCGCATTTAATGCCTCGATAGCGTTTCTGAAAAGCTGTGACGACTTGTGAGAGACAAGCTTGTTTCTTATGTCATATTTGTCCTTGAAATAAAGATAAAACGTTCCTTTCGCCACACCAGCGTTGTTCACGATGTCTGAAATAGAGGTCTTGCTCACTCCCTTGGTGGTAAAAAGACTAAAAGCCGTGTTAAGCAGAGAGTCCTCCTTTACCTTTTTATTGGTATCAAGCTTGCCCATTTTAACACGTCCTTCCTTATTGAATTATTTCGTATCCCGACCATGCATAGGCTTACTATGGCTGATCCTATACTTATTATAATATAAATTCTTATTAAAGTCAATGGAACAAAATGACCAATAGTCAGTTATGACCGTTGGTCATTTTGTGCAACTCTACAAAAAGAATGACTAATGGTCATTTTACTATTGACTGTTGGTCATTTTTGATGTATACTATGAATTGTTAAAAGGCCGAAAGGTCAAAAACTATGTGAAGGGAATGACATTTGATGCAGAAATTTGGCAGAGGAGTTGTAAAGCTCCGAGTACCGATACTCATAGTCAGCGTTCTGCTGCTGATACCGTCAATATTCGGATTTGTCAGCACAAGAATAAACTATGATATTCTTTCATACCTCCCGTCAGACATTGAAACCATGAAAGGTCAGGATATAATGCTTGACGAGTTCGGCAAGGGTGGCTTTTCGTTGGTAATGCTTGACGGCATGGACGATAAGGACGTTGAAAAGGTCAAGGAGAAGATCGAAAAGGTAGACCACGTTTGCGATGTTCTCTGGTATGACACCTTGGCAGACGTTTCACTTCCAAAGGAAGTTCTTCCTGATGATATTTACGATTTCTTCAATACAGATAACTCCACAATGATGGCTGTCTTTTTTGACGAAGCGACCTCCGCTGACGGCTCACTCGAAGCTGTCAAGGAGATAAGAAGCATCGCAGGCGAGCAGTGTTTCGTAAGCGGTATGTCCTCAGTAGTTGAGGATATCAAGGATCTGACAATGCAGGAAGCTCCGATGTATGTTGTTATCGCAGTAATACTTACAAGTATCATACTTGCACTTACAATGGATTCGTTCCTTATCCCACTGTTCTTTATGCTCAGCGTGGGCATGGCGATAATCTACAACATGGGAACGAACTTCATACAAGGCGAAATATCGTTCATCACCGAAGCTCTTGCAGCCGTGCTTCAGCTTGCGGTAACAATAGACTACTCGATCTTCCTGTGGCACAGCTACAAAGAGGAGAAAGAAAAGCACCCCGGTGACAACAAAGAGGCTATGGCAGTCGCCATCGGCAAAACTATCACCTCAGTTGTTTCAAGCTCCATAACAACAGTTGCAGGCTTCCTTGCACTTTGCTTCATGAGCTACGAGCTTGGCATGGACATGGGTATCGTAATGGCAAAGGGCGTTGTTATTGGCGTTATCTGCTGCATAACTGTTCTGCCTTCGATGATACTTGTATTCGACAAGGCACTTGAAAAAACAATGCACAAAGACCTTGTTCCAAGCCTTGAAAAGCCTTCAAAGTTCATTATCAAGCACCATGCAGCATTTATCGTACTCTTTATAGTTGTACTTATCCCTGCCGTGTATGGTCAGATAAACACCAATGTCTACTATAACCTGACAGATACTCTTCCAAAGGATCTCAACAGTGTTATCGCAAACACAAAGCTAGATGAGGAATACAACATGGCAACGACCCATATGCTCCTGGTTGACGCTGATATGAAGCCAAAGGAAGTAAACTCTATGCTCGACGAAATGGGCAAGGTTGACGGAGTAAGCTTCTCAATGTCACTGGATACTCTTATCGGTCCGTCTATCCCTCGTGAGATAGTTCCTGAGTCAGTAACAAAAATACTCAAAAGCGACAAATGGCAGCTTATGCTAATAGGTTCTGAATATAAGGTAGCTTCTGATGAAGAGAATGCCCAGATAGATGAGCTTAGCAAGATACTTAAATCCTACGATAAGGACGGAATGCTGATCGGTGAGGCGGCGGCAACAAAAGACCTTATCGACATAACAGATCATGACTTCAAGGTAGTAAATATAGTTTCTATCGCCGCTATCTTTATCATCATTCTTATTGCACTGCGTTCAGTTTCACTGCCTATCATTCTGGTAGCCGTTATCGAATTTGCTATCACAGTAAACATGGGTGTTCCGTGCTTTACGAATACCACCATACCGTTCATAGCGTCGGTAGTAATCGGTACTATCCAGCTTGGTGCAACAGTTGACTATGCTATCCTTATGACAACAAGATATAAGACCGAGCGTAACGCAGGCAAAGATAAGCACGAAGCTGTCACTATCGCACTCACCACTTCAATGAAGTCTATCATGGTCAGCGCACTTGGCTTCTTCGCTTCAACATTCGGTGTTGGCGTATATTCAAGCGTAGATATGATCTCACAGCTTTGTACGCTCATGTCAAGAGGTGCAATAATCAGTATGATAACTGTTATCTGCATACTTCCTTCAATGCTTATGCTGTTCGATAAGGTAATAATCAATACAACAATGGGCATGAAGAAAAAAGAAAATAAGCTTTATAAGCTTCCTGAAATAAACTAATTCGTAAAGGAGATATAGTTATGAAAAAGTATTCAAGAGTTCTTGCAGGCATACTTGCCGTACTTCTTTCCGCAGGTTGCACAGGTCTTTATGCAGCAGCTCAGTCAGACAGCTCTTCCGCTGCCGACAGCACTGCCTCAACAACAAAGAGCGAATCAGATAAAAAAGATACAAAAGATACAAAGAAAGCTGATAAGTCTGACAGCGATACAGAAAAGCAGGCTAAGGAAGAAACAGTTTATGTTATCACTGACGCTTCCGGCAACAAGACAAAAACAGTCGTTTCCAGCTGGCTGAAAAACCCACAGGGCGTAAAGAAGCTGGAGGACGTTTCCGACCTGAAAGATATCGAGAATGTTAAAACAGACGAGGGCTTTACAGCCAATGGTGATAAGCTCACATGGGATACCGAGGGCGGAGATATCTATTATAAGGGCTATACCGATAAGGCACTCCCGGTTGATGTAAAGGTAACATATACCCTTGACGGCAAGGAGATAAAGCCTGAGGACCTCGCAGGCAAGAGCGGTAAGCTTACAGTAAGATATGACTATACGAACAACGATAAGAAAACTGTCAAGATAAACGGAAAGAAAACAGATATCTATGTTCCATACCTTATGGCAACAACAGCTATCCTTGATACTAACGTTTATTCAAACGTTGAAGTAACAAATGGCAAGCTCATTTCAGACGGAAGCAGACAGATACTTATAGGCGTTGCAATGCCTGGCCTTACAAAGAGCCTTGATCTTCAGGATAACGAAGATATCGAGATACCGGAGTACGTTGAGTTCACAGCAGACGTAAAGGACTTCGAGTCAACGACCTCTCTCACAGTCGCAACATCTGACATCTTCTCAAAGCTTGACCTTAGCGATATCGGTGATGCTGACGATCTTCAGGATAAGCTTGATGAGCTTTCTGATGCTACAGATGAGCTTGTAGACGGCACAGCAGAGCTTTACGCAGGCATAAAGAAGCTGTCCGATTCCTCAGGAACACTTATCACAGGTATCGACAAGCTTTATTCAGGCTCTAAGTCACTTGACGATGGTGCTAAGACACTTAACAGCGGTGCAACAAAGCTCCGTGACGGAGCAAAGACCCTTGATTCTTCCACAGGCGAGCTTATGAGAGGTATCTCCACAGCTCATAGTGGTTCAACAGCCCTCCTCGGCGGTTTCGATCAGGTAAACAGTGGTATGTCAACCTTGAAGAACGGCTCATCATCACTTTCAAGCGGACTTTCACAGGTATCCTCAGGCGCACAGCAGGTAAATAACGGTGCTGCAAGCCTTGCCGCAGGCACAAATAAGCTTGTTACAGGTGTAGGCGACCTCCAGGCAGGCTCTAAAAAGCTTGCCGCAGGCACAAAGCAGACCTATGACGGTTCAACTGCACTGAAAAAAGGCGTTGCAACACTTAATGCAGGCGTTTCCACACTCTATGAAAAGGTGCAGTCACTCCCTGCAAGCGTTGAACTTCTTTCAAATGGCATAACAAAGGTAGATAACGCACTTACACAGTCTATCGCATACGACCAGCAGGTACTCGCAGGACTTGAGCAGCTTCTCGGCAATTACGAAGAAGGCTCAGCAGAGTACACGAGCATAAGCAATATGATAGCAGCCGTAAATGGCTCTATCCAGTATCAGCAGGGCGCACAGAGCGGTCTTGGCGATATTTCAACAGGTGTCGGCACAATGGCAACCGAGGGCAAACAGCTTGTTGACGGTATAACTCAGATATACAATGGTCTTAACGATAAGAAGAAAGGTCTTGTCGTAGGCGTTGATAATTTGAATACAGGACTTAAAACAGTAAACGAGGGCGCTTCTGCACTTAAAACAGGTATCGGCACACTTGCTAAGTCCAGCAAGGAGCTTAACAATGGTGCAGCTACACTCTCCGCAGGCACAAAGAACCTCTCCGCAGGAGTAAGCTCAGCACAGGCAGGCGCAAGCAAGCTTGATAAGGGTGTTGACAGCCTGAACTCAGGCGTATCAAAGCTTTCAAACGGTGCAAAAACTCTTGACAGCGGTCTTGGTCAGCTTGACAACGGCAGCAAGCAGCTAAAAGACGGTACTGCAACACTCTATTCATCACTTGTAGAGCTTGCACAGGGTACAACAACACTTTCAAGCGGCAGTGCAGAGCTGTTCAGCGGTATCGGTCAGCTCAAAGACGGCAGCTCACAGCTTTCATCAGGTGTTAAGAAGCTTGAAAGCGGTGCAAAGACCCTTAAAGACGGCATGGCTAAGTATAAAGACGAGGGCATCGGCAAGCTCCTTGACATCTACAACAATGACCTCAAGGGACTTATCGACAGACTTGACGCTCTCAAGACAGCAGCCGAGGATTCAACAACATTCTCAGGCGCAGCCGATGGCGTTGAAAGCTCAGTTAAGTATATTTACGAAACTGCGGCTATTGAAAAAGCAGACGAGTAATTTTTACTTCCCACACATAGCAAAGACCCCCTTGGACAGAAATGTCCGAGGGGGCTTTGTATTTATAAACGTATTATCTGTACAAAAAAACGGACGGAATCTCTCCGTCCGTTTTATATATCCTACTGTCTTAGATAAACGCCGTTTTCTTCGATGTAGTCCTCCATGTCCTGCTTGTATTCAAGATCAAGAAGGTCTTTTGGCAGTGCCTTGAGTGCTTTCTGACCAATGTCTTTTCTGAAATGCTCTCCCTCGAACTTTATCTTGGAAACAGCCTCATAAGACTTGTCCAGTGCACCCTGAAGCGTGTAAGCATTGCAGGTAACACCCAGAACACGACCGCCGTTTGTGTAGAATTTGCCGTCCTCGTACTTAGTGCCTGCGTGATAAATAAACGCTCCGTCTACCTGACCCTTGTCGTCCATGCCAAACATCTCGATACCCTTTTTGTACTTAACAGGATATCCTCCGCTCGCCATAACAACACAAGTGCAGTAACCCGACTTCCAGCCGATCTTGACATCAGCCAGCCTGTGTTCATAAATAGCCTCAAATATCTCGCAAAGATCACCCTCCAGCATAGGAAGAACGACCTGCGTTTCAGGGTCGCCAAAACGGCAGTTGTATTCAATTACCTTTGGACCATTAGGGGTGAGCATAAGTCCGAAATACAAACAGCCCTCAAAAGTCCTGCCCTCAGCATTCATTGCATTTATAGTCGGCAGGAAGATCTTCTCCATGCACTCCTTGGCAATGTCCTCAGTGTAGTAAGGGTTAGGTGCAACAGTACCCATTCCGCCTGTGTTCAGACCCTTGTCGCCGTCCAACGCTCTCTTGTGATCCATTGAAGAGATCATAGGAACAACAGTCTTGCCGTCAGTGAATGAAAGCACAGAAACCTCAGGACCTGTGAGATATTCCTCCACAACGATAGTGGAGCTGCTCTCACCGAACTGCTTGTCGTCTATCATGGAGTGTATAGCCTCCACAGCCTCTTTCTCATTCTCCGCCAGAATAACGCCCTTGCCAAGTGCAAGTCCGTCAGCCTTTATAACAGCAGGGTATGTGTTCTGTTCCTTGACATATTTTATGGCGTCCTCACTGTTTGTGAACACCTCGTATTTGGCTGTAGGAATATTGTATTTCTTCATAAGATCCTTAGAAAAGACCTTTGAACCCTCAATTATAGCCGCATTTTTCTTAGGGCCAAAGGTCTTGAAACCCTCAGCCTGCAAAGCGTCTACCATTCCAAGTACAAGCGGATCGTCAGGTGCAACAGCCACCATGTCTACTTTAAGTTTTTTTGCCAGAGCCACAACGCCCTCAATATCCGTTGCCGCAACATCAAAACATTCTGCATAGCGTGAAATGCCACCGTTTCCGGGTGTGCAGTAAAGCTTTCCTACCTTAGGGGACTCCGCAAGCTTCATAACGATAGCGTGTTCACGTCCGCCTCCGCCAACAACTAATATGTCCATTTTCAGACCTCCTCAGTGTGTTTTTTCCAATTATAACAATACCGCACACCTATGCTGTGCGGTATCGTCATTTATTTACTTCGTATATTATTACTTAAGCTCAAAGCTGTCAAGAACTGTCTTGAACTCGTCAGAAAGCTTGCTGTAAGCGTTCTCGCTTGCACCATATGTGATAACAACAAGGTTGCCGTTGTCAGAAGTGATTATCTGATTGAGCAGTACCTTCTGTGAGCCGATCTCGCCTGTTACGTCAACAATGTAAGCGTCCTTGCCTGCAAACTTATCTTCCTTGTCGTTTGTAACAGTGTAGCCGTCCATGGAATTATATGTTTGCTTGATCTGGTCAGCATAATCACTTGCTGTAAGACCATTGAGCAGATCGTTTGACATTGAGATAACGTTGATAGAAGCAGACTCAAGCTCAGCATCATCGCCTGCGTCAGCGTATGTGAACATTACGTCAACACCAGCGGACTCCTGCATTGCCCACTTCTTTGAGTCTATCTTGAATGAGTAAAGATCGCTTGTGTAAACGTCATTCTCATATGTGCCTTTAGCCTCGTCGCCAGTGCTTGTTGTGTCGTCAGCAGAAGTTGTTGTGTCAGCAACTGACTCCTCAGGTGCAGCAGTTGTAGTTGTTGTGTCAGCCTTAGACTCGACAGCAGGTGCGGCTGTAGTTGTAGTAGTTGTTGTTTTAGCCTCCGCCTTTGACTCGTTCTCAGAATCATTTGACTCTGAGCAGCCTGTAACTGCGAATACCATTGACAGTGCCATGAGTGATGCAAGTAACTTTTTCATAATAAATTTCTCCTTTTTTTCTTGACCTTTATTGTTTTGCATTAATGCACAAAAATTAGTGATGGAACAATCTTATTCCGGTGAATGCCATTGCCATGTTGTACTTGTTGCAAGTCATGATAACATGATCGTCCCTGATAGATCCGCCTGGCTCGGCAATGTAAGCCACACCGCTCTTTTTAGCTCTCTCGATGTTGTCGCCGAATGGGAAGAAAGCGTCAGAACCAAGGCAAACGCCTGTGTTCTTTGCAAGCCACTCCTTCTTTTCAGCTTCAGTGAGCACCTCAGGCTTTACCTTGAATGTGTTCTGCCATACGCCCTCAGCCAGTACATCATCATGCTCGTCAGAAATGTAAACGTCGATAGCGTTATCTCTGTCAGGACGTCTGATGTTGTCAATAAACTGAAGACCAAGAACCTTTGGGTGCTGTCTGAGCCACCATATGTCAGCCTTGTTTCCTGCAAGTCTTGTGCAGTGTATTCTTGACTGCTGACCTGCACCGATACCGATAGCCTGACCGTCCTTTACATAGCAAACGCTGTTAGACTGTGTGTATTTAAGTGTGATAAGTGAGATAACAAGATCAGTTTTCTTGTCCTCAGGAATCTCCTTGTTGTCTGTCACGATATTTGTGAGCATATCGTTGTCTATTTTCAGCTCGTTTCGACCCTGTTCAAAAGTTACGCCGAAAACCTGCTTTCTCTCGATATGCTGAAATTGCTCTCTCCGTTCGTTCCGCATATTACGGAAGAACTGTGGCACGGCGTAATTTCCGAAGAAGGCAGCATCCACGAAGAAAAATGGCCGAAATATGATGAAGCAGCCATGAAAGTGGATAATATTGAAATTGCTTTGCAGGTTAACGGCAAACTCAAAGGACGCCTCGTTGTTCCTGCCGCTGCTACCAAAGACGAGCTGGAAAAACTTGCCCTTGCCGAACCGCATATTGCAGAAACTGTTGACACTTCCAAAATTGTTAAAGTTGTCTGCGTACCGGGCCGTCTGGTTAATATCGTTGTAAAACCGTAACAGGTTAAATTTATAAAAACTCCTTGGATTTAATCCGGGGAGTTTTTTATTTTGTCAGGAGTTGAACAGATGGCACAACTGAATAAAAAAATAATGGCCGTTGCCGTGGCAGTGTTTTTTTGTTTGCTGGCTGCCTTTTGGCCGCATGAGCGTGAAGCTGATGTTTTAAAAATTGAACAGCAGGCCGTAGATACAGCAAGCGAAAAAGAAGAAGCGAAAATAACGGTTTATGTAAGCGGCGCTGTAGCAAACCCGGGATTGCACGAAATTGCGCCCGGAAGCAGAGCCGTGGAAGCCATTGCCGCCGCAGGCGGAATGACGGAAGAAGCCAATACTGAAGGGCATGCGGGATCTGGGAAATACATTGATTGTGGTGG
>OGZO01002427.1_pt1 | contig 12824 bp, 8 predicted proteins | sample 1576721 | NCBI WGS metagenome assembly OGZO01 (sample SAMEA3541516, study PRJEB24748) | human gut metagenome | biome: human gut; feature: human-associated habitat; material: faeces | place: China | collected 2012 | reverse complement strand
ATTTGATGGTAATGGGACGAACCCAGGGACAGGGCTGCTATTGTTTTGTAAATGGTCTTGTGCAGACCCAGGTTCAGAAACTGCAAAGCCATTATCCATATATTGTGGTTGATAACGAAGCAGGTATGGAACATATCAGCAGAGGAATCCTGCCAATGATGGAAGTTGCGATTCTTGTAAGTGACTGTTCCAGAAGAGGTGTTCAGGCAGCCGGACGTATTGCAAAGCTGATGAAGGAGTTAAACTTTAAACCACAGAAAACTGGATTAATCGTGAATCGTGTTCCGGATGGAAAACTGGATGCCGGAACTCTGGAAGAAATCCGAAATCAGGGATTGGAACTGTTAGGCGTTGTACCACATGATGACCAGGTATATCAGTATGACTGTGATGGAAAGCCGATCATACAGCTTCCGAAAGATTCTCCTGTAAGAAGTGCACTGGGAGAAATTGTAAAGAAGTTGGGATTGTGAGTTGGAGGATTGAAAGTTTGAAGATTGAGTAAACAGAAATATTATCTGATTTGGCATAACTAATTGTAAAGAAAGGAAAATCTTCATGAGAAATCATTGGGCAGAAATAGAAAAATATTTAGAAGACCAGAAGATAGCGCAGGAACTAATTGGAGAACTGAGAGATTTTCACATGCGTTATGAGGTAGAGGATCAGGTAAAGGAACGGGTAGAAAAACCGGATATCCTGTTTTATGGGAAAAAGATTCTGGAAATGTCAATAGCAGCGCTTCTTCAGGGAGATAACCTGTTACTTTCCGGTGCGAAAGCTACAGGGAAAAATGTACTATGTGAGACACTGGCATGGATATTCGGAAGACCGGAATACGACATTTCTTTTCATGTAAATACAGACAGTGCCGATCTGATTGGAACGGATACCTTTATAAATAATGAGGTTCGCCTTCGGAAAGGCCCCATCTACCAATGCGCGGAATTTGGAGGATTTGGAATCCTGGACGAAATCAATATGGCAAAAAATGATGCGGTTTCTGTACTGCATGCCACACTGGATCATCGGCGCAGAATCGATATTCCAGGATATAACAGGATTTTACTTCATCCGGCAACACGATTTATCGGCACGATGAATTATGGTTACGCAGGTACCAGAGAGCTAAATGAAGCATTGGTTTCAAGGTTTATGGTAATTGATATGCCTGAAATGGATGAGGATAGTGTCCTTTTTGTATTAAGACAACATTTTCCAGATGGGGAAAAAAGTGCACTGAAAGCTTTTGCAGGACTGTTTCTGGATTTGCAGATCAAAGCTTATCATGGAGAAATCTCAACAAAATCTCTTGACCTGAGAGGATTGGTTTCTGCTGTAAAAGCAACAAGAAGCGGACTTTCTCCAATTGATGCAATCCAGATGGGGATCATAAATAAAAGTTTTGATGTATTTGAAAAAGAGATCATAGAAGATGTGGTTTCTACCAGAATCCCATCTTCCTGGACCGGAAAAGACATATGGGGGTAAACTTGTATGGAGGATGTCAGATGGCCGGCGGAACAACTGGAAGAACATCGTCTGGAGATCAGCAATCGTATCAGAAATCTTTTTTGGACAGTCAGTGGTGATTATGATATGGAATTTGAACCGGACACAGAAAAATATGTTTATTCAAAACAAACGGTTCTATATGAGGCAGTGAAGCAGGGTGCCTTTGCACGATATTTTGATCAGAAGAAACTTGGCATGTATTTGATGAAAAAATTACATTTTTCTGCTGGAGAAGATATACTTTTGCCTCTTGCTGGATTATGCATGGATGCTGCTGTGGAGCGTTTTATCATTCGAGAACGTTTGGGAACAAAGGAAATCAGAGAACAGGCGTTCAGAGAATTGGAAAAGGCCGAGAAAGAGCAGGTATCAGACAAAGCTGGAACAGACCTGATTCACAGGATTAGGCTTCTGTATATAAGGCATGTTCTGGAGAACACAGACGATGAGGGAATGGATCCACAGGCAGAGATTGCATTGTACAAGATTCTTTCTCTGAAGGATGCGGAAAATACGGAAGATGTCATAAACGTGATAGATGAGATTTATAATCATGTTCTGGATCCCTCTTTTGAAAAAAGGAATGGAAATCTGGAGAAGATTCTGAATTTACCGGATATGGCATTAGCCAATGACGCGTGGCAGGAATGCATGACGGATGAACAGATGGAAGACATCATTCAAAAATATCTTTCTAATCTCAAAAAAAAGATGATGAGTCTGGATATCAGAAACAAAAAGAAAAAAAGATTTTATTTCTCTCCGGAAAATGAAGAAGTTCCGGAAAGCTCGGAGAATATAAATCCACAGGCAGTGCGACGGATACGGGAATATGTGGAACTGAATTACGGGAAATCGTATCTGAGTGAATCGGAGCAGGCCAGAATCAACCGGAAATTTTGTACAGGAATCCACAAAAACTGTATCCTGTATCTTACAGATGGAATTTTACAGAACCCTGTCATAAAAAATAATCAATACCGTTTTTCTCAGCTGCAGTTTGAAAAAAATAAAGCCTATTATGGAAATAATCACTGGATCATCAAAAGAAATATTTCTGTGTTGGCAGAGTCACTGAAACGGGCATTTATAATCCGAAAGGATGATTTTGTCAGCAGATCTGATGCAGGGCAGCTTGTTCCTGAGAGGTTATGGAAAATTGGAAGAACAGACGATGACAAGTTATTTAATAGAAAAAAGAGATCTGACGATTCTGAGTTTGTAATAGACGTCCTGATTGATTCCAGTGGTTCCCAGGCTGACAGACAGGCTCAGGTAGCGGCGCAGGGATATATTATCAGTGAAGCATTAAGCCAGGCAGGAATTCCTCATCGGGTGACAGGATACTGTGCTTTCTGGGGATATACAGTACTTCAGAGATTTCGGGATTATGAAGATCCAAGGGAAACAAATGAAAGAATCTTTCAATTTCGGGCATATGCCAATAACAGAGATGGGCTTGCACTGAAAACAGTCTGTTCCTCTCTCATGGAGCGACCGGAAAAAAATAAGATTTTAATCGTATTAAGTGATGGAAAACCCTGTGATATGAGCATACAACGACCAGGAACCCGCCAGCCCAAGATCTATGACGGAGAAAAAGCTGTGAAAGATACTGCATATGAGGTACGTCGGGCCAGAAATCAGGGAATTTTCGTAATTGGTATTTTTGTAGGGAATGAAGAAGAGCTCTCCGTGGAAAAGAGAATCTATGGAAAAGACTTTGCCTATATTCGTAATATCAGCAATTTTTCCCGTATGGTAGGAACTTTTTTGCGAAGACAAATTGATATGGAATGAAAATGGAGGAATCACTATGGGTAAAATTGAATTTGCCAATTGCCAGGATGTAAGAAATCAGAAAAAGATACAGGAATTAGATTGTCCACGCTGTCATGAACCGGGAGGCATTGAAGCCTTTGTGAAAGACGGGATACTTGCAGAGGACGGAGTATGTGATAACTGCGGATATATTCTTCCAGAAGGAACAGAACTGGAGGAAGTGGAGTAAGAAGCATTTAAGGAAAGTAAAAGTCATTAAATAATCAATTACGGGTAAAGGAGTAAATGTAGAGATGAAAATAGCAGTTTGCGGAAAAGGCGGATGTGGAAAAAGTACAGTAACCAGTCTTTTGGCTAAGGCTTTAGCCAGACGAGGAAAAGAAATTTTGGTAATTGATTCCGATGAATCTAATTATGGTCTGCACCGACAGCTAGGTATGAAGCTTCCCAGAGATTTTACAGACTATTTCGGTGGTAAGCAAAATGTTTTAAATGATATGATGTTATCAAAATTTACTCATCAGTTTTTTGAGGAAACCTGGACTATAGATGATATACCGGAAGATTATTATAGTCTGAAGGACGGTGTAAAACTGATGAGCAGTGGAAAAATTCATCAAGCAAATGAAGGGTGTTCTTGTGCTATGGGAACTGTTATGACTCAATTTATCCAAAATCTCAGGCTTACAGAAGACCAATTTGCGCTAATGGATATGGAGGCTGGTATTGAACACTTTGGACGTGGAATTGATAACGGTGTAGATTTGATATTGATAATCATAGATCCATCCTATGAATCCCTACAGCTTTCCAAAAAAATCGGGGAATTATCGGAAAGTATTCGAAAACCATTTTATTACGTTCTCAATAAAGTAACAAAAGAGAATCAGGAAATGATGTATGAAGCTGTATGGAATTCAAGTCGAGTCGCTGTATCTCTTAGTGCGAATTCTGGTATTATGGGAGAGGGTCTGATGGGGAAAGAACTATCAGAAAAACCAGATGCTATTGAAAACTTAACAGAATTTCTACTTTCTATTTAAAGAATGAGGAGATTTACTGTGGATATATGATAAAAGAAAACCAGATTATACAGCTGTAATTTGTAAAATTAGATCCGCTTGATGCAAGAAAAAAGCAGTGATATACTGAAATAAAAGATATTTATAAAATAATAAAAACCTGGAACTAAATTGTGTGATTGAACAGTTACAAAGAATGCAATTTTTGCGGAGGGTATAGGATGATACAGATTGCAGTTGTGGAAGATGAAGAAATTTACGTAAAACAATTAACAGAGTATATCCGGAAATATCAAACGGAAAGGGGAAGATCAATAAAGGTTACAGTATTTGGTGATGGAGAAGATATCACAGAGAATTACAGTGGCGGTTTTGACATTATTCTGATGGATATCCAAATGCAGTTTATGGACGGTATGACAGCAGCAGAAAAAATCCGTCAGATGGATCAGAAAGTAATTATCATGTTTATCACAAATATGATCCAATATGCAGTACGTGGATATGAAGTTGATGCAATGGATTATGTAGTAAAACCAGTTGAGTATTTTTCTTTTTCGCAGAAACTGGATAAAGCAATTGGACGTATTCGTTCTGAAGCAAAGGAATTTCTTATGATTACGATTGGAGAAGGAATCGTAAAAACAGATATAGCAGATATCTATTTTATTGAAGGACAGGGACATAATGCAGTTTTTCATACTTTAAGAGGGGATTACAGTTCCAGAGTTACGTTAAAGGAACTGGAAGAAAAATTGATAGTTCATAATTTCTTTCGGTGCGCCAAGGGGTATCTGGTAAACATGAATCATGTAGAAGGCATTGTTGGTTCTGACTGTGTGATTCATAGTGTACATATACCAGTCAGCAGAACTAGAAAAAAGGAATTTATGAATAAACTTTTGCAAAATCTGAACATGGATTAATTTTGTTGGGCGGATAACGGAGGAAGTTATGTTATACCAGGATATTCCAAGAATTTATACAGCAATTGCGGAGTGGGGAGCGTGTCTGGTTTATCTCTATATGTTGAAAAGAGAAAAAATGAAATCTGCACATTTTCTTATTGGTGTGTTGCTTATGCTGGCATTGCAGTGTGCTTTTCTGGTTGCGACAGGTAATGTATCAGAGGTTTTATGGATTCCCTGTATGATTATTGCTGTTGCTATAATGTATGTATTTCTTATGGTTGGAGGAAGCATGAAACCTCTTGGGGCAGGCTATTGCTGTGCCAGAGCATTTGTGTTGGCAGAGTTTGTTGCTTCTCTGCAGTGGCAGATTGTATCTATTGTACAGGTGAGAGGAATTCAAAGTTTCTGGACTGAAATTTTGATTACGATTATAGTTTTCGGTGGTTGTTTTGTCATTGATATTTATCTGGAAAGGGATTATCTGAAACAGGATTATCTTCAGCAGATGACTGTAAAAGAAGTTGTAGCAGCAGCAATCATGGCAGTTACAATCTTTGCGTTCAGTAATCTGAGTTTTTTGAGTGAAAATATACCATTTGCAAGCAAAGAACGTGCAGACATTTTTTCTATGAGAACCCTGATTGATTTTGGAGGAATTGCAATCCTGCATGCTTATCAGAGCAGGATTAGTGAGTATATTGCCGAAAAAGAACTTTCAGCAATGAATGTGATCCTGAAAAGTCAATATGAGCAGTATCGAAATTATCAGGACAGTCTGGATCTCATACAGATGAAATATCATGACTTGAAGCATCAGATCACAGCACTTCGTGCAGAATCAGACGAAGAAAAACGTAAAAAATGGATTGATGCAATGGAGGAAGAAGTCTCTGCCTTTGAAAATATGAGCAAAACAGGTAATCAGGTGCTGGATACAATTCTTGCAGCTAAAATTTTTCATTGTCGAAAAAATTACATACAGATTACCTGTGTAGCGGATGGTAAGTTACTGGATTTTATACATGTAACAGATTTGTGTTCCATTTTTGGAAATGCATTGGATAATGCAATTGAACATGTAATTATGATACCGGAAGTGGAAAAAAGACTGATTCATCTGACGGTATCTGCAAAAAAGAGTTTTGTTTTTATTAAAATAGAAAATTATTGTGAAGATAAAATTCAGAAAAATGAAAATGATCTGATTACAACAACAAAAGCAGATCGACAAAACCATGGATTTGGATTAAAAAGCATTCGTACTGCTGTGGAGAAATATAATGGTTCTGTGGATTTTGGAGTGGATCAGAACTGGTTTGAATTAAAGATTCTTTTACCCAGAGTAATGTAAAGCTCTGGGTGTTTTTTTGCATTTCATGCCATATTTTTGCATGTTGTGCCAAAACCGGCACGATGAAAAAGATATGATATAGTAAGGTCAACAGGAAACAGTTCCTGAAATTACAGGATAGATAAAAAGGAGGAGAAGAGAATGATCAGTGTTGAAATGGAAGACGTCCTGGCGGTATTACAGTTGTGCAAACCGTATATTATCGGTATTGTTGCTTCACTTGTAATTGGAATCGTAATTATGATCGCGTGCCGCAGGATGTGCAGGGACAAAAAATTTCTGATAAGAAGGGAAGCTGCGATCGCAATGGTTCTTGCAGTTGTTGTCTGCGTGAATATGATCTGTTTTGGACCAATGGCTACGTTGATTGGACTTGCAACGGGAAATGGAACTTTAAGCGATGAAACAAATGAAGAAGCTGCGGAAGCAGCAGAAGAAATTATGGAGGACGGAATTGTTCTTCTGAAAAATGAAAAACTTCTTCCGTTAAACGAAACAAAAAAATTGAATATCTTTGGATGGGAATCTATCAATCCAGCTTATGGCGGAGCTGGCTCAGGAGGAATCAATGATCTGTATGATATTGTCAGCCTGAATCAGGGACTTGAAAATGCAGGATTTTCTATTAATCAGGATCTTGTTGATTTTTATAATAATTATGGTGCAGATAATCCGGAAATGTCAATTCAGAAACAGAGCTGGACATTACCAGAACCACCGGCAGATACATACAGTGATGAACTTATTGAAAGTGCAAAAGAATATTCAGATGTGGCAGTTGTGGTTCTTTCAAGAAAAGCAGGTGAAGGTCATAACGATATTCCGATGGATGTAAGCAAAGCAGCTTATGACAATAACTCTGATGCGTATGACGATTTCCCGGAAGGAGAGCATTATTTACAGCTTTCACAAACTGAGAGAGATATGGTGGATATGGTTTGCTCAAACTTTGATAATGTGATTGTGGTTTATAATGGAGCAAATCAGTTTGAACTTGGATTTACAGATGAATATCCACAGATTAAGTCTGTTGTATGGTGTCCTGGAACTGGAAATGTCGGATTTAATGCACTTGGAAAAGTATTTTCCGGTGAAGTAAATCCTTCTGGAAAAACACCGGATACATTTATTTACGACATGACAACTGCTCCATGGTGGAACAATGGAGAAAAGATTGAATATACTAACCTGGCAGATATGGCAGTTGAAGGAATGAATGCAGGATCTCCGCAGGTATACGCTCCAGCATTTACAAACTATGTAGAAGGAATCTATGTAGGGTACAAGTATTACGAAACAGCAGCACAGGAAGGCTTTATCGATTACGATAAAACAGTACAGTATCCATTTGGATATGGACTGAGTTATACAGAATTTGAACAGAAAATGGGTGAACTGGAGGAAAAAGACGGACAGATTTCTGTAGATGTAGAAGTAACCAATACAGGAGATGTTGCAGGAAAAGATGTAGTAGAAGTGTATTACAATCCACCGTATACGAATGGCGGGATCGAGAAAGCTTCTGCAAATCTGATTGAGTTTGCAAAAACAGACCTGCTTCAGCCAGGAGATTCTCAGACAGTCACAGTTACATTTGATGTAGAAGATATGGCATCTTATGATGAGAATGACGCAGAAGCGTATGTCCTCGAAAAAGGAGATTATGTGATTTCTATTAACAGGGATTCACATACCGTTTTAGACCAGAAAACTTATACCGTAGATGACACTGTGGTATATGCAGGCGAAAATAAAAGAGCATCAGATGATACTGCTGCAGTAAATGTATTTGAAGATGCAAAAGGAGATATAACATATCTGTCACGTGCGGATCATTTTGCAAATTATGAAGAGGCTACAGCAGCACCGGCATCTGTAGAGCTGGGTGAGCCATATGTTTCTGAATATCATCTGAACAGCAACTTTGATAAGACTACATATCTCAATGATGAGGATGTAATGCCGACAACGGGAGCTGATAATGGACTTACATTAGCTGATATGCGTGATGCTGATTATGACGATCCTCGTTGGGAAAAACTTCTGGATCAGCTTACTGTTGATGAAATGGCAAATATGATTGCGATGGCTGGTTATCAGACAGCAGCTATGGATTCTGTGGGAAAAGTGGCTACACTTGATTTCGACGGACCAGCAGCAATTAATAACAACTTTACAGGAGTTGGTTCTATTGGTTTTCCGATTGAAGTTGTAATTGCTTCCACATGGAACAAAGAACTTGCACAGACCTGGGGTGAATGCATGGGCAAGATCAGTCAGGAAATGGGTGCAGAAGGCTGGTATGCACCAGGTATGAATACTCACAGAACTGCATTTGGAGCAAGAAACTATGAATATTTTTCAGAAGATGGAGTTCTTGCAGGAAATATGGGTGCAAATGCAGTAGAAGGTGCAAGAAAATATGGAGTTTATTCTTACATTAAGCATTTCGCACTGTATGAGGGAAATGCAAAGATGGTAAGTGTCTGGTCAAATGAGCAGGCAATCCGGGAAATCTATCTGAAACCATTTGAAGTCGCTGTAAAACAGGGAGGCGCAAATGCGGTTATGGTTTCCTGGAGTTTCCTTGGAGATAAATGGACTGGGGAATGCAGTAATCTTATGAACACAGTTCTCAGAGATGAATGGGGCTTCAGGGGAATGGCACTTACAGATTTCTTCCGAAATAATGGCCACGGATTTATGAATGCAGATGCAGCTCTGGCAAATGGAGTAGATGCAATGTTGTCCACGTTCAACGGAGAAGAGAACAATGTAGCCAATCCGGAACATCCAACATCTGTACGTCAGATGAGAAATGCCTGCAAAAATGTCATGTATACAGTTGTAAGCAGCTGGGCTTATGACGGAGAACACGAAGAAACAGGTATGGAAAACTGGAAAAAAGCAGGAATTGGTATCGACATTGTAATAGCACTTTTCATAGCAGGAATGGAAGTACTGGTAATCAGAGGATATAAGAAAAGAAAGAATGCTGAATAAGGATGAAAGTGGGATGGAAAACAATTATGAAACAGCAAAAATTGGTTGAAAAGATGACAATAGAAGAAAAGGCAGCGATCCTCAGTGGAAAAACTGTCTGGCAGACCAGAGAAATTGACAGGCTTTCCATCCCGTCCATCTTTCTTTCAGATGGACCGCATGGGATCAGAAAGCAGGCAGGGGCAGGAGATCATCTGGGACTGAATGCATCCTTGAAAGCAACTTGTTTCCCCACAGCAGCAACGATTGCGAACAGTTGGAATCAGGATCTGGGGGAAGAGATTGGACAGGCTCTTGGAGAGGAAGCAGCAAGTATGGATGTAAATATCCTGCTTGGTCCGGGATTAAACATTAAAAGAAGCCCATTATGTGGAAGAAATTTTGAATATTTTTCAGAAGACCCATATCTTTCCGGTAAGATGGCGGCGTCATATATTCGTGGAATACAGAGTAAAGGCGTTTATGCCTGCCCGAAGCATCTGGCGGTTAACAGTCAGGAACTTCGGAGAATGGCAATGGACGCAGTTGTTGATGAACGGACATTAAGAGAAATTTATCTGACCGGTTTTGAGATAGCTGTTAAAGAAGGACACGCAAAAGCAATCATGAGCAGTTACAACCAGATTAATGGGATTTATGCTAATGAGGACAAACATCTTTTGACAGACATCCTGCGCAAAGACTGGGGATTTGATGGAATTGTAGTAACAGACTGGGGCGGAAGCAATGACCATGTGAAAGGAGTTGCTGCCGGTTCAAATCTGGAGATGCCGTCCTGTGGGTACGATTCTGCAAGAGAAGTGATTGCTGCTGTCCAAAATGGAAAGCTGAAGGAAGCGGATTTGGATGAAAGAGTTGGAGAACTGGTGGATGCAGTTATGGAACTGACATCAGGTAAGAAGCTTTCAGATAAAAACTTTGACAGAAATGAACATCATCAACTGGCAAGGAAAGCAGCAGCAGAAAGCATGATTCTTCTGAAAAATGAAAAACAGATTCTTCCGCTGGATACTAAAAAATCCATCGCTGTTATTGGAGATTTTGCTTTTTCACCCAGATATCAGGGGGCAGGATCTTCTATGGTCAATCCAACAAAAGTAGAAGATATGTCATCGATTTTGCAACAATATGATTTGAATATTTTGGGAATGACAAGAGGTTATCATAGAAATGGAGATGTAGATGAGAATGATAGAAAGTTTGCATTAAATTTGTCTATGAACGCGGATATTGTAATTTTCTGCTTTGGTCTTGATGAGATCAGTGAATCAGAAGGACTGGACAGAACCCATATGCGTATTCCGCAGGACCAGATCGATCTTCTGCAGGATATCAGTAAGGTGAATGAAAATGTTATTGGTATATTGAGTGCTGGATCAGCGATAGAAATGCCATGGCACACCTGCTGCAAAGCAATTTTGCATGGCTATCTGAATGGACAGGCAGGCGCTTCTGCAACATTGGATATTCTGACCGGAAAAGTGAATCCATCAGGAAGACTGGCAGAAACGTATCCTATATCTTATGAACAGACACCGGCATACCGATATTATCCAAGCAATGAGAAAACATCGGAATACCGCGAGAGTGTTTATGTGGGATATCGCTATTATGATACTTCAAAAGTCCGGGTGCAATATCCATTCGGCTTTGGGCTTTCCTATACGGAATTTACATATTCTGATCTTATTATAGAAGAGGATGGAATCAAAGTTTCGGTTACCAATACAGGTGACAGAGATGGAGCAGAGGTTGTTCAGATGTATGTAGGACTTCCTAATGCAATCGTGTTCCGACCGGAAAAAGAACTGAAAGGTTTTGCAAAAGTTTATTTAAAGGCAGGAGAAAGCAGACAGCTCAGGATTCCTTTTGATGATAAGACATTCCGTTATTGGAATATAAAAACGGGACAGTGGGAAATAGAAACAGGAACTTATCAGATTATGGTAGGGGCCAGTGTTGCAGATATTCGTTTAACAGGTATGACTGAGAGAACAGGAAATAGTAAAGGGTATCCGTATAATCCAGCAAAAATGCCTTACTATTATACAGGAATCGTGCAGAAAATATCAGATGAGGAATTTCGTGAACTTCTTGGCCATGAGATACCGAACGGAAGATGGAGTGGAAATCTGGAAATCAATGATGCAATTTGTCAGATGTATTATGCAAAAAGCCGACTTGCAAGACTGATATATAGATGTCTCACAAAAATGAAAAAGAAGAGTGAGGCACAGGGAAAGCCGGATCTGAATATTCTTTTTATTTACAATATGCCGTTTCGAGGGATTGCCAAGATGACCGGTGGGGCAGTCAGTATGGAAATGGTATATGGAATTGTCGATGCTGTGAATGGCCACTTTATGCTTGGGGTAAAAAAAATAATTGGCGGATATTTCAGAAACAGAAGAAATAATAAGAAATATGAAAAATTATTAAAAGGAGCCGGAGGGAAGTGCAGATGAATCATATAAAAAATATATGGAAATGTTTTGAAGAGAAACATTCTGCTATCGCAAAATGGCTTTATCAGATATTCTATTTTGTTATATTCAGTATGGGCGTGACAGTATTCCAGTATCTTGTATTTACATTTTTACCAGGGATTTTGGGAATTGGTCTGGCTGGTACAGAATTTATGTGGCCAAAGGTTTCCATGAATCTGTTTGGAGTAAAATTTACATGGAGTTTGCTGGGGTATAATGTATTGCGTGATGCAACGGGAAATATACTGATCGGTGGTGGACTTGGCTATTTTATCAGTTATGAATTGGGGTCATTTCTTGCACAGTGTATCAATTTTCCACTTCAGAGAAATATTACTTTTAAAAGCCATGGAAATCCTGTATATCAGGCAATCTGGTATTTTGTTGCATGGGTGGTAATTTCACTGATTTGTAATGGATTTAATAATCTGTGGATGCCAGTTGCAGCTGCATATGTGGCACCGGCAGTCTATAACATGCTTGTGACAATTATCACAGGTGGAGTTTCTATGGTGATTTTTTTCTTTGTGTTTAAAATTATTTTCCCAGAGGGGAAGGCTGAATAGAAGAAATTAGCAAGTATGCCTGAAATCTAATAATAAAAGAGATGAGGAGTAGTAAGAAAATCAGACAAATATATTTTTCCAAGAATTTGTCGTAAAAATGTGGTCAAACCAAGAAAATCGAGTGCGAAAGTAAGTGAAAAATCCCTGTGAAGCCCGTAAAATCAAGGCTTCACAAAATCTTCACAAAA
>OGZO01002425.1_pt1 | contig 12836 bp, 9 predicted proteins | sample 1576721 | NCBI WGS metagenome assembly OGZO01 (sample SAMEA3541516, study PRJEB24748) | human gut metagenome | biome: human gut; feature: human-associated habitat; material: faeces | place: China | collected 2012 | reverse complement strand
TTGTTGCCCTGCGGAGTGGGCTTGCGGCGGTTCTCGGTGTTCTTGGTAGAGGCCAGATCATCGTAACGGGCATCAAAGCGATCCACGTTCATATCCACAGTGCGCCCTCATTGACAAGCTTCTCAAGATCTCTTGCATCGTTGCTTCCGATGTAAGCGTTGAAGCCGCCCTTTCCAACGAGCTTCTTCATAACCTCAGCCTGTGTATACTCGCCTGAGAAGCACATCTTTACAAGTGCTCCTGAAGGAACGCCACCTGCTCTCTCTGGTGAGAATGCACCGTCACCGTCAAGTGCGTTGTATACATCTACTACCTTACCGTGATCATGGGCACCAACTGATACACCGCCACCCATATGTACTACGATGAGGTTCAGGTCTGTGTACTTCTTGCCAACTTCCTTTGCATATCTCTTGGCTACTGCCTTCTGGTTGAGTGCATGGAACACGCTTATTCTTGGAAGCTCAGGTACTCCTGAAAGTCTTGATGATGGCATAAGCTCATCAACAACGACTGGATCTACGATGTATGAAGGAACTCCGAGCTCATCACCGATCTCTCTTGCGAGGATACCACCAAGGTTTGATGCATGCTGGCCCTGCTTACCGATCTTAAGATCCTCAAGAAGGTCATCGCTTACTGCGTATGTACCGCCTGGGATTGGCTTGAGCATTCCACCACGTCCTACACATACATCAAGTGTCTTGATGTCAAAGTTCTTCTCAGCAAGGACATCAAGAATAACCTTCTTTCTGAAGTCCTTCTGATCTACTATCATATTGAAGCCTGCAAGCTCCTCTGTTGTATGTCTGAGTGTCTCCTCAAACAGAAGTGTCTCGTCCTCGAACACACCGATCTTTGTCGATGTTGAACCTGGGTTTATTATAAGAATCTTATATGACATTTTTTAAACCTCCAAATGTTTTTTATGTATGGCTTATTTGTTTGCCTTAAGTGACTCTGCAACAACTGCTGCAAGTGCTATTGAGTTGAGCTTAACCTCAAATGTATCTGATCTTGATGTAAGGATTACAGGAGCATCTGTACCTGTTATGATACATCCGTTCTTACACTTTGTTGTATGAACAAGTGTCTTGTATACAAGGTTACCTGCATGTATGTCTGGGAACAGAAGGATATCGGCATCTCCAACGATCTTTCTGTCTGTAGCTCCCTTATGGATAGCTGCCTCTGGCTCGATCGCAAGATCCATTGAAAGAGGTCCGTCAACTATACAGCCTGTGATCTCACCGTTCTCGTTCATCTTTGTGAGCTCAGCAGCCTCTACTGTTACAGGCATCTTAGGATTTACAACCTCTACTGCTGCAAGTGGAGCAACCTTTGGACAAGGTATTCCGCACGCATGAGCAACCTCTACAGAGTTCTCTATGATCGACTTCTTCTCCTCAAGTGAAGGATAAGTCATGAACGCAACATCTGTAAGGTACAGGAGTCTGTCAATACCAGGGATCTCAAATACACATACATGTGAAAGTGGCTTACCATTTCTGAGGCCAACCTCTTTGTTGAGGACACTCTTCAGGAAATCCTTTGTTGAGAGAAGTCCCTTCATATACATGTCAGCCTTATGATCATGAACAAGTTTCACTGCCTTAAGTGAAGCCTCAATATCATCCGGCTCATTTATGATCTCATAACCTGTAAGATCCATACCTATCTGATCTGCGATCTCTCTGATCTTAGCCTCGTCACCTACAAGTATAGCGTCTGCGATTTCCTTCTCCTTTGCAGCCTTTATAGCCTCAAGAATAGGCGCATCCTGTGCTACTGCAACTGAAACTGTCTTTCTGCTGCACTGTGAAACCTTTGCCAATAAATCATCAAAACTTTTACTCATCTTTCGCACCTCACGTGATATTTATTATTTATACAAGTCCATTTTGTATGTTATCACTTATAAATCTAAAGGTCAACCACATTGTCCCATGTTATTATTACTGTCATTTTGATTCTCCGGTAAATTTTTTCCTGTAAAATACGATTCCCGCAACCGAAACTACGGCAAAGCACATAAGCAGTATGACCTTCGAAACAGGATCCCGATCTCCGGTGTCCGGCGTATCAGGAGTGTTTGGCGTGTCGGGTGATGGATGTTCTTTTATTTTCTGATTTGTTATGATCACCGGATCATCCATGGTATATTCACTTTTTGATGTGTCTATCTGAATTTTTTTGTCTGTTTTTTCGTAACCCTCCGGGGCAGCTAACTCCTCTATGCTATACGTGCCTCTGGCAAGTCCGTAAAATACAGCCTGTCCATTTTCTTCCGATTCAGCTTTTGCGATCAGAGCACCCCGGTCATCATATATGCCAAACACAGCCCCGGCAAGCGGACTGCCCTCCTCCTGATCCGTCTTGAGTATATGCACCATGCCATAGTGATTTTTGACATTTATCACCGGTGGCTCATCTGCACTCTCCGGCACGCTCACCGGTATGGAATTTACCCCCGGGTCGGCAATATAACCCTTGGGAGTTCTGGTCTCCTTTATATAATACTCTCCCGGCTCGAGTCCGGTGAATTCTACACTGCCGGCTTTGTCAGTCTTTTTTGTCATGAGCTTTTCATGATCAGATGCCCTATACAATGTGAACTCCGCATCCGCAAGAGGTGTCTCCAGAATATCATCCGTCTTGTGGACACTTATGCTCCCTCTGATCTTCTCTTTTTCTTTTGTATAAACTGTCTGTGAAGCAAGGTTCACATCCTCATGTGAAGCTACGACCTCTCCCTCATAATCCTCATCCGTAAGCACCTCATAGCAGACAAGAGCCGAACCACTTATGCTGTCAGTCGAAAACCTGAAATTCACATCCACCGTCATCTCCTCTGCATCTGCGGTAAAACATTTCTCTGACGTTGATCCATCTGCCCCAAGCGGTCTGCCCGACTCCTGTGAGACAACGCTTCCGCTCAGTTTGTATCTGTGCCCGATATCCAGCCCTTTCATACTCACCGTGTCCGTGATATCTACAGTTTCCGCATCCGGATCAATGAACTTCGATCCGTCTTCACTGTTCTTCGCTACAGATTCTATCTCCGGCATCCTCTCATCAACTATGTCCCCAAGATCAAGCACGCACTCATCTGAATCTATTTTGAATTTTATCGGAGCAATGCTCTTATACTTTCCCTTATTTGCATCACAACGAAGCTCTGTCAATGTGTACTCTCCGTACGGCAGTGACCCTTTGGTCTTGTCCGGCTTTCCATCCCCAAACCAGATATCATCCGCAGAACTGGAGTATTCGCCATTGGCATCAGTTGTTATCTCCGCAGACTGGGTGCCATCGGAGTTCTCGACGAGGAATCTCACATTTGCGATCGCTGTCCCATCCTCGGCAACCACTTTTTTGAATTTGAAGTCACCTCTTACGACATGGTTCCCGACCACAAGCTCGTAGCCATTTACCAGACGAACAGTGTCGCCATCCTGTTCTATTCTGTCCAGATATATTCCATCTGAACTATCCTTTATAATATTGCCATTCTTTGTGCTTTTAAATATTGAATTCACAAGCGTGTACCCTTCTGGGGCTTTTGTCTCCTGAACCGTGATTGTTCCCGTCTGCAAAACCACATCCTCAAGGCCGCACTTACCGCTGTCATCCGTCTTAAGCGTCCAGCTCTGATCCGGCTTCTCTGGAAGCTCGTCCACGGAATTATAAAAATTCCTGTAATAATTGACTGTAAACTCAGCCCCTGACAAGACAGCATCTCCCTGAGATTTATCTCCCGTCTCCACATCCTGTTTGTATATGCTCAGATCAATCTTGCCTGAGATCACCTTGTCCCAAGTCTCCCAGCTTATTTCAAGCTCCGTGGATGTACTGACCTCCTTGCCATCCACGGACAGGAATTCTCCTTCTTCGTTTATAACGAGCTGTGCCACAGCACTGTTTCTCTCATAGTTGTACGGAGCCCTTTCCTCATATATCCTGTATGTTCCGAACGGCATATCTGTGATCTCATAGGTTCCAAGTCCGCCATATTCTGACATCACAACTATACCATGTCCATTCTCATCAGTCTCTATCTGAGCCACCAGAGTGCGCAGACTCTGTGTGCCGTTTTTCACTTCCATCTCAATATTGTACAGAGCTTCTCCCACACCGGCGCCGGAATCTCTGTCGGTCTTGTGCAGACTGAACTTTCCAAGAACAGGCTTCTCTCCCGTCCATTCAATATCCATAGAAATACTGCTTGAAGCTACCGTTCCAAATAACAACTGCTGGTCATCATCTACCTGAGTGGAATCTACAGTATACACTGTAACTCCGGGGATCCCTTTACCAGACTTTACTGTGCCCGTTCCCTTATGAGCCTTCTCAGCACTGAAAAAGAATCTGTCGCCTCCCATTATAGTTACCTTACCTGTCTTGTGGATGGTGAACTCCTTTTCTCCGCTTTTCCTGATATGGAGCCATGTATCCGCCGGTACCGAGATCCTCACTCCATTCTCAGCATCTGCCTTACACCTCATTATCCTGGTTCTTCTTCTCTTCTCACCAGTCTTCTTGTCCACATAACCGGTATAATCCTTAAGACTTACATAATTACCGTAATTCTCTTTGCTTCCATCATCTATTATCTCTATATCTGCCTGATCTCCTTGAAGGACGATCTCATCTCGCTTTGTCTCCGATATGTATTTATAGAATTCGTCTATAACGTCAAAATACTGTCCATGTCTTATATAATTCAAAGTCAGTGTCATGATGAGCTGTCTGTGATCTGCGGACACCCCCTTAAAACCAGACCACTCATATTCACTTCCCGGTCCATACAGAAACGCTTTCTGAAGCAGTCTGTCATTTGTCACGGAAAATGCCACCTTGTCCGTGCTCTTAACTTCATATTTCTTATGATCGCCGCAGTATGCCCTGTACTCTACACCATCCTTATGCACCGTGTAATGCCTCGTGTATGGCATCCCATTGTAAAACACCACATCGCCGCTTAGGATGCAGTCCACATCTTCATAACTTATCTCATATCCGGCCATAGCCGCAATTCCATCCGTTGAGGTGGCCATAACATCAGTATGCCTGCTTTTCTCCCCGGCATACAGTTCGTCAGCACTTGACCTTGTACTGAACCTATGATAAAAAACCACACCGGCCACACATACGGCCAGAAGAACAGCCAGCAGAATCTTATATACATACAATCTTTTCATAATCTCTTCCTTTCTGTTTGAGTTTCAGCCCATTCATAACCGTATCCGGTAAGAGCCGTCTTCATGAATCTGTTTAGCTGTTTTATGTGCACAAAAAAAGCTTACGTGCATTAAAAAGCACGCAAGCTTCATTGTCAATAGAATGGCAAACATTCCTCAACAAAGCGAATTTCCACTGAAAATCACCCGTTTTTTACATGGTCTGTATATTTTGATCTCATTTGTAAATTGGAATTTAACCCTCTGGATAATTAAGTCTGCTGTCATCTATATCATACAGAACCTGTGACAGGAATTTCTCTGCAAGATAGTTCGCCATACCGAGATTCATATCCAGGTAATTGCCGCACTCTCTTGGATTTGCTCCAGGGATCGGATCGTGATAATGTCTTATGAATTCGAACATTGATATCATAAGCTCCACTATATCCTTCGACTCATAATCGCCTGCGAGTATGAGATAAAATCCCGTCCTGCAGCCCATAGGTCCAAAGTATATGACCCTGTCCTTATACTCTTCATTATTTCTCAAGAATGTCGCACCGAGATGCTCTATGGTATGAACCTCCGCAGTGTTCATAACCGGCTCATAATTCGGCTTTGTCATCCTTATGTCAAATGTTGTGAGGATCTGATCCCCAGCCTTATCCTTTCTCGACACATAAATGCCCGGATTCAGGAGAAGATGATTTATCTGAAAACTTGCTATCTTATCCATGTCTACTTCACCTCATATCTCTTTATTATCTCTGTCATCATGTTTACACTGTTCTCTATAGCCTTTGCCGCAAATGTAGGATAATCCATCTCTGCACTGTCATCAGCCTTGTCCGATATGGCCCGGACAACAAGGTACGGAACCTTATTCAGCACTGCAACATGTCCTATGGCCGCGCCCTCCATCTCTGCACATCTTCCACCAAATGTCTCCACAAGCCATTTCTTCTTGTCCTTGCTCCAGATAAACTGATCGCCGCTCACCACTCTTCCAGTGAACACCTTGACTTCTATATTTGCTGCATCCACTGAGTCCTGTGCTATCTTAAGCAGCTCATCGCTGGTCTTGAACACGCTCAGCTCTGTATCAGGGATCACACCCGGCTCATATCCAAGGGCGGATACATCCATATCGTGCTCCACGGTATCCGTAGCCAGAACGATGTCTCCTATATCTATGTCAGCATCCAGTGATCCGGCTATTCCGGTGTTGATGATAGCTGACACTCCATACATGTCGATCAGCGACTGGGTACACATGGCCGCATTGACCTTGCCGACACCGCACTTTACGACCACGACATCCGTTCCTTCTATCTGTCCTTTGTAGAAGCTCATGCCACACTTGTCTGTGACCTGGAGCCCATCTATCATCTCTTTCAGTCTTGCGACTTCCTCGTCCATCGCACCTATGATTCCAAGCATCTCTTATACCTCCATTATCCATTGCTACCTGTCAACTATACTACAACATTCGGAATATGTATATCCTCTTCATAAAAGGAACCTGTCTCCTAAAGCTCCTGAACAGCACCCGAAGTTCTCCCATACGCTGTACATATTCGTCCCCGGACACCTCGCCGCCATAGCTTATGCCTTCCATATATGCCGCAAGGTCCTCAGTCTCCGCCGGATCTGCGCCCTTACAGAAATATTCAAGCTGCTGCCTGTGATTTCCCGCCTTCGAAAAATCATCCGACGCAAGTCTTGCATAATCACACATATACCTATAGTAAGCTATCACATTTCCAGTCTTATCTCTCCTGTGATAACCCACAAAACGAACTATCTTCCTGACTGCTATACGTCCCACAAACAAGAGCACTGCAAATGCTATACATCCCGCCAGAACATATATTATCCACACGGCATTTCCAAGTGAAAATGCTGTGCCGGTCGTATCTGTTCCGGTATCTCCGCTGTCATCACCTACGAGCCATCTTCCAAATCTGGACCAGAAATCATCCTGGGTCTCATCCTCATCTTCACTCGACGGAGGTGTCAGCTCCACGACCTGCCATCTGCCACGTATGAACGCCTCTATCCACGCATGAGCTCCGCCATCGTCCACATCCACCTGAACAACAGCCGTTCTTCCAAGCTCTGATGAGCCTGAATAATAATCATCGTAACTGAACTGTTCTTCATCGAGCATTGTTCCGTCAAGGACCTCGGTGTAATCCACGGCATACCCCTCCACATATCTTGTGGGTATCCCCATGTATCTCAGGATCAGCGCCCCCGCAGTGGCATAATTGGCACACAGACCCTTCTTCGTGGTATCAAGGAAATAATTGACATAATCCTCATCCCTCGGCGTGGCTCCCGGATGCAGTGTGTACGGATAATTCTCCAGGAAGTATATATACACCTTCTGCAACAAATTATCCACACTGTCTTTTTCCGTGATTCCTGCGCTCTCACAGAATCTTCGTATTGAATCCATATTCTCCTCTGGAATCTCAAGATACTTGTCATCCACCGACGACATAACCGGCTCAGCCAGAGCGGATGGACTGTACTCCACACTGTACAATGAATCGCCCTCTTTGTAAGTATTCATGGCTTCTATATCAGTGTAGTAAGGGTAATATTTTAGATCTCCGGCGCCATCTATGTTCTGTATATCCATTCGTCCTCTGGCATGTCCTTCAGAATTGACCGGTGACGGATAGTCGCCATCCTTATCTCTGTCCCAATGATCCCAGCTATACTCATCACCAACGAACGCTTTCAGATAGATCCTGTTTGTGCTATATGGTGCAAATGTGATTACCAGATCCGTCTGTCCATCAAGTGTGACATCCGACACGCCTCCAAGCTTTCCATTCGCCAGTCCTCCGGTATTCGCCGAATTCCTTAGGGATTCAAATCCATACATGATGAGGTTTCCAAGCGGGCCTTCGATCTTGTTCTTCGCCGAGCTATCACGATACCTGTACAGATAAGTCTGCTGCGGCTTGACAAGAATAACCGCACTTCCCACCAATATACATACAGCCGCCACACCGGCCGCAAGCTGCAGAGACGCCCTGTCACTATGCCTGTAACTGAATCTTCGCTTCTTCTCATCATATTCAAACGTACTGTCCTTGTCAGTTATACGGAAGTGACCATTTCCCTTAAGGCAGATAACTCCCAAAAGTCCTGTGGATACCATGAACATGTAAATAACATCCGGCTCAAGCCTGAAAAACAATGGTAATATAAACACAGGAAGTGAAAACCACACTGCCCAGAACACACTCATATTCGTGTTAAGGAAAATGTTGAGGATTATTATCTCTACACAACCTATAGCGATGGCTGCCACAGGAACAGTGAGCATCCTGTTGGACAAAGTCTCGGAGAATACCTTAACCTCCTGGGCTCCATAATAATCAGTCACATGATCCAGAAACTCATTTACGATAGCATAAAATCCACTGTTTATATAACGTCTGAGAAGCATGATGAACAGGACAAAAGCGACAAGAAATATTACATATCCAACATCTCTCACCCACACCTTGCCTGATTTGAACAGACCACAGAAGTACATGGCCAGCAGCGCATACGCCAGAAATATAACGGGAACACCGTACGCCATATCTATACACGACAAAAAGCCGCACATTGAACCACCTATGATAAATATCTCCAGCAGGCATTTTGTAGCAATACCTCTGCTGTCCGATTTTCTTCTGCGCAGCTTTCTTTTTCTGTAATCCGCGCCTTCTCTGCCTCCATCTGTGATCTCCGGATCGTTGAGCAGCCTTACACCTTCACAGAATTCTACCGCTTTCCTGTCTTCAGTTTTCTTTTTTTTACCAAAGATTCTACCCAATTATGTATCCTTTCACACGATCTCCATATGTAAACACTACATTGCCATCCGCTCTCATATCGCCGGAAACAACTATGATCCTTCTGTCAGAATCCAGATTCTTCTCAAGCATCGATAACCCATAGCCAAAATCTGCATACGCCTGCTCATAAAAGATCTTCTCCATCCATTCAGCGAGATCATCCCTGCTGTCTATCGAAGTCCTGACTATATCGCCCTGCGCGCCGCTCCAGTAATAGAATGTAAACGGCAGTTGTTCATCCAACAGACTTACAGCCATGCCGTAGGCGGATTTCAGTACATCATTCAATATATGTGTCTCATCATCGGCAAGCTCTACCAATATCATGAGCTGGCTTGACGACATGCTCTCTCTGTCCTTTACCATCAGCACGTCTTTTTTTGCTGACAGCTTCCAATGTATATTCTGAAGCTTATCCCCCGGCTGGTATTCTCTCACATCCACAACCTCGGAGAAATCATGGCCTTTTTTCCGGCTCTCCTCAGCCTCGTTCATCCCCTGTGAAACCGCGGTCATATCCGCCTCCACATCAACCGTTCCGGAAGGGAAAACCTTGTACTCTTTTACCGAGTTGCATTTGCTCTTTATCCTCACAAATCCAAGCCAGTCAGTAACACATATTCTGTCCGCTTTCACCTCCAGTGCACCTACATACGACTGGGCTATCTGGTAGTCCACCACATTCGCACTGCGCGAATATGCAGGTATGCACAGCGTATGCCTGCCATTTGTATGGAAAAGATCATTCTCCATGCTTATCTCTATCTCTGTGTTCATATTCGGAATAATGCTGCTGTTGTCGAGCACAACCGATACGAGAAATGGCGAGTCCACCGTAAGGTTCTGCTCCCCGCCGCCAAACTTTACAGTCAAATGCCTTGAAAGCACAAAGGTGCATACTATTGACACGACCGGCAGAACTATCATCAGTATCATAACTATGAAATTAAAATATGAATGCACAAAAAGAAGGATCAACAGATTTATAACAAACACGAGAATGTATTTGAATACATGCCATGCGTACTTCATCCGCTGATCCTCCTTTACTTATATCTCTTATGTTCTCAGTTCTAAGTCCTTGGAACCTTAACCTGACTTCTCACTTCATCCAGAGCCTCTGCGACAGTCATTCCATTAGCTCTGGCACGGGCTGCAAGCTTTACCCTGTGCCCAAGCACGTCGTTGAACACCTCTGCTATGTCTCCCGGCACAACATATTCTCTTCCAGAGAGCACCGCCATTGCTCTGCTCATCCGCAGAAGTGCATTTGCGCCTCGCGGACTTGCTCCCATCGAGAAGAGCTCACTCTCCCTGGTAGCCTCAACCAGAGTCACTATGTAATCAAATATTGAATCATGCACACTCAAAGTTCTCGCCTTATCCTGAAGACCTATCAGTTCATCTCTCGTCACTATTCTCTCTACACTGTCCATAGGTACAAATTCCTGACCTTTAAGTATCTGCACCGCAGCCTCGTGGGATGGGTATCCCATGGAAAGTCTCACCATGAATCTGTCAAGCTGGGACTCCGGAAGCATCTGCGTTCCCGACGAACCAACCGGATTCTGGGTTGCCATGACCGTGAAAGGCTGTGGAAGTTCCCTTGTAACAGCATCGACTGTCACATGTTTTTCCTCCATGATCTCAAGGAGTGCCGACTGAGTCTTAGGCGATGTTCGGTTTATCTCATCCGCAAGGAACAGATTACAGAACGCTGAACCCTCTCTGTACTCAAACTCACCGCTTTTTGCATTGTACATGGAAAATCCCATTATGTCACTCGGCAGAACATCCGGTGTAAACTGGACTCTGTTATATTTCATATCCAGAGTTCTGGCAAATGCCGTTGCAAGAGTGGTCTTGCCCACACCCGGGATATCCTCAAGCAGTATATGTCCACCCGCAAGTATGGCAGCATAGACCTTGATTATTATATCTCTTTTTCCCTTTACGACCTTCTCTACCTCATCAACGACCCGGTTCTCTATATCTGTCATACGCCGTCCTTTCTCTTAGCTCTGGTTAACTCTCTTCACCTCTGATATGAACTTATCCTGTGGCAATGGTCTTGAGAAATAATAGCCCTGAATGTAATTCACTCCAAGATTGCTGAACTCCCTGAGGGATTCCTCCGTCTCCACGCCTTCCACTACGATCTTCATATTCATATCCTTAACCATGCTTATGGTGTTCTTGACAACCTTCATCATCTTGTCATCTGTGTCTATATCCGCAAATGTCTTGTCCAGCTTAACTATCGCAAACGGCATGGATGCTATCCTCTTCATATTGGAATAACCTGTTCCAAAATCGTCAAGTGAGAATGCAATACCATAATCTGTGAGACTGTTGATATTGTCCATTATTGTCGTCTGAGCATAGGCAGCCGCAGTCTCAGTAATCTCAAGATTTATCTGCTCATTGCTGACTCCGTAACGCTCCATCACCGCCCGCACGTCTTCTGATAACTCACTGCTCATGCACTGGATGACCGACAGATTCACCTCAACATATTCCAGTCCGAGATTCTTGAATTTCTCTCCAGTTATGAAACGGCACACCTCTTCAAGAACGAACTTACCTATCTTATGGATCATTCCATTCTCCTCCGCAGCAGGGATAAATATCTCCGGCGAAATGTATCCATACATATCATCATTTAATCTCAGAAGTGCCTCAGCACTGTTATACTTTCCAGAATCTATGCTGTATATCGGCTGATAGTAAACCTCAAACCTGTTCTCGGCAAATGCCTTATCAAGTATCATGTCCATGTCCCGCATCAGATCATATCTTTCCTTGTTATAGATATCTCTGGCATAGAGAACACGGCCTGTATACTCGTGCTCAGCAAGCTCACCGCCAAACCGCATCACACTGTCAACATCCTCTATATCCTGAGGACATCTGGTGATACATATTATCGGCAATAGATTTATAAACATATCATTATACTTATATCCCTTCTTCAGCTTCTCGTTTATCCGCTCCGCAAAATCCTCAGCCTGATCCTTGATACGCTGGTTCATGACACATCTGAACATTCCGGTTCCCAGATAATACCACTCAACATCATATCCGTATGGTCTGCTCCACTCTAAAAAGTCTTCAGAGATCTCCCTGAGCAGCTTATGATATTCCTCAACTCCCAGAATCCCGCGAAGAGTCTTGTCATTCTCCATAGTTATCATAACTACCGTTATATCAAGACCATTATCCAGAGAATTTCTCACGTCGTCCATGTATCTTGTGATCTTGTTCAGGCCCGTGGCACTGCTTATAACCTGCTCCGGACTCTGTATCAGCAACGCAACGAACAGTAATCCAATCGCATTTGCAAACATCTCAATCGGAATATCCGGGTTAAACATCTGAAATACGGCCGCAACAACAACCAATGGGAATATCGCTATGGTTGATACAAATCTTCCTCTTGTAAGTCTCCTGTGATATCTCGTAACAACCATGAAGCCCAGAATCATATAAAATATTCCGGCAGCATACAGAAATGTCATGAAAAACTCTCTTCTGTACTCTCCCTGTCCGCCTATACTGAATACACACGGAGTGAAAAAATTAACTCCGAGCATGGTCATGCACAGCAACGTTGGAAGTGCCAGTATGAAACTCTTCACTTTACCTCTGAATATATGTATGGCATCCACTATGTTCACCACATAAGCGGCATACATAGCCGATGAAACGACATGGAAAAAGAGATATCCCGTATGGAATATGTATTGGGTGATTGTTTACTATCCAAACAGCTTTATAGCCATGTTTTATT
>OGZO01002421.1_pt1 | contig 12837 bp, 9 predicted proteins | sample 1576721 | NCBI WGS metagenome assembly OGZO01 (sample SAMEA3541516, study PRJEB24748) | human gut metagenome | biome: human gut; feature: human-associated habitat; material: faeces | place: China | collected 2012 | reverse complement strand
GTTCAAGGTTCCACAAGTTTCAGTTTTGTTCAATTTTCAAGGTCCTGCTGTGCTGCCACTTGTTCCGTAACAGCTTGTATATTATATCTCATAAAAGTTCTTTTGTCAAGAACTTTTTTCGATATTTTTTGAAGCCTTTCGGCTTCAAAATCGCCATACAAGCCGTAGTTACAAGCTTTAGCGGCTGTCCCCTCGCGAGACAGCTTGATTATTATAGCAAGGTGTATGACCTTTGTCAAGCACTTTTTTCGGTTTTTTTGACAAAGTTTTTATTGTACTTTTGGGTAAGGTGTATATTGTGGTGTTGTGCAAATGCGGCACCAAGTGTAGGGGTAAAGGGTTATACCGTAAGTTCTCTCCCCCACCCGCTTCGCCCCCTCGCAGAGGGTGCCTTTAGGGTGCTATACCGGAAACTTTCTTGATAAAGTAGCCACTCCTCAGTCCGCTGCGCGGACAGCTCCCCTCTAGGGGCGCCACGGGGCGTCGGGGACGCCGGTGACGCCGCCCCCGACATACCATAAATGAAGTTCGCGCCAAGCGGGCCGGTGCTAGCATCAGCCCCTACAGAATGGGTGGTGTAAGAGGGACAGCATATAGAAAGATACTTGCGCTTTTATCTTGCAGGCTTTATACTGGTATTATTATAATGTATGGATGGTCAACTGCCATGATGAAGATTTACCGTACCCAGGACAAGCAGCTTACCCGCGTTGATGAGATCGGCGAGGGGTGCTGGGTCTGCCTGAACAGCCCGGATGAAAACGAGGCTCGCCTGGTGGCCTCTACCTTAGATATAGAGCCTGCCGACCTGATGGCCGCTACCGACCCGGAAGAGTCGGCCCGTATCAGCCTGGAGGATGGCTACACCCTCATCATTGTGGACATTCCCATCAAGGTGCCTGACTCCGGCGAGGGCATCTACACCACCATCCCGTTGGGCATCATCCTGACGCAGGAGCTGATCGTCACGGTCTGCTCGGTGGACACACCTGTTATTGGCGACTTCACCGCCTGCCGGGTCAAGGGCTTTTCCACCCGCAAAAAGATGCGGTTCGTCTACCAGCTGCTCTACCGTGCGGCCTCGATGTACCAGCAGGAGCTGCGGCTCATTGACCGCCGCCGCCAGGCCATTGAGAAAAACCTGTCCGGCGACTTGAAGGACAGCGACCTGATGGAATTGCACGGCTTAGAGTCCACGTTGGTCTACTTTGCCACCAGCTTACGGGCCAATGCCACGGTTCTGGACCGTCTGACCCGCTACAAACGGCTGGAGCAGTACCCCGACGACCGCGAACTGCTGGACGACGTTATCGTTGAGATCCGCCAGGCCATCGAGATGACCAGCATCTACCGCGACGATATAAAAGGTACGCGGGAGCTGTTCAGCTCGATTTTGGACAACCGCCTGAACAACGCCATGAAATATCTGACCAGCATCACCCTGCTGATGGCCGTGCCAACCGTCATCAGCGGCCTGTACGGCATGAACGTGCGGGCGGACGGCATGCCTTTTGCCAACTCCACCGCCGGTTTCGCCATCGTGCTGGGGCTGACGCTGGCACTGTGCATCCTGTCGGCCTGGGTGCTGCACAAAAAACACATGTTGTAAAACCAAAGCCTGCCCAAAAAAGCAGGCTTTTGCTGTAACATTTCCGCCCGCTTTCCTTATATAAAGGTATAAAGGAGGTTTAAGCATGGAGGATGCTGCCATCGTGGCCCTGTACTGGGCCCGGGACGAGCAGGCACTGGCCGAGACCGCCACTAAGTTCGGCGCGTACTGCCGCAAAATTGCCGACAATATCCTGCACAGCGCCCACGACGTGGAAGAATGTGAAAACGATACCTGGCTGGCCGCCTGGAACAGTATGCCGGACAACCGGCCCGCACGGCTGGCCCCCTACCTGGGGCGCATCACCCGCAACCTGGCGCTGGACCGCCTGGACAAAGCCACGGCCCAAAAGCGCGGCAGCGGGCAGACCTTTGCCCCACTGGATGAACTGGCCGAGTGCGTGGCCGCCCCCGGCAGTGTGGAGGACACCTTCGACGCCGCCGAGACCGGGCGGCTCATCAGCGAGTTTTTGCGCACCCTGCCCGAGGAGACCCGCAATATTTTCCTGCGGCGGTACTGGTACTGCGATGCCACCGCCGACATTGCGGCGCGTTACGGCTTGACCGAAAGCAAGGTGCGCGTGACGCTGCACCGCACCCGCAGCAAGCTGGCCGCATACTTACAAAAGAAAGGGGTGGCCGTATGAACGAACGCCAGTTATTTGAGGCCATCGGCCGGGTGGACGATGACCTGATCCTGGTGGCCGACCGCCCCGCCGTGCGCCGCCGCAAGAAACCTGTATACTGGATGCCCGCGCTCTCGGTGGCCGCCTGCGCCGGGCTGCTGATGGTCGGCGTGGCCGGTTGGCGCGCCGGAAGCAGCAGGAACGACTTTATGGAAAGCGCCGCTGCTGCCGCCGAAACCGCCCCCGAAGCAGCAGCCGCCCCTGATGAACCGCTGATGAGCGCCGCCAGCCCTTACGCGGACGAGGGCAGTTCCCCCGTGGAGGGCAGCACCGGCGGCACCTACAAGGCCGAGGACAGTGCCGAATCCAGCATTGCCATCGCCCCGGCGCACGCCGTGATGCTGGAAGGTGTTATCTACTACGACACCTGCACGGTCAGCGGTACCGACGCCAAGGCCGCCCCCGACGGCACCATTACCTCCACCGTGGACAGTGACTCCTTCCCCACCGAAGATGGGCAATCCAACTTCGGTACCGGCTACGCCTACCGCTACGGCAGTGAGAACGGCACACTGGAGGTGCAGATCGACGACGAATGGTGGATCTTTGCCGCCAACCAATAAGCAAACAGCATTTAGCAAAACGCCCAAAACTGCGGAATCGGTTTTGGGCGTTTTGCAGATTCGGCTACTATACCCTGCTTTTTGCTTGCAGTTTTTGGTGGTTATGCTACAATAATTTTAATCATCGCAAATACCCGCCAAAGGAAGTGCCTTATGAAAAAGTACATTATGGCGCTTGACGCCGGAACGACCTCGAACCGCTGTATCCTGTTTGACCACGACGGCAAAATTTGCAGCGTGGCCCAGAAAGAATTCACCCAGTATTTCCCCAAACCGGGCTGGGTCGAGCATGATGCCAACGAGATCTGGACCACCCAGCTGGGCGTGGCCCTCTCTGCCATGAACAAGATTGGTGCCACTGCCGAGGATATCGCCGCCATCGGCATTGCCAACCAGCGCGAGACCACCATCGTGTGGGACCGCGACACCGGCGAGCCGATCTACCATGCCATTGTGTGGCAGTGCCGCCGCACCAGCGAATACTGCGATAAGCTGAAAGCCGAAGGCTACACCGAGATGATCCGGGAAAAGACCGGTCTGATCATTGATGCTTACTTCTCCGCCACCAAATTAAAGTGGATCCTGGACAACGTAGAGGGTGCGCGGGAAAAGGCCGAGGCCGGGCAGCTGATGTTCGGCACCGTGGAGACCTGGCTGATCTGGAAGCTGACCTGCGGCAAGGTGCATGTGACCGACTACTCCAACGCCAGCCGGACGATGCTGTTCAACATCCACACGCTGGATTGGGACGACGACATCCTGAAGCTGCTGGACATCCCCCGCAGCGTGCTGCCCAAGCCCGTTTCCAACAGCGAATTTTACGAGTATGCTGACCCGATGCACTTCTGCGGCGCCATCAAAATCGCCGGTGCAGCAGGCGACCAGCAGGCCGCGCTGTTCGGCCAGACCTGCTTTAACAAGGGCGAGGCCAAAAACACCTACGGCACCGGCGGCTTTTTGCTGATGAACACCGGCGACCACCCCGTGCGCAGCAAAAACGGCCTGCTGACTACCATCGCCTGGGGGCTGAACGGCCAGGTGAACTATGCGCTGGAAGGTTCCATTTTCGTCGCCGGTGCAGCCATTCAATGGCTTCGGGACGAGCTGAAGATTTTGGAGGACAGCCGCGACTCCGAGTACATGGCCCGCAAGGTGTCGGACACCAACGGCTGCTACGTGGTGCCCGCCTTCACCGGTCTGGGCGCCCCCCACTGGGACCAGTACGCCCGCGGCACCATCGTAGGCCTGACCCGCGGCTGCAACAAAAACCATATCATCCGTGCCACACTGGACAGCCTGTGCTATCAGGTCAACGACGTGCTGGACGCCATGAGTGCTGACTCCGGCATCCGCCTGTCCACGCTGAAAGTGGACGGCGGCGCGGCGGCCAACAACTACCTGCTGCAGACCCAGGCCGACATCAGCAACGCGCCGGTGGAGCGGCCTTCCTCGGTGGAGACCACCGCCCTGGGTGCGGCGTACCTGGCAGGTCTGGCCGTCGGCTTCTGGTCCGGGCCGGATGAACTGGCGAAAAAACACGCTATCGACAAAATGTTTGTGCCTGACATCTCCGAGGAAGATCGCCGCAAGCGGCTGCGCGGCTGGCACAAGGCCGTGCGCTGCGCCTACAACTGGGCGCGGGACGACGACGAGGACGAATAATGCACACCCCATGGCTGCCCCTTTTGCCAGGAGCAGCCATTTTTCTATTGAAAAAGCAGCCTTATAATGTTATTATAAAATGAATGGTTGTATCCCTGTAACCGACAGCCTGGACAACGGAGGTCCTGCATGCATTATCACAAATCCAAATTTCTGCGGTTTGCAAACGCCGCTTTCGAGTTTCTGCTGCTGATCCTTACTTTCATCTTTGCCGGCTGGCTGCGCAGCTACACACCCATGGGCAGCCAGTTCTTTATGTGGGACATCTGGACGTTCCTGCCCATTTCGGCCCTGTATGCGCTGGTGATCGTAGGCTGTAACGCCGTACTGGGCAGCTACCGCACACTGCACCTGCGCAACAGCATCAAGCAGCTTTTTCTTATCGCGCTGACCAGCCTGATGGGCCTGGCGCTGATGGCTACTGCGTTTTACGTGTTCCGCGTCAGCCAGCTTTCCCGTCTGCTGCTGGTATATTATTACCTGCTGTCGGTCATTATGATCTACCTCAAGCGGCTGGTGTTTGACAGGCTGGCGGATGTTTACGTGCGTAAGCACGACATCGTGCCCCGAGCGCTGCTCATCGGCGGCGGGCAGCTGGCCCACCGCTTCTTCCGCGATGTGATCGAGGGCCGCGGAAGCACCGCCATGCAGTATGTGGGCTACCTGGACGCCGCCCCCCGCGAGGGTCTGCCCGCTTATCTGGGTACCGTGGACAGCCTGTATGAACTGCTGCAGACCCACAAGGTCGATATGATCGTACTGGCCCAGGATGTGCAGGATGTAGCTACTACCCAGCGCATTATGATGCTGGCCGACAACTTCCACCTGCGGGTAACCGCAGTGCCGGTGTACAATGATTACGTCAGCTCCCGCACCGAGATCAGCACCCTGGGCGGCATGCGGTTCGTGGACCTGCGCCTGCTGAACACCTGCGAGATCATGGGCGTAAATATTGTTGTCACCGACATGGAAAAGACCGTCCGTCTACTGGAGGAAAAGCTGGAGGATTGGCGCGGCAAATACATCTGCGTGGCCAACGTCCACACCACTGTGACCGCCCACGACGACCCCACCTACCAGGCCGTGCAGAACGGCGCCGTGATGGCCCTGCCGGACGGCGGCCCGCTGTCCAAATTCAGCCGCGAGCAGGGCTATGTGGACGCCGCCCGCGTGACCGGCCCCGACCTGATGAAAGAGATGCTGAAAGAGAGCGCGGACAAGCACTACCGCCACTATTTCTACGGTTCTACGCAGGAAACGCTGGATATTTTAAAGGCAACTATTGAGAAGAATTACCCCGGCGCGGTGATTGCCGGCATGTACTCGCCGCCGTTCCGTCCCCTCACGCCTGAGGAGGACGCCGCCGTCATCCGCCGCATCAACGTGACAAAGCCGGATTTCGTCTGGGTCGGCCTGGGTGCCCCCAAACAGGAGCGCTGGATGGCCGCCCACGAGGACAAGGTACAGGCCGTGATGGTGGGTGTGGGTGCCGCTTTTGACTACGAAGCCGGCAACATCCGCCGCGCCCCCATGTGGATGCAGCGCCACAACCTGGAATGGCTGTACCGCCTGATGCAGGACCCCAAGCGCCTGTTTAAGCGCTACCTGACCACCAACATCAAATACCTGTGGTGGACCTGGAAACAATGACCCTATCGCCATCGCACACCGCGGTGGCGTTTTTTGTCCCACACAAAAGCCGCCCTCTGCGAGACAGTCTCCCCCGATACGGGGAAGGTGGCGCGAAGCGTCAGAAGGGGAGCGGTGGCTGCGCGACAGCGCAGACGGAGGGAGAGAATCTTCGGTAAAGCTCTCATTCAGGATTGCAGAAAGTTTTTCTCTAAGGAGTTTGTATAAATGAAACGACTCGTCATCGGTCTGCTGGCCCACGTGGACAGCGGCAAAACCACCCTGGCCGAGGGCCTGCTCTACCGTGCCGGTGTGCTGCGCAAGCTGGGCCGGGTGGACCATAAAGATGCCTTTCTGGACACCGACGCCCAGGAGCGCGCCCGGGGCATTACCATTTTCTCCAAGCAGGCCATGCTGACGCTGCCTGCCCTGCCGGACGCCGAGGAGACCACCCTGACCCTGCTGGACACCCCCGGCCACGTGGATTTTTCCGCCGAGGCCGAGCGCGCTTTGCAAGTGCTGGATTACGCGGTGCTGGTCATCAGCGGCACCGACGGCGTGCAGGCCCACACCGAAACGCTGTGGAAGCTGCTGGCACGTTACCGCGTACCTACCTTTATCTTCGTCAACAAGATGGACCTGCCCGGGGCGGATGCCGCCGTACGCCTACGGGAACTGCGTGGGCGGTTCGGGGATGGCTGTGTGGATTTCACCACCGCGCCGGACCCAGAGGCCCTGGCCCTGTGCAGTGAACCGCTGATGGAAGAAGTGCTGGCGGACGGCCAGCCTAAGCGCGACACCCTGCTGATGGCCATTGCGCGGCGGCAGGTGTTCCCCTGCTTTTTTGGCGCAGCCCTGCGGCTGGACGGCCTGGATGGCCTGCTGCATGGTCTGCAATCCCTGACCCGGATGCCCCCCGCCTGGGGCGAATTCGGCGCACGGGTGTTCAAAGTCAGCGAGGATGCCGGCACCCGCCTGAGCTGGCTGAAAGTAACCGGCGGCGTGCTGCACGTAAAAGATACGCTGCCGGGCGGCGAAAAGGCCGACACCCTTCGCCTGTACAGCGGCGGCAAGTTCCGGCTGGTCAGTGAGTGCCTGCCCGGCACCGTGGTGGCCGTGACCGGCCCCGCCAACACCCACCCCGGCCAAGGCCTGGGGGCCGAGGCCGACGCTAGCGCCCCACTGCTGGAGCCGGTGCTGAACTACCGGGTGGATTGCCCCGACGCCGACCCCCACACCGTGTTAAGAGCGCTGCAAACCCTGGAGGACGAGGACCCGCAGCTGCATGTGGCCTGGCGCGCCGATCTGGCCGAGGTGCATGTGCAGCTGATGGGCGAAGTGCAGCTGGAAATTTTGCAGAACATCCTGCAGGAGCGGTTCAAGCTGCCCGTCACCTTCAGCGAGGGCGGCATTTTGTACAAAGAGACTCTCACCGCTGCCGTCGAGGGCATCGGCCACTACGAGCCTCTGCGCCATTATGCCGAGGTTCACCTGCTGCTGGAGCCCGGCCTCCGGGGCAGCGGCGTGCAGCTGGCAACGGACTGCCCGCCGGATAGTCTGGCCGAAAACTGGCAGCGCCTGGTGCTGACCCATCTGGCCGAGCGCACCCATCCCGGCGTGCTGATCGGTGCGCCGCTGACCGATGTGAAGATCACGCTCGCTGCAGGCCGCGCCCACCAAAAACACACCGAGGGCGGGGACTTCCGCCAGGCCACCTACCGCGCCGTGCGCCAGGGCCTGCGGATGGCCGAAGCCAAAAACGCCGTGCAATTGTTGGAGCCGTGGTATGAGTTCACGCTGGAGCTGCCCGCCGATTGCCTGGGCCGCGCCATGGCCGATGTGCAGCGGATGTGCGGCAGCTTTGAGCCTCCCCTCGCCCAGGGCGACACCGTGACCCTGACCGGCCGCCTGCCGGTAGCCACTGCCCGGGGCTATGCCCGGGAAATTGCCGCCTACACCCACGGCCTGGGCCGCTGGTCTGTGCTGCCCGCTGGGTACGATGCCTGCCACAACGCCGACGAAGTGCTGGCTGACTTTGGCTACGACCCGGACGCCGACGTGGAGAACCCGGCCGACTCGGTCTTTTGCAGCCACGGCGCGGGGTATCTCGTCCGCTGGGATGAGGTGCCTGCCAAGGCCCATGTGGACAGCGGGCTTGCCCGCCGCCTGGACAGCCCCGCCGGGGTGAACACCGATGCCGCCGATGCGGACGAGGAAGTACCGGCCAACAACGCCCGCCGCCGCGCGGCCGCCTACCGGGGCACGCTGGAGCAGGACAAGGAACTGCTGGCGATTTTTGAGCGCACCTATGGCAAGATCAAGCGCCGTGGCCAGCCCGCCGGGGCGGATAACGACGGCAAAGCCGCCCGCACCGCCATGCACACCCGCCCGGCCCCGGTGGTGACTTCTTCCGCCCCTGCCAAGCCCCAGCCCACCGGGCCGGACTACCTGCTGGTGGACGGCTACAACGTGATTTTTGCCTGGGATGAATTGCGCAAAATGGCCGAGACGAACCTGGATTCCGCCCGCCGCCGCCTGATGGACATTTTGTGCAACTACGCCGGGTACAAGCGCTGCGTGCCCATCTTGGTATTTGACGCTTACAAAGTACGCGGCGGCACGCGGGAAGTAGAAAAGCACCACAACCTGTACGTGGTCTACACCCAGGAGGCCGAGACCGCCGACATGTACATCGAGCGCACCACCCACGAGCTGGCCAAGGACCACCGCACCCGCGTGGTGAGCAGCGACGGTGCCGAGCAGATCATCGTGCTGGGCAACGGTGCCCTGCGCGTCTCCGCCCGCGCTTTCGCCGAGGAAGTAGCCGCAGTAGAAAAGGAAATACGAGAGTTTTTGCAGAATTGACGCACCGCTTAAAGGCTCCCTTGTGCAAAGGGATATGTCACCGACGGTGACTGAGGGATCGTTCCGTTTACCTGGCAAGTCGGTTTGCCCCACAAGGTCACAATCCCCCAGTCTGCGCTTGCGCGCAGGCAGCCCCCCTTACACAAGGGGGGCTTTTTGTTTGCACTTTTTCTCATTTAGAAATGATTTTGAAAAACGCCTGTGCTATACTGGTGTCAAATCCAAAGGAAGGAGATGCCCGCCATGCGGCCTATCTTAATTGTCGAGGACGAGCCCGCCATTGCCGACTTAATTGAAATGACGCTGGAACCCCTGGGCCAGCCGCTCATCAAGGCACACACCGGCAACGAAGCCGCCAACCTGCTGGAGTCCACGCTGTTCGACCTTATTCTGCTGGACGTGATGCTGCCCGGCGTGGACGGCTTTACCCTGATGGACTACATTGCCCCTACGGGCACGCCGGTCATCTTTTTAACGGCCAAAGCCACGGTGGAGGACCGGGTGCGCGGGCTGCGGCTGGGCGCGTATGACTACATCGTCAAGCCCTTTGCCCCGCCGGAGCTGCTGGCCCGGGTGGAAGGCCTGCTGCGCCACACCGGCCGCCGGGCCGCCACACTGCAAGCTTTCGATGCCGTCATCGACCCGGACAACCACATCGTCACCCAAAACGGCACCCGCGTAGAGCTGACGCCCCGGGAGTTTGATCTGCTGCTGGCCCTTGTCCGTGCCCGGGGGCAGCTGCTCTACCGCGAGGCCCTGTATGAGCGAGTCTGGGGCCTGGACAGCAATGCCGGGCCGCGCACGGTAGACATCCACATCCACCGCCTGCGCAAAAAACTGCACTGGGATCATAAGATCGTGACCGTACCCAAAGTAGGGTACAAGTTATTGCCGTAACCTCTAAAAGGCTCCCCAGAGGGGGCCGTCAAAACCCTCTGCCACCTTAGAAAGGAGGCCCCCATGAAACGCTCCCTCGCCCTTGCTGTCTGCGGCTTTTCGCTGGTGCTGGCACTGGTGGGCGGGTGGCTGGCGGACCGCCAGTTCACCGCCGCGCTGGATACCCTGGCCGATCAGGCCGTACTGCAGCACCAGCGCAATCTGTTCGGCTATGCCGACACCCTGCAGGAAGTCAAGGCCGACGACTCGCCCCACATGATCCTGGCGGACGACAGCGGCACCCGCTATGTCAACGCCAGTGACAAAGCCTTTGCCGGGCAGCTGTATTTTGACCGTCAGCGGCTCATTGTGGGAACCGTCCCCTGCACCTTTGCCCTGCTGGACCAGACCGGCCGGGTCATCTACTCCAAGCTGCCCGACACTATCCCCGAAAGTGAATTGGCTGCACTGAAAGACGCCGACACAACCACGATGCGCCTTTGCGGGCAAACATTGCTGCTCTGCGATCAAGTCGCCGGGGCCAGCGGTCAGCGCGTCTGGGTCTGGATGGTCACAGCGCTGGATGCCGGTTCAGCCTACGCCGCCCGCACCACCACGCTGCGCCAGTGGTTCTTATTGCAGGCCGTGCTGACGCTGGCGGCACTGTTGATGGTCCACCACACCACTGCCCTGCAGCAGCTGAACGACCGCCAAAGCCGCTTTGTGGCCGACCTGACCCATGAGCTGAAAACGCCCCTGACCAGTATGATCGGCTACGCCGACTTACTGCGCGGCGGCGAACTGCCGCCCGAAAACCAGCGCCGCGCCGCCGATGCCATCTACCATGAATCCACCCGGCTGGAAAGCCTGAGCCAACAGCTGCTCAGCCTGCAAGACCTGCGGCAGGAAGCCCTGACCCCGACCACCGTGCCGGTGGCCGCCGCCTTTGAGGATGTGGCCCGCAGTCTGCCCGATTGCCCCGTGACCCTCGAAAAGACCTGCCCAGAGGACGCTGCCGTGCGGGCCGACCGGGTACTGCTGGCAGACCTGCTGCGTAACCTTGTGTTGAACGCCGCCCACGCCAGCGCACCGGGCAGCACGGTTACGCTGCGTTGCCTGCCCGCCGAGGACCGCTGGCGGCTGGAGGTAGCCGACACCGGCTGCGGCATCCCGCCCGAGGCCCTGCCCCACCTGACCGAGCCGTTCTACCGGGTGGACAAGGCCCGGGCCCGGGCCAACGGCGGCAGCGGCGTGGGGCTGGCCCTTTGCGCCGACATTGCCGCCGCCTTTGGCGCCAAGCTGGAATTTACCAGCACCGTGGGCGAAGGCACCACCGTCGCCCTGACCCTGCCCAAGGAGGTGTACGCCCATGAAGAAGCTGACGATTGACCCCCGTTTTTGGCTGACGGCCGCCTTTTGCGCCGCCCTGCTGGCTGCGCCGCCGCTGCTGACCCAGGCGCGGGACCGGCAGGCCGACACCACGGCCCTCACCCGCCCTGCCGTAGCCGGTGTAATGACCGATGAAGAGCGGCTGGACCCCTCCATAAGTGCCCTCTATAGTCAGAAGATTTTGAGTGCATCCAATAATTTTCTGGTCGGTGAGGGAAATTCCCAAAAGTATTCACGAATGTCTGGCAAGCTGAGGCAGGCGAACCGCCGTGGTCTGCTGAGCGATGAACAGCTGAACGCACTTCTCGCCTTGGTCGATGTCACGGAAGCCGCTGAAACTGCTGAACGAGGCGACTATCATTATACTGGTCTGCATACCTGTATTTTTTACTCTGATGCGGCCGGTGTAGAGCAACTGCAACTGACCTATTGCAGTGCCACGCCGGAGGAAGTTGCCTCACCGGAGAACGCTCTTACACTGGACGCCACCATCTTTATCAGTTACCTGCCCAACAATGGCCCCATCCTGAGCATGACGATCTCCTACGATGACCTGCCCGAAAGCACCGTTGACCTCGAGACCCTGCAGGACCGCTTCTGCGACCAATTGAAGCTGACAGTTCCCGGTGAATGGACTGACATCGGCGGCGGCCAGCGCAATTATTCGTCCAGTAATCTGGTCACTCTCGTGGACGCCTGCACCGCCACCAATCGAGGTGTTATGATGTCGGCTTTTCTCAATCCCTTTGTCTAAGAGTAAAAGAATAAAGCAGATACAAAAAGGCCCGTCGTGTTTCCACGGCGGGCCTTTGAATTATGCGGTTTTACAGGTTATCAGACAATACCCTGGCTCATCATAGCGGAGGCGATCTTCTCGAAACCGGCGATGTTGGCACCGGCGACCAGGTTGCCCTTCATGCCGTACTTTTCGGCAGTGGCGGCAGCACTGTGATAGATGTTGACCATGATGTTGTGCAGGCGCTCATCCACTTCCTCGAAAGTCCAGGACAGGCGCAGGCTGTTCTGGCTCATTTCTAGGCCGGAGGTAGCAACGCCGCCAGCGTTGGATGCCTTAGCCGGGGCAAACAGGATGCCGTTCTGCTGCAGGTAAGCGATGGCATCAGGGGTGGAAGGCATGTTGGCACCCTCGGCTACGCAGTAGCAGCCATTAGCAACCAGAGCCTTGGCACCGTCCAGGCGCAGCTCGTTCTGGGTGGCGCAGGGCAGGGCGATGTCGCAGGGGACGGTCCAGATGCCCTGGCTGCCCTCGACGTACTTAGCGGTGGGGACATAGTCCAGGTAGGTCTTGATGCGGGCACGCTTGACCTCTTTGATTTCCTTCATGACCTTGTAGTCGATGCCGTTCTCGTCCACGATGTAGCCGTTGGAGTCAGACATGGCAATGACCTTGCCGCCCAGCTGGGTAGCCTTCTGGTTGGCGTAGATGGCCACGTTGCCGGAGCCGGAGATGACCACGCGCTGGCCCTCGAAGCTCTTGCCGGCGTCAGCCAGCATTTCCTTGGCAAAGTAGCACAGGCCGTAGCCGGTAGCCTCGGTAC
>OGZO01002414.1_pt1 | contig 12861 bp, 10 predicted proteins | sample 1576721 | NCBI WGS metagenome assembly OGZO01 (sample SAMEA3541516, study PRJEB24748) | human gut metagenome | biome: human gut; feature: human-associated habitat; material: faeces | place: China | collected 2012 | reverse complement strand
CTTGACCCCGCAAGGGACATTGTCCCTTGACCCTTTTTCGGCATCCAGGCTTGAGTGCGCTTCCTTTACTCGGCTTTGACCGAAGTTTTTTCGCCTTCCGTCGTCAGCTTACGCGCCCAAACCAAGTACAGCGTCGCCGACAGCACAATCCCAACAATCCAGCCGACCGGCCACGAATACCACACGCCGCGAATCCCGAAAATCGGCGACAGCATAAACGACAGCACCACCCGCAGGAACAAGTCCGACAGCGTCGCAATCATGAATTGCAGCATCCGCGCCGCACCGCGCTGCACGCCGTCCACCATCAGCTTAATCGACAGGAACATATAGAACGGCGTCACAATATGCAGGAAGTCCACGCCGACATCGACCGCTTCCAGATTGCCGTCGCTGATAAACGCATAAACCAGCGGTTTCGCAAAGACGTAGAACACAACCGCGAAAATCGCGCCCATCGTCATGCCGATGGCGACGCCGCTGCGGCAGCCGTGGCGCACACGCTCGTTCTTGCCCGCGCCGAGGTTCTGGCTGGTGTAGTTGCTCATGCCGTTGCCCAGCGCCGTCACCGACGTGACGAACATGTTGTTGAGCTTGATTGCCGCCGTGTAGCCACCCATGCACGCCGTGCCGAAGCCGTTAATGACGCGCTGCACAAGGATGTTGCCGACGCTGATGAAGCTCTGCTGAATTGCGCTGGGGATGGCGATAATCAACATCTTTTTCAGCAGCACTCCGGAGAAAAGCGGGCATTTCTCGCCGCCGACGACCTCATGCACCTTCTTCAGTACGAAAATCACGGCGACAATGCCGCTGATGGACTGGCACAGGAACGTCGCCCATGCCACGCCGGGCACGCCCATGTGGAAGTCACGGACGAAGAGGATATCCACAAAAATATTCGCAATTGAGGACACGGCGAGGAAGTAGAACGGCGTTTTGGAATCCCCCAAGGCGGAGAAAATGCCCGTCGCGACCTGATAGAGCATCAGGAAAACATAACTCATGAGGTAAATTTGGATGTACGCCACGGAGTCCTTCATCGTCTCCACAGGCGTGTCAAGCAGTGTCAGCATCCATTCGGACGTCAGCATTCCGACAGCACTCAGCACCACGCCGAGAATGCCGCAGAAGATGAGCGCGGTCGTCACGCAGGTATGCACCTGCTTCATTTCCTTCTGCCCAAACAAGTTCGCCGTCACAACGGATGTGCCGATGTTGCAGCCGAACGCGATGGCGATGAAAATCAGCGTGATTTCGGAGCTGTTGCCGACGGCAGCAAGCGCCTCGGTGCTGATGAAATGCCCCGCAACGAAGCTGTCCGCGATGTTGTAGAGCTGTTGGAAGATGATGCTGCCGAACAGGGGCAGCGAGTAAGCCAGCAGCACCCGGCCGGGCTTGCCGACGGTCAAATCCTTCATGAGGAATGCCTTCTTTCTGTGCGTAATCCATCGCTCATTTTACGCTTGACAAGCCATGATGTAAAATATATAATTGCTATGGCATTCATATTTTGGAGGAATGATTGATGGAACTGACCCAGCTGACGTACTTCCTGACCGTTGCGCAAATGCAGCACATGACGCGCGCCGCCGAAGCGCTGCACATTGCGCAGCCCGCGCTGACGAAATCGGTGCAGCGGCTGGAGAGCGAATTGGGTGTGCCGCTGATTGCGCGCAAGGGGCGCGGCATTGCGCTCACGCCCTACGGTCAACGGCTGGCGGACGAATTGCAGCAGCCGCTGAATCAGCTTTCGCACATTCCGGAAATGATGCGGCAGATGGCGAATCAGCAGGCGCGAACACTGCATGTGTGTGTGCTTGCTGCGTCGGATTTGGTGACGGACGCCGCCGTTCGCTTCCGCCAGACACACCCGGATGTGCATTTTGCAATGACACTGCTCCCCCGCATCAGCGACGCGGCGCATCCACCGTATGACCTGCTGGTGGATTCGGACGGGATGAACGGCGACGACGGGTTTCATGAGCGGATTCTGCTCGCCGTGCCGCAATCCTCCCCGCTCGCAGCGCAAACCTCCCTGCGCCTGAACGACCTGCGCGGGCAGGAGTTCATCAGCGTGATGGGCAACCGCCGTTTCCGGGAGCAGTGCAGCCAGCTTTGCCAGCAGAGTGGATTCATGCCGCAGTATGCCTACGAGTGCACCGGGCCGTCGACCGTCCGAAACCTGATTTCGCTCGGCTGCGGCGTGGGCTTCTGGCCGGAATACACATGGGGCGCGCCGGGCGACGGCATCAAGCTACTACCCATTGACGACCCGCGCTGCGTCCGGCGAATTGTCCTGCGCTGCGATGCCAGCGGCGACATTCGCCCATTGGCGGAGGAGTTCCGTGCGGCATTGCAAGATGAACTTCAACTGCTCGCATCGAAAAAGCGCGCCTGACGTTTCTGCCAGACGCGCTTCGTTCATGTCAGTGAAATCCAGTAATGCTCCAAGTCGATATTCTCGCCGTCTTCATGCACCGTTTTCTCGTAGACGCCGCCGTTGCGCAGGATTGTCCTGCGGCTTCCCACGTTCCACGGTTCACAGGCGACCATCACCCGCTTTAAGCCGATTTCGCGGCAATACGTCAGCACGTTGTGCAGCATCCACGTCGCGATACCCTGCTGCCGCTCATCCGGGCGCACCGAATAGCCAATATGCCCCGCATACTCGCGCAGATAGTCGTTCAGCTCGCGCCGCACCTGAATCATGCCGACGATTTTCTCCCCGCGAAGGCAGACAAACTGCGTCGCCGGTACCCAGCGTTCCGGCACGTTCGTTCCTTCATCCAGCGTTTTGCAAAACGCAATCCATTCCGCCGGATCTTCCATGCGCGAAAGCGGCCCGCAGCCGTCCATCTCGCTGCCCGCGTCCAGCATTGCCTGCCGATACGCGGAGATTTCACCGCTCATTGCCTCCGGTGGGCGCGTCAAACGCAGTTCTTCCATCGGATTTTCCTCCTTTTACTCCTCCACCACCGCACGGATTCCCCGCACACGGCGCACCACGTCCGCGAATTCCTCCGGCGTCAGCGACTGCGCACCGTCACACAGCGCGTGTTTCGGGTCATTGTGTACCTCAATCATCAAGCCGTCCGCACCTGCTGCTGTCGCCGCCATTGCCATCGGCTTCACCAGTCGCGCAACGCCCGTCGCGTGGCTGGGATCAACCAGAATCGGCAGATGCGTCTTTTCGCGCAGCACCGGGATGCAGGACAAATCCAGCGTGTTGCGCGTTGCCGTCTCATAAGTGCGGATGCCGCGTTCGCACAGGATGACTTGGTCGTTGCCGCCTGCCATGATGTACTCAGCGCTCATCAGCCACTCCTGAATCGTGTTCGCCAGCCCGCGCTTGAGCAGAATCGGCTTATGCGTCTTGCCCAGCACCTTCAGCAGCTCGAAATTCTGCATGTTGCGCGCGCCAACCTGAATCACATCCACATCGTCGAACAGCGGCAGATGCGAGGCATCCATGATTTCCGTCACAACGGGCAGCCCCGTTGCTTCCTTCGCTTTCAGCAGCAGCTTCAAGCCGTCCTCATGCAGCCCCTGAAACGCATACGGGCTGGTGCGCGGCTTAAACGCGCCGCCGCGCAGGAGCGTTGCGCCCGCCGCTTTGACCGCCTTGGCAACCGTGACCATCTGCTCTTCGCTCTCCACGGAGCAGGGGCCGGCGATAATCTGGAACAAGCCGTGTCCGATGGTCACGCCGCCGCAATCCACCATCGTATCCTGCGGATGGAACTTGCGGTTTGCTTTCTTGTAGGGTTCCTGAACGCGGCGGACAGCCTCCACTGCATCCAGCGAGGAAATGAGGTCGGCGTCCACGCGCGTCGTGTCGCCCACCAGCCCCAGAATGGTGCTGTTTTCGCCCTTTGATTCGTCGATGCGCAGCCCCATGCCAAGGAGAAATTGTTTCAGTCGGTCAATCTGTTCCTGCCGTGCTTCGTGCTTCAAGATGACAATCATGGTGTTTCCTCCATACTTCCGGACATCATTGTCCACTACAATTTGATACTAATTCGATTCTAAAACATGGCATCGAGCATAGCAGATTTTTCGTTCCGGCAAAGCTGAGTGAAGCGAGGCGTACTGGAGGTACGCGCGAGCGGAACGAAGCAAAGCCGGGGCGGAAAAGATGCTGTGCGAATGACATGCTTTCGATGAGAATTAGTATAAAACAGCGAAAGCGCCCTGCCGCCAATGTTCTGGCCAGCAGGGCGCTTTTCTCATCTCCGGGAGAATACGCCAAATCACGCCCTGCTTACTTGATGCAGCGCGTAATAATAACCAACCGCGAAACGGTTCATCATGGCGTTCCTGCTCCCTTCGTCTGTTCTTGGCATCTATCATAGCGCAAAAAGCGCAAAAAAGCAAGAGGAAAATTGTTTCTCTCCTGCTTTTCTGCATATTTTTATGTGGATTCATACTATTTCCAAATGAGAATGCGCCAAGGCGCGAGCAGATGGCGCAGGCGAATGCAGGAAATAGTATTAGTCGTTGTTCTGCGCTTCCATGTCCTCCAGATAACGTTCGAGTTTGCGTTTGACGCGCTGGAGGGCGTTGTCGATGCTCTTGACGTGGCGACCCAGGTTGTCCGCGATTTCCTGATAGCTTTTCCCATCCAGATACGCCGCCAGCACTTCCTGTTCTAAATCCGACAGCACCTCGTCAATGCGCTGATGGATACCGCGCAAATCCTCCTGACTGATTATCAGCTCTTCCGGGTTCGACGAATGCCCTTCCGCGCAGACGTCCAGCAGCGTGCGGTCGCTTTCCTCGTCGTACAGCGGTTTATTGAGCGACACATAGCTGTTCAGCGGGATATGCTTCTGTCGCGTCGCGGTTTTGATGGCAGTGATAATTTGGCGCGTGATGCACAGTTCGGCAAAGGCACGGAAGGACGCAAGTTTCTCCGGCCGGAAGTCGCGAATCGCCTTGTAGAGTCCAATCATGCCTTCCTGCACGATGTCCTCGTGATCCGCGCCGATGAGAAAGTAGCTGCGCGCCTTGGAACGGACGAAGTTCTTGTACTTGTTCAGCAGATATTCCACCGCCACCGAGTCCCCCGTGCGGCACAGCGCCACCACGTCCTCGTCCGTCATGCCCTCATAGACCGAATGGGCGGCACTGCTGCTCAGCAGCGGCACGGAAGCAGGCTGTTCCGGTTCGCCGGGCACAGCCTGTCTCAACGGAAAATCCAGCAAAAATGCATCGTCTTCCGGCAGCATCGGCTCTTCCTGCTCCATCGGGTCATTGTCCTGATTCATTGCATTCATTCGATCGTCTGACAAACTGTTCACCTGCTTTTCGGGCGGCGCAGGGCGCGTCTCCCGCTTCACTCTCCGCGCCGCAGCTTTTCCAGCCGTGCGCGGATGTCCTCCGGCATTCGGGAAAAAATCGTGTTTCGGTTCATGTTGGGCTGATTCTGGTGCGCCGACATGCCGCTTTTGCGCATTTCTCGCAGCTCGCGCAGCAGTTCCCGGCTGGTCATGCGGATCGCGCCGCTGGACAGCACCTGCGATTGCTCCAGCCCGTCCGACGTAGCGACGCGCAGTTCCCGATAGCGCGGGGTCTGTGCCGCGGCGCGCTCGATGTAGCTGTCTGCCGTTTCGCCGTGGCGGGTGAAAATCAGCGTCAAATCGCCGTGCTTCTCCTCGGTCGTCGTCGTGCGCTCAGACTGGTAACCATCGAACACCAGCAGGATTTCCTCGCCCGAAAATCCGGCGTAGTCCTCCAATTGGCGCATCAACCGGTCGCGCGATTCGTCCAGCGACCAGCCCTTTTTCTCCGCCTCGCTCCACGCGCCAATGACGTTGTAGCCATCGACAATCAGCAGCGGTTTCATGCCCGGCGGCTGGACAGCACGCGGTACATCACCACGCCCGCCGCAACGGACGCATTCAAGCTGTCCAGATGCCCCGCCATCGGCAGGGACACCTTCTGGTCGCAGTTTTCCAGTACGAGATGGCTGATGCCCTCGCCCTCGCTGCCGACAACCAGCGCCACGCCGCCCTTGAAGTTGACCTTCTCGTAGTCCGTGCCGTCCATCGTCAGCGCGTATGTCCAGATGTTGCGCGCCTTGAGCATTTCAATCACACGGGTCATGTTCACAACGCGCGCAACCTTGATGTGCTCAATCGCGCCCGCGGATGCCTTGACTGCCGCCGGGGTCAGCCCGACTGCGCGGCGTTCCGGCACAATCACACCGTGCGCGCCCACGCACTCGGCGCTGCGGATAATCGCACCCAGATTGTGCGGGTCGGTGATGCCGTCGAGCAGAATCAGGAACGGTTCTTCGCCCTTTTCCTCCGCTTCCGCCAGCATCGCCTCGACCGTGCTGTACTGGTACGCCGACGCGAACGCCACCATGCCCTGATGGTTCTTCGCCAGCTCGTTCAGGCGCTGATGTTCCACTTCCTGCACCGGGATGTGCGCTTCCTTCGCCATCTGCACGATTTCGCGCGCAGAGCCGGTCAGCTCGCCCTTCTGCACCAGCAGCTTTTCGATATCACGACCCGCCTTGAGCGCCTCGCGAATCGGGTTGCGCCCTGCCAGCAGGTTCTCCTGCACTGCTTCTTCCGCCACGGGCTGCGCCATCACGGGCGCAACAGCCACCGGGCGGTACTCCGAATCGCGATAGGACGGTGCCGGACGCTCGTCGGCCATTTCCGGGCGGCGATCATAGCGGTCGCGGCGCTCGTAGGGCTTGCGGTCGCCATAGGACTTCTTCTCGCCGTAGGGCTTGCGGTCGTCATAGGACTTCTTCTCGCCGTAAGGCTTGCGGTCGCCGAACGACTTCTTTTCGCCATACGCACGGTTGTCGTCGCGCTTGCCGCTGGGACGGCCGCCGTGGCGCGCCCCGCGGTACTCCGAGCCTTCTTCCACCCACTTTTCGCGCCCAAAGGACTTCTTGCCCTGCGGCTTGTGGGACGGTGCATTGTCATAGTATGCCATATTTCAAATTCCTCTATTCTTATTCATTGTCGGTTGATTGATTCTGCTTTTTCTGTTCGTCTGCCAGCGAGTCGAGCCATTCGCGTCTTGTCCGGCGAATCTCCCCTGCCTTGCCGCAGGATTTTTCCCCTTCCGGACACGCGCCGCGCAGACATCCGGGCCCCGCGTCCGCAAACAGCGCCGGGGCAACATCCATGCACAGGCGGTGCATTTCCGTCGCCAGCGCGCGGATTTCCCACTGCGCGCGGCTGCACATGCGCAGGCTGAAGAAGTGCCGCAGCTCGCGCACATTCATCGTTACCATCATGCGCGTTTCGCAAGCGCCGGGCAGCACGAATCGGGCATCCTCATTGCCGCCCTCGCCCGCGCCGAGCTTCTCCTGCCACCCAGTATACCACTGGTGCATGGTGTCCATCTGCCGCTCAAACTCCGCGACAGCATCTTCACCCAGCGCCTCTATTTTCGGCGGAACGATGTAGCCAAAGCCCTTCTCGTAGCTGACGTAGCGCTGGCTCTGCACCGAAAAGCTGGCGAGCCGGTGGCGGGTAATCTGTGCCAGCAGGACGCGCGACACGCCCTCCATCGCAAAGGTGAAGCTGGCATGTTCCAGCACGGATTCATGCCCCATCGACAAAATCCGGCTGACGAATTCGCTCTGGTCGTCACGGCTGACGCGCTGCTGCAAGCTGTCCACCGTCGCGCGGGAGTAGCACAGCCGAGCGCCGAGCGCCACGACCTCCTCCGGCGAAAGCGTATGGCGAATCAGGGCAACTTTCATGGTTGAGCGGGGCATGATGCAACCTCCTGACTTTTTCGGAACAGTTCAAGCAACCGTGCCTCCTGCCCAGTCAGGTACAAATACCCGACGAGGGCTTCCAGCGCCGTTGCTGCCTGATAGTCCATGGCGGTCTGATTTCGGGGCGCAGCGTGGTGCGCGTGAGTATTGCGCCCGCGGCGGACAATGGCGTTCTCTTCCTCGGTCAGCGCTCCCTCGATGCGTGTCAAAGCCTCCGCCTGTGCGTGTGCATTGACGACCGTGACCGCCGCCTGATGGCAGTGATGCAGATTATACCCCCGGTACAGCAGGCGCGACCGGGTCAGCAAATCATAGACCGTATCCCCGATATACGCCAGCTGGAGTGGATTCAGGCGGCGTGCATCATCTTTGGTCATCGGCGCTTCTTCGCGCAGGGTCAAAGGCATTTCCTCCTTCATATGCCCGAAAAAGACAGGCATACCGAATGAAGCGTCCTTTACAGACACAACCAGTGTATTATACCATATTTTCGCCCTGTCCGACAAGGGTTTTCCGCACCTTTGGGGAAGAAAATTTGTCGCGCGTGCCGTTTTCCGGACACAAAAATACCGAACCGCGACTGCGATTCGGCATGTGGTACACCATTAGGGACTCGAACCCTAGACACCCTGATTAAGAGTCAGGTGCTCTACCAACTGAGCTAATGGTGCACATCTGCGAAGCATCCGTCTACCTTATGAGCGGCGTTTGCATCAGCAGATAATATTATAGCGCGATTCAGCGATTTGTCAAGAGGGAAAATCACTTTTTTTCGAGAAAAATCAGCTTTTCTGCGCATTTTCATGTGTCCACGGGGCATTTCGTCCGTCCAGACCCGCCAGAATGCCGCTTCCAAAGGCGAACATCAGGTTGAAGCCGCCGCAGTCGCCGTCCACATCCAGCACCTCGCCCGCCGCGTACAGTCCCGGCAGGCGGCGATTTTGTAATGTCGCCGGGTCAAAATCCGCGACCGACGCCCCGCCCGACGCCACCTGTGCGCTCTCGAAGCCCTTCACGCCGCGAATCGGCAGCAGCCACGCATCCGCCGTTTTCGTCAGGCGCTCCGCCATGTCCGCTGTCATCTGCCCGCACAGGCTGCTTTCGGTTACGAGCCAATCAGCCTGACGCATCAGCGCCGCCGACAATCGCGGCACGCACAGACCGGTCAGCATCTCCGTCATCGGGCGCTGCGCCCAGTCTCTCCGGCGGCGGTGCAGTTCCCGGCGGAACTCGCCCGCATCCGCAAAGCCCATGCCCTTCACCAGCGACACGCGAAGCACCCGCCCATCCTTTGCATACCGTGCGCACTGCATCACGCACACGCCGCTGACGCCGTAATCCGCAAACAGCAGCTCGCCATCCTCCTCATGCAGGACGCTTTTCCGGTCGATAACCGCCACCTGTGACTTGACGCGGATGCCGCTCAGCCCCTTGATTGGCGTGCTATCTGTGATGATTTGCGTCAGCGCGGGCGCGAAAGGCGTCGCGGGGCAGCCGAGATTCGTCAGCAGACGCAGGGTGCTGCCGTCGCTGCCGAGCTTGGGCTGGGCGCATCCGCCGCCGCTGATGATAACGCGGTTCGCCCGAAATTGCTGCCCATCCGCCGAGAGCGCCGTCCAGCCATCATTTTCACGTTGCAGTGCCGTGATGGATACGCCCGTCACCACCCGCACATGCAAGGCGGTCAATTGCAGGCGGAGCGCATCCAGCACACTTGAAGCCTGCGAACTGACGGGGTACACGCGCCCCGCCTCTTCCTGCCGAAGCCGCAGTCCAAGATGCTCCCAGAAGGCTTTCTGTTCCTTTGCGCCGCAGTGAGACAGCACATCCGCCGCGAACGCCGCATTTCCCGGATAGCGCGGCGCACCCGTGTTCATCAGGTTGCAGCGGCCGTTGCCCGTCGCGAGGATTTTTTTGCCAACGCGATCCATTTTTTCCGCTACCGTGACCGTATCGCCGCATTCCGCCGCCGCAATCGCCGCCGCCAATCCCGCTGCGCCGCCGCCGATGACCAAAACGCTTCCCATAATCTGTGTTTCCTCCGCTTCTTTCCTGTATGACGCGCTGCCTGATGACATAGGCTATCCGTGTCATAGGAGGCGATAACTTTGACGCAGCAAGGCAAAAAGGCCACTTGGCGCTCACTCGTCGCGCTGGAAGCCGCCACGCTTGGCGCAGGGGCGCTCGTCGGCTACCTCACCCGCGACGGCATGGACTTCTTCCACGCTCTGAACAAACCCGGCTTTGCGCCGCCGGGCTGGCTCTTCCCCATCGTTTGGAGCATCCTCTATGCGTTGATGGCGTACTGCATGTGGCTCGTCCTGCGCGCGCAGGGGCGCGACCGTTTCCTGCTGCTGGGGCTGTATATCGCCCAGTTAGCCGTCAACCTGATGTGGCCCGTGCTGTTCTTTATCCTGAAAGCGCTTGGGCTTTCCTTCTTCTGGCTGATTCTGCTGCTCTGCCTGGCTTTCATCATGGCGGTGCAGTTCGGGCGGCAGAAGCCCCTTGCCGGATGGCTGCTCGTGCCGTACCTGCTGTGGGTGACGTTCGCGGGCGTGCTGAATTTCGCCGTCGCCCGCATGAACCCCTGATGCACGCTCCATGGCGTAAATCTTCCGCAGCGGCGCGGTCAGTGTGCCGTCCGGCTCGTAAATCATCAGCGGCGGTTCGGGGTGCAGCATCGGGCGCGCATCCTTGAGCGCCTCAATCATCACCAGATTCGCCGCCTTTTGCGCCGAGGGGTAAATCAGCTGGAACCGCTTCGGCGCAAGTCCGGCTTTCTCCATGTCCTTCATCACTTCCAGCATCCGCGCCGCCGGGTAGATGACCGCCATCCGCCCCTTGCCGCGCAGCAGCTGATACGCCATCTTGAACCACGCCGTCAGCCCGCTTTTCTGCTGATGGCGCGCCAAGGACAGCGTTTGCGCCGGATTTGGCAGCGTCGTGCCATGATGCCCATACGGCGGATTGCAGACGATGACGTCGATGCTGCCAGGCGCAAGCACCTCGTCGGCACTCTCCACCGGCAGAGCGTGGATGCGGATGATATGTTCCAGCCCGTTGAGCTGCACGCTCCGCCGCGCCATATCCGCCATATCCGGCTGAATTTCAAACGCATCGACGCTTTTCGCGCGCCCCATGCCTGCCAGCAGCAGCGGCAGGATACCCGTCCCCGTGCCGAAATCAGCACAGCGGTCGCGGCTTTCCGCCCGCACGAAGCTCGACAGCAGCACGGCATCCATGCCGAAGCGGAAACCCTGCTCCTTTTGCAGGATGCGCAGCCCCGCCTGCTGCAATTCGTCCACCCGTTCGCCGGGCAGGATGGTCAGTTTTCCGGCGCAATCAGCGTCAATCGGCTTGTCAGACAATAGCCTTCCTCCCCTTCTTCTGTCCGCACACGACACCAGATTTCGCCCTTTTCCAGCACGGTCAGCACCAAATCCGCTTCGACTTTCGCCGTTTCGGGCGCATCGGCGCTGCACCACTGGTAGAGCGTTTCTGCCTGGCGGATGCTCGCTGTCCACCCAGTCACTTTTTCCAGCGTCACGTCCAGAATCGGCGTATCGCTGATGACGACCGCACCGGGCGCGCTGTCGCTCAAATACTGCGACGCGCAGTAGCCCTCTTTGCCGCCGTAGCGGATGTAACTCCAGCCGTTTTCCTGCGAAATGAATGTCACCAGTGCGCCGCGCGGAAGCCACTGCACAATCGCCGCGCCCGCATTGGGCGACTGCCGCATCGCCAGCGAATCCGACTTTGTGCTGACGTATTTCTGCCCCAGCGGCGCGTCCGGCTGCTCGCAGGAGAGCGCGTCCGCCGTGAAATAGCCCGTCATCTGCCCGACCGCGGCATAGCACCAATTGCCGCTCTGTGCAAGCACCGTCACCTGCGTTCCGCGTGGGATTGTCGCCAGGACTGCCGCATCCGCAGCCATCGCCTGACGAAGCGGCGCATTGTCCGCACTCACCCACGCAACGTAGCTGCCAGCTGACACGTCCTCCTCCACCTTCGCAGGCGGTTCTGACGCAGCTGGGACAGGCGTTGGCGCTTCGCTTGGTTCGGGGGATGCCGTCGGTTCGGGCGTTGCGCCCGGTGTGGGCGTCCCACTCGGCGCGGGCGTCCCGCCCGGTGTGGGCGTCGCCGTCGGCACATCAAAGCGCAGGTACTGCGTCATGACGTACCCGGTCAGGCTGCCCCAGCGAACGGCACACCACGTTTCGCCGTATGCCGTGACGATGATGCTCGTTCCCTTCGGGATTTCCGCCAGCACGGGGTATTCTGTGCCCGCGCCCTGCCGGAGGTTGAGCGTCGAGGCGGTGGAATTGACAATCGCGGTCTGTTCGCCGCTTGTCGTCGGCACAGGCGTCAATTCGATGCCGACGGCGCTGAAATCAAGGCTGCTTGCCAGCACATAGCCGTCAATGCCGCCCGCCGTCACGCGGCACCAACTGCCGTCGCTGCTCTGCACGGCAATTTGAACGCCCTGCGGCAGGTTCATCAGCACCACCGCAGCAGTAGACGGGATCGCCCGAAGCGCTGTCGCCGTCCTGACCATCGCAGAACGTCCGGTCTGGCTCGTTTTGCCCGGATAAGTATCGCTGAACGTTAGATACTCCGCCGCGCAGTAGCCTGTTTTCGCGCCGTACTGTACACTCGCCCAGCCGTTCTCCACCGCGAACACGCACAGCACCGCGCCGCCGGGGATGGTGGACTGCACCGCCGCATCGTAACTGCCGGACGCGCGCAGATTCAGCGAATTCGTGCCTGTCACGGTCGCCCAGCGGGTGATGGGTGTCGGGTTTTCGTCGCTCTGCGTCGGCGGCGTGCCGGTGAACGTCAGGTTTTCCGTGTGGACGTAGCCGACAATCCGCCCGAAGCGGATGAGCGTCCAATTTTCGCCCTTTGCCAGCACGGTCACGGCGGTTCCGGCGGGCAGCGTCGTCAGCAGTGTGCCGTTGTCCGAGGCGGTCAGGCGCACGTTCAGCACGTCCTCCACATTCACCAGCGTCACCATGGCCTGATTAGGCGCGGCGGGCGAAATCGTCGCGGGGGCTTCAGTCGCCGTCACAGGCGCGTCGCCCACGGGCGGCAGAATCGTGTGCGTGAAG
>OGZO01002402.1_pt1 | contig 12890 bp, 10 predicted proteins | sample 1576721 | NCBI WGS metagenome assembly OGZO01 (sample SAMEA3541516, study PRJEB24748) | human gut metagenome | biome: human gut; feature: human-associated habitat; material: faeces | place: China | collected 2012 | reverse complement strand
TCAGAAGAAATATCTGTCTTTTGAAAATAGTCTGAGAGTGCAAGTTGACGGAGAGGAATGTGGTGTAGAACTAACGTTGGAAAAAGCGGAGGATGGAAGTTTTGTAGGACTTGGACATATCAATGCAGATTGGTTGAAGAAAAAGAAATTTTCAGATCAGTCAACGGTAGATGTGCAGTTTACCAAAGTATATGGAAGAGAAGAAAATGAGCTGAGTACAACCAAATATGAGGAAGGGAAGAATCTGCTCAGTGGCGAATGGAGTCTGGAATTCACAGTTGATAAAGATACCAGCAAAACACAGACGTATGAAGTAAATGCTGAGGATAATGGATTCAAAGTAAGTAAGGTTGTAAAAGTACCGGCATCCACTTATCTTCAACTTGAGGTACCGGAAGCGTATGAGAATGTACAGATGATTATCACGGATGCGGATGGAAATGCACTCCAGAAGTTCGGAGGTAGTTCTACAGATCCGGAAAATGGAATGTACCAGATCAAGATGCAGTTTGAACAGACGGATACAGATCAGATTCATGTGCAGGTTGTAGATATGAATCAGAGTACGAATGAGGAATTGAAAGTTGTGGCAGAAATCACGGCAAGTTTGAATTGATGAGGAATGGCAGACTTTAAGAAGGAAGTCTGCCGTTCCATTTTTTTACTTCATGAGAAAGAACAATATTACGAAGCTTTCGGATATCCGTATAGTCAATCAATAGTTTTTCTTTGATCAGATTCAAACGATAGGAAATGGTATTCCGATGCACATGAAGTTCTTTGCTTACATCATTAATGTTCATAGAATGGTAAAAGTAGGCAGTAATTGTATCCACCAGCTGAAGAGAATGAACATGGTCATACTCCACCAATGTCAGATAGTCCTGACATAATAAAGTGTGAGAAAGCTCCAGGGGAATTCTTGAGATGAAAAAGTAAACATAATATTCAGTAAATGAATAGAACTTCTTTTCAGGGTGTAATTTTTCACCAAAAGAACGAACTTTTACAGCCTGTTCAAAATAGTACTTCAGCTGTGTGAGATCTTCAAAAGAATTCGAACTCCCTGCATGAATCTGATATTCCTTTAATAATTTTTTTAATCGGACAAAAAATTGATCAAGTTCTTTTTCTTCTTTATAATTGATCAGCACAAACAGATTTTCTTCGTAAGGAAAACTGTGGATTTTAGAGGAATCTTGTATAATCTGGTCACGGAGATAATACAGATATTCTCGTTCTTTACGCTTTTCCGGTAGAGAAAGGGAAAAGGTCATAAAGAAATCACAATTTGTTAATGCCTGAATTTGGGAAGATTCAACTGGAAGTTCTGAAAGCAACAGTTTTAAAGTATAATCCATCAGATCAAGATTAATGTCAGCGACGGTGATAGGTCCCTGCATCAGAATATTGAGTGCTTTTGCAAGAATTTCAGCATTCTCAATGTCCCTGTTTTCAAGTGGATGATTGACAGAAAAGATGATCAGATAACCTAAAGTACGGTTTTCTGTTTTCAATGGCGCTAGAATACGGGGAATCTTTTCACCAAGACCGGAAGAGTAGAGAAAGACTTTGTGTTCCTGGAAAAGCTTGTCAGATTCTGTATCGTGTCGGAATTGTTCAATTACTTCTTTGGAAAAACCGTGAAGATTGACCGCTTCATTCCATACAATATCATCAAAAATAGTATCAGTGCTTAATCCTACAATACGAAAAGAGGAATTTGTAACCATGATTGGATTTAGAAAGATTTGTTCTCGTGCTGTATCAATCAGATTTTGGATTCCAGCTCCTTCTGAAAGTGTGTTAAATAAAAGCTCTGTTACGTCTTTATTCATTACAGATAACTCCTTTGTATATGATAAACAATTATAACCTGAAAAATTGTTATCTGCAACAGTGAAAAATTTAACAAAGTCATATAAAATGAATGTCAATAAAGCTTTAGAGATGATGGGAAAGCTTACAGAAGGAGGAAGAAATCATGAAGTATGATAAACTTTTTGAAACTGCAAAGATCGGTTCACTGACATTAAAGAACAGATTTATTATGGGAGCTATGGGAGTAGGATTTGCTGAAATGAATGGAAATCCTACAGATCGAACAGTTGCTTATTATGAAGAACGTGCAAAAGGGGGATATGCACTGATTATTACAGAAGTTACCCGTGTACAGGATACAGAATTCTGCACACCATTAGAGCCATCTCTTGGATCAGATAAATTCATTCCGGGATGGAAAAAGGTAACAGATGCTGTACATGCGCAGGGAGCATACATTTTCCCTCAGCTTCATCAGCCAGGAAGACAGTACACAAAAGCAATCTTGGGACATGACACATCAGCACCGTCCCCAATCGCCTGCCCGGTTTTTGATGAGACACCACATGAACTGACAACGGAGGAAGTATGGGATAATATCCATATGTTTGGGGATGCTGCGGTAAGAGCAAAAAAGGCAGGATTTGATGGAGTAGAGATTCATGCGGGTCACGGATATCTTGTTCAGCAGTTCCTTTCACAGTTTTCTAACAGAAGATTTGATGAGTTTGGAGGTTCTATTGAGAACCGTGCAAGATTTGCATGTGAGATCTGCAAAGACATCAAGAAGAAATGTGGTGAGGATTATCCGGTTATTATCAAACTTTCCGGAGAAGAGAAAGTACCGGGAGGAATGACGATCTCTGATACAAAGATCATCGCCAAATATTTGGAAGAGGCAGGATACGATGCGATAGAAGTAACAATCTGTAATTATGCTTCTCTTGACTGGATGTCTGCACCAGAAGATGAACCAATGGGATTCAATGCTTATAATGCGGAAAAGATTAAAGAAGGAGTTCATATTCCGGTTGCTGCAATTGACAGAATCAATACACCAGAAATTGCAGAAGATATTATTGAAACAGGAAAAGCAGATTTTGTCTCTATTTCAAGACAGTCTCTTGCAGAACCATTTTTCCCTGCAAAGATTAAAGAAGGAAAAATCTCAGAGATTACACCATGTATTAACTGTCTGCAGTCTTGTATGGGATACATGACAGATCCGAATCATCTGACAGCCTGCTGTCTGGTCAATCCAAGAGTCGGTCATGAGGCTGAATACACATTTAAAGAGGCTGAGCAGAAAAAGAATATTATGGTTGTTGGATCAGGACCGGCCGGACTTTACGCTGCGTATGTTGCAGCCAAAAGAGGACATCAGGTAACCGTCTATGAAGCAAAAGCAACGCTGGGAGGACAGTTTAGAATTGCTGCATTTCCACCGGCAAAATCACTTCTGACAGGACCGCTTCGTTTCTGGCTTCAGGAAGGGAAAAAAGCAGGCGTCAATTATGTGTTAAATACAGAAGTGACAAAAGAACTGGTAGAAGAGAAGAAACCGGATGCAGTGATTCTTGCAACAGGAGGAAAACAGCTGGTTCCTTCGATCAAAGGAATTGACAAGGAAAATGTATTCCTGGCACATGATGTTCTGGAAGGAATAAAGAAAGTTGGAAGAAATGTACTGATTGCAGGAGCAGGTCTTGTAGGTCTTGAAACAGCAGATTTTCTGCGTGAACGCGGTGGAAGGACAAGTACATTGATTGATATGATCCCTGCTGTAAATTATGGAATCCTTGGCGTCGGTACACATTTAAAAGCCCGTTTGGATTCGATCGGAACACAGTATATTATGGGCGCAAAAATCAAAGAATTTACAGATACGGGAGTTGTATACGAGCAGAACGGAGAAGAGAAAACTGCAGATGGATATGACAGTATCATTATCGCAATGGGAGCAAAAGCTTATAATCCATTGGAAGAAGAACTCAAAGGAATCGTTCCGGAGGTACATGTAATCGGTGATGCAATGACCTGCCATGTCATTTCCCATTTCTGGATTCAACAAACTAGTATATTCTTTTTATACCTTCTAAGCTCTGTCAGATTCTTCTGTCATCTTCTTATAATACAGAATCAGATCTGCTGCCTGTTCATAGGACAACTCTGTAGTGCTGACCGAAAGATCATAATTCTTCGACATTCCCCATTCCTGTCCGGTATAATCCTTACGAAAAGCGCTTCTTTTCTCATCCACATCCTGGATCTTACGTTTCGCTTTCATTCTGCTTGTAATATGATCACGCTCTTTCACGCGTTCAATTCGTGTTTCCATGTCTGCATGGACAAATACACTAAAAGCTTCTTCTCGGTTTCTCATCAGGTAACCTGCGCACCTTCCCATAATAATACATGGTCCTTCTTCCACAAGCTCTTCAATCAGCTTAAATGGATATGGCTTCTTCTTCGGTTCTGCAAAATTCATTGCGATTGAATAAAGAAGGCTGTCCACCGGCTGTTCATCCAGATACTCCTGCATTTCTTTCTCGTATCCGCGCATCTTTGCAATTTCAAACAGCTTCTCTTTATCGTAAAACGCATAACCGGTACGCTTTGCCAGCAATTCACCGATTTCATGTCCGCCGCTTCCATATTCACGTCCGATACAGATAATTGTTTTCTCCATATTCTGCACACTCCTCTCTAATACAGGTGATAGAAAATCGATGCACCTACAACCGTCATCAATCCGGCCACTGCAATAGAAAGACTGCTCATTGCTCCTTCAATCTCTCCGATTTCCATTGCCTTTGCCGTTCCCATAGCATGGGAAGCTGTTCCGATTGCCAGTCCTTTTGCAATCGGATGCTCAATTTTGCAGAGCTTACAGATTCCCTCTGCAAACATATTTCCAATAATCCCGGTAATTACGATCGCAGCAACTGTAATCGTCACAATTCCACCAAGCTCTTCTGAGATTCCCATACCGATCGCTGTGGTAATTGATTTTGGAAGAAGTGTTACATAGAACTGCTTCTTCAGGTGGAACAACATAGAAAATACCCATACACCGGCAAGGCTGACAAATACACCTGTTGTAATTCCTGCAATGATCGCTTTCAGATTCTTCTTAAGAAGATTCATCTGCTGATAAAGCGGAATTGCAAGACAGACTGTAGACGGTGTCAGAAGGTAACTCAGTACATTCGCTCCCTTATCATAAGTATCATAATCAATTCCAGTCACTTTTAGCACGATAATTACAAAAACAATCGAAACAAGAAGTGGATTGAAGATACCAATTTTTAACTTTTTACGCAGAAAAATTCCTGCCTCATATCCAAAAAGACTGATCGCCATACAAAAAAAGGTCGATCCATGCAGCATATTACTCATCCTTCTTCTCCTCTTTCTTCAGTACAAACTGAGCGGTTCTTCCACTCACGCCCATAACCAGCACTGTTGTCACTACAATTGTAACCATGATCGGAACAAGAACCGGTTTTAAGTCTCCCCATGATACCATCAGACCTACTCCTGCAGGGATAAAAAGCATCGGCATGATTTCAATCAGAAATCCACCGGCCTCATCAACTGCTTTCAAAGGAATTACTTTTGTCTGCAAACCTGCCAGCAAGATCAGCAAGCCATAAATACTTGCAGGAACCGGTAGTGGAAGGATTGCATGCAAAAGCTCTCCTGCAAAAGAAATCAATATGATAATCAAGAATTGTCTTATAAATTTCACAGTATTACCTCCATTTATTTTATGTTTATTTTTTAACACATGTACCAGAATAGCACTTTTAGCACTCTGCCTCAATAAATTTTTGCATTTTTATTGTTTTTTTGACAATATCCTCTCATTCCGATGCTAGAATGAAACTAAATTTACAGAAGTGAAGGGATGATCTTATGTATCATTTTATAGCCAATCCTAACGCCCGCTCGGGTCAGGGACTTGCACTATGGGAAAAGATTAAATTAAAGCTGATAGCAGAACATATAGATTACCAGATCCATTTTACACATCACCGGCATCACGCAACGGAAATTGCCGCCGAGCTTACCGCCTCCGGGGATCCTGTTACGATCGTTGTACTTGGTGGTGATGGAAGTGTGGATGAAGTAATCTGTGGTCTGCAGAATTTAAGCCTGGTTACCCTCGGTTACATTCCGATCGGCTCTGGCAATGATTTTGGCCGGGGACTTGCCCTTCCATCCGATACCATGAAAGCTCTGGATCTGGTACTTCATTCTGAACAGACGCGCAAGATCAATCTTGGTGTATTGCACTATCATGACAAGGTTCACCGTTTTGCCGTCAGTTCCGGAATCGGATACGATGCAGCTATCTGCCATCAACTTTGTATTTCCAGGGTTAAAGTCTTTTTTAACCGGCTCGGTCTGGGCAAACTTGCCTATGCAGCCTGCTCACTCTACCGTCTGCGCCGCTGTCAGCCAGATGAGATGGAAATCCTTCTGGACGATACCAAAAGACTTCATTTTAAACGGGTTTTCTTTGCCTCTGCATTTAATCTTCCTTATGAAGGTGGTGGATGCAAATTCTGCCCGGATGCCAAACCGGATGATGATCTGCTGGACTTTATTGTGATTGCAGATGTTCCCAAAATTATTGCTCTTGCAATTCTGCCGACTGTGTTTTCCGGAAAGCATACCCGACTTCCAGGCGTACATATCTTCCACTGTAAAAAAGCAGAAGTACACTCAAAAATAGCACTTCCGGTACATTCTGACGGCGAACCGATTTATCTCCAGAAGGATGTTTCGTTCTCTCTCGAACCTGAGACACTGAAAATTATTACATAAAAGAAGGGGACTTTTCTATGCTGTTGTTTTGGATTCTTTTAACTGTTGTTGTATGTTTTTTCTTATATTTATATATGATCATGCCGAATACTTCCCGCCGAAGCAAAATCCTCCCTTATCTCAAGCGGGATTATGCCCATCGCGGACTACATGATTCTTCCCGGCTGATTCCCGAGAATTCTATGCCGGCATTTCGTGAGGCAGTAAAACAAAATCTTGCCATCGAACTTGATATCCATCTCACCCGTGATGGAAAAGTAGTCGTATTCCATGACGAGTCTTTAAAGCGGATCTGCAATGCCGAAGGGACAGTTGAGAATTCCACGTTTGATACGCTACAGCACCTGCATCTTTCCGGAACTTCGGAGCATATGCCACTTTTTTCAGATGTCCTTCGCTATGTCAATGGGCGTGTTCCTCTTCTGATTGAACTGAAGCTTCCGGACAGCAATATGAAGCTCTGTCCTGCCGCATGGGATATTTTAAAGGATTATAAAGGACCTTATATGGTCCAGTCTTTCAACTCCCTTGGAATCCGATGGTTTCACAAGCATGCGCCTCAGGTTCTTCGTGGACAGCTTTCTTCTGCCCTGACTCGCACGAATCCGGAAAATCCTTTTCTGGCGCGCTTTTGTGTACAGTTCCTGCTGACCAACCTGATTTGTCGTCCGGACTTTATTTCTTATAAACTTGCAGATGCCGGCAATCCTTCCGTCTGGCTGAACCACTATCTGTACCGTATTCCGATGGCAGTCTGGACACTCCGCAATCAAAAAGCTTATAAAACTGCACGGAATAAATATGATATGTATATCTTTGAAGGTTTCTCCGTAAAATAGAGAATAGAAAAAAATATGAATGTTTTATGAAGTCTGTTGTCGAGAAAAATTTTTAATGTTATACTACCTCTAGTAACAAGGAAGAAACATCTTCACCCGAAGGAGCTGATTTTTATCATGAGTCATATTTTAAAAAAATTAAAGACACTGATGCATACATACAGCCATGCATGGGTATTACTATATGCTTTTATTTATTTTCCATGGTTTACTTATCTGGAACGCCATGTGACCGACAATTATTTTGTAATCCATTCGATATTCGATGACTACATCCCGTTTTGTGAATATTTCATCATTCCGTACCTGCTGTGGTTTGCTTATATTGCAGTCACACTGGGATATTTGTTCTTTAATGATAAACAGGGATTTTACAAAGCCTCCGCGATCATGTTCAGCGGTATGACCATTTTTCTGATCATCTGCACGGTATTTCCGAACGGATTAAACCTGAGGCCGGAAGTATTTACGCGTGATAACTTCTGTATCGAGCTGGTTAAACGGATCTATCAGACGGATACACCTACGAATGTGCTTCCAAGTCTTCATGTATACAACTCTATTTGTTGTTACATCGCAATTTCCCATTGCGAGAAGCTTCAGCATTCCAGACTGATTCAGAAAGGATCTCTTGTTTTAAGCATTCTGATCATTCTGTCAACCATGTTCCTGAAGCAACATTCCGTAGTGGATGTAGTTGCTGCATGTGTGATGGCATATTTCATGTACTCACTAATTTATGCACAGGAAGGAGCAAAGTCACCACGGCTTGCACGTCAGGTGATTTAAACACTTATAATTATTTTGTTTGATCCAAAGAAAGGACATCGCATTTCGCAAAATCGAAAAGCAATGTCCTTCTTTTATTTCACCTTCCATGCACTAAACGCCGATGGCATGGAATATTCCTTTTGTATTTCTTCCGGATGTGCAAAGATCATCTCTTCTTTGCAGTTCTTCTCCAGTTCATCCACGATCACCTCATACGCAGTCATATGCCATTCAATATGGCTGAAAATATGCTTCGCATTCCGCAGCTTTTTCACACGGATCGGTGCAAGCCCGATAGATTTACTGTAAGCGGTTACTTCGTCCATCGTAAGCTTTCCGTCCAGATTCGGGAACTCATACATACCTGCAAGCAATCCCTTATCCGGTCGTTTCCGGATTGCCACATGATCACCATCCTTAAAAATCAAAACGGTTCTCTCCTCAATCCTGCGCGCTTTTGCCTTTTTCTTCACCGGCAGTTCATTCTGGATTCCCAGCCTTTTCGCTTCACAGATTCCCGTAAGAGGACAGATTTCACACTTTGCCTCCCCATTCGGCACACAGACAATCGCACCAAGTTCGATCAGCCCCTGGTTAAAATCCGATGCTGCATCTTCCGGGATCACCGGTTCAATCGCATTTTCTATCTTTGTCCTGACAGACGCTTTCATAATATCTTCATCGCTCGCCAGCAGTCTTGATACCACCCGGAGAACATTTCCGTCCACTGCCGGCTTTGGAATTCCATAGGCAAAAGAAGAAATTGCCCCTGCCGTATAATTTCCAATTCCTGGAAGCGCCTTGATCTCCTCATAATTTTCCGGAAATTTTCCTGCGTATTCTTCCTCGATCTTCTGCGCTGCTTTTTGCATATTGCGTACCCGGTTATAATATCCAAGCCCTTCCCAGAGCTTTAAAAGCTTATCCTCCGGTGCCTCGGCTAGATCTTTTACCGTTGGAAGCTCTGTCATGAAACGCTCAAAAAATGGCTTTACTGCTTCCACTCTCGTCTGCTGCAGCATAATTTCAGACACCCATACCCGATAGGCATTTACATGATGTCTCCATGGCAGATCCCGTTTCCGCTCTCTGTACCATTCCACAAGCAGCTCCGGTGCTTCATAGAGCTGTGGATTGGTAAGTACTACCGGAACTTCGTCCGCAATTGCAATGGAATCCTCCGTTACAAAACAGTCCTTTGCGATCACCTGAACCCCGGTTTCCGCTGCTTCCGCAAGAACATCTGCAAATTCTTTGTGAGTCCGTCTGTTTGGTGTAAAATAACGTACTCCTTTCATCTGGACCACAAAGAATACATAAGCCTCGTACCCATCCTGCACCGCTTCTTCCAGCTCTTTTAAATGCTTCACTGCCCGCTCGCTCGGTGCATCCGGAAACTTTACCACGCCTTCTTCTTCCAGCGTAACCCCTTTCACTTCTATAAACGCTTTTTTCTCTTCATATTCCACATACAGATCAAACCTGGAATTCTTATAGGTAACTTCCGGTCTGACGACCTTCACATCCTTGAACCATCTCCCGGCTTCAATCCATTCCTGTACCACTTTGTTCGTCACCTGGGAATCCATATTGATCAGCCGGTCAGCTTTCCTGACACCGATCAGATCCCAGCCAGTCTTACGCTCTGCACTTTCAGACTTCTGGACAAGCACCTCTGCTCCCGGAACCAGAAGTTCCGCGCATCTCCCTGTATTCTTCACATGGACCGTCTCTTCTTTTCCATTTATTTCTATTTTTGCTATAAATCGATTAGGGCGCTTTAAAAAGCGCCCCTTTTGTATTCTCTCATATATCATATTATTGCTCCCGGTTTCCGGCTATCACAAGTGGAATCTGTTCATGCTCCGCTTTTCGGATATACTCTTTGCTGATCTGCGAATCCGTAATGATCTTGTATACATCCTTAACCGGACAGATCACGGACACATACCCACCTCCGAATTTGCTGCTGTCAGCAAGAACAAACACCTGCTTGGATGCTTCGAATATCGCTCTCTTCACCTGCATCTGTGGTGTTGCGATGGATGTCAGACCCACATCAAAATTGATACTGTGTACTCCGATAAATCCTTTATCTACATGAAATTTTTCCATATTCTCAATGGCTGCATCTCCCATCGTCGCTGCCAGATGACCGTCCACATGACCGCCGATCATATACAGTTCTACATGTCTTACTGCTGCAAGTTCATTTCCTACCAGGAGCGAATTCGTCACAACCGCTGCTACCAGATAAAAAATAATCTGCACGGGTTTTATCTTTCCCATAACCAGCATGATGATTCCCATAAAAGCAATCGCTGCTCCCAGAATATTTGTCAGAAAACCTGCCAGTTTCGAATAGGTATGCTATAACGTAAAGTCAAACAGGTATGTATCTGTCATCCGAACTGTAATTTTCTCTTCCGTAAACACTTTCCTTTCTTTAATAGTTTTCACCCTTTCGTTCGACAACTATTCTCTATAAAACAAAAGTCCTCTTGTATTGTAACACACAAGAGGACTTCATTCCATAAACAAATTATAACATTTTTATTCTTCCGGTGCAGCTTCACCTGTAACTTTGTAGTGAGCCCATCCTTCCGGTGAGTAAATACCTTTCTGTTTCTTCTGCATGGACTCTTTACAGGACGTGCTGCATGGGATGCAGATAAATTCGACAAGCTGATACGTGACGCTAAGGCAACCTACGAAGCACAGTAACCGGACTTCTCCAGTACAAAGCAAAATGTGCCTTTTCGATTCACTGAAAATACATATCCCATTAAATTCAAAAGCGGGGCAGTAAAAGGTTTGTCCTTTACTGCCCCGCTTTTCTTTTACCAATCTGTATACAGATCTATATTTCCGGATCCACTTCCGGTATCATATACTTTTCCAGCACCAAGTGACGTCTCTACAACTGTTCCTCTCGGGTAATCATCACTTGCCAAAACAATGTAACCATCGGTATCCCTGATTGTTCCGTCACTTGCTATATGGCGTCCTGGGATCGCAAGCCCTCCTCCCGGAAGTACCTTCTGAGAATAGTAAGTCTCGGTATGTCCATTATACCAGATCCTTCCCTTTGACGGGGTAAGACCGCCTGATGGGATCACATAGCCACCGCTTCCGGAATTGGAAGAATCGGAACTAGTATTATTCGATGAATTGTTGTTGGAAGGATTATTATTGCCAGAAGAACTGTTATTCCCCGCTGAACTGCTGTTCCCGGAATTATTGCCCGCAGATGTATTACTTCCGGCGGAAGCTGACGCCTGCTTTGTCTCTTCCTGTGCCTTTTTTGCCAGCTGCTCATCCGCTTTCCTCTGGGCTTCCTCCTCCTGCTTTTTCTGTGCCGCACGTGCCGCCTCAAGCTGTGCATTTACCGTGGCAAGGTCTGTCGAAGTCTCTTCTGCTTTTGCCTGCAACGCTGCCTGTTCACTGTGCAGCTGGCTTTGCAGGTCAAGCAGTTCCTGCTGCCTGCTTTTCAGTTCAGCCTCCTGCTCTTCAATACCTTCACGTACTTTCACCATATTCTCCAGCATATCCTTATCGTACTTTGTAATATTCTGGATAAAGTCTACACGGTTCAGGAACTCTCCCATACTTTTTGCTTCACATACCATAGAAAGCAGTGTGTCCGAACCATTTTCATACATGTACTTAATTCGAGTCTTCATGTTTGCATACTGTACTTCCTCGTTATTACGGGAAATCTGGAGCGATGCTTCCAAACGGAATACTTCATTATTAGACTCTTCAATTTTCACTTCTGTCTCAGCGATTTCATTGCTGATCGTAACCAGATCCTGGTTGATCCCTTCCAACTGACTCTGTAGATTACTGGTCTTATCTTCGAGGCTGTCCACCTCTTCTGCATGTACCGACATCCCCGACAGCGCGATACCGAATGCACAGATCAGAGAAAGTCCGCACTGTACGATTCGTTTTTTCTGCATTTTCATAAATGTAATCCTTTCTTGAATGTTTTGGGGTAACACTAAGATAGTATATACTATTTTAATCAAAAGAACAACCTTCTATTTTCCGGAAAGGTCTGTACACAGCCATTTCTTCCCATTTTCAACATACAAAAAGCTTCTTCAGATGCCATTTTTCTCTAAGTGTATGACAGCAAAAAGGAACAGGCTTTTTGCTGATTTCAATCAGTTAAGCCTGCTCCCTTTTCAGCAGAGCCTATGCTGTCGGCTCTACAACTGTTTTACTTTTATCTTTTTTCACTCTGTATCCAGCAGTTGTTCTGCAGATGACCGGATCAAAGATCAGGAACATTGCCGGAAGGACAGTCAGTACTACGATCACACTGATGATCGCTCCCCTTGAAAGAAGTTCACAGATAGAACCGATCATATCAACCTGTGTATAACAAGTCACACCAAATGTTGCCGCAAAAAAGCTCAGTCCACTAGTAATGATCGATGGCATACTGATTCTGTGTGCAATCGCAACAGATTCTTTCTTACTCTTGCCTTTCATACGTTCTTTCTGATATCTGGTCGTCATAAGGATTGCATAATCAACGGTTGCTCCCAGCTGGATTGCTCCGATAACGATACTTGCAACGATCCTCTTTTAATGAGCAGACAAGAAACTGTCCGTGCT
>OGZO01002396.1_pt1 | contig 12912 bp, 9 predicted proteins | sample 1576721 | NCBI WGS metagenome assembly OGZO01 (sample SAMEA3541516, study PRJEB24748) | human gut metagenome | biome: human gut; feature: human-associated habitat; material: faeces | place: China | collected 2012 | reverse complement strand
GCCTTTTCAAACGAGAGCCCAACGCAGTGGGTCTCGTTTGAGAGCTTGTCAAAAACATTTTTTTGACAAGCTCAAACGAAGCCCGCCGGAGCGGGCTTCGTTTCTATTTTGTGCGGGAAAAAGCGGCTTATTCCGCCTTCTGCGCGGTCTCGGCGAGGAGCTTTTTGATCTCGGCCACGCCGTAGTATTTCTCAAAATGCACACCGTCGGAGAGCACGAGCGTCGGCGCGCCCTTGATGCCGTATTCGCGGCAGAGCTCGGGGTGTTCCTCGGCGGTCAGATTCTCGTAGGCAAATCCGGCCTTGTCGAGCATCTTCTCGGCCACGCGGCAGTTCGGGCAGGTCGTGCGGGTGAAGAGCTGCGCGGTATGCGCCGCGGAAATGGTGCCGACCTCTTCGGGCTGCATGCCGTGGGCGACGGTGCCGTCGCCGCAGCAGGCCTCGTGGCGGTGGATGCCGCCGGTGAAGTGGCTGTGGCCGATGTTGTACTCCTTGCGGTCCTTGAATTCCTGCACCTTGCCGTCGTTCCAGTTCTGCACGGGACGGTAGTAGCCGGTGATGCGGCTCCAGACCTCGGTGTCCTTGCCGCACTTGGGGCAGGTGAAGTGCTCGCCGGTAATGTAGCCGTGGTCGTGGCAGACGGAGTACGTCGGGCTCATCGTGTAGTACGGCAGCTTGTAGTTCTCGGCGATCTTGCGCACGAGATCGGCGGCGGCGCGCCAGTCGGGCAGCTTTTCGCCGAGGAAGGCGTGGAACACCGTGCCGGAGGTGTACAGTGTCTGGAGATCGTCCTGAATATCCAGCGCGGAGAAAATATCCTCCGTGTAGCCCACGGGCAGATGAGAGCTGTTGGTGTAGTACGGGGTGCCGTTCATGTTGGCGGTGATGATCTCGGGGTAGCGGTTGCGGTCGTGCTTGGCGAGACGGTAGGACGTGCTCTCCGCCGGGGTCGCTTCCAGGTTGTAGAGATCGCCGTACTTTTCCTGATAGTCGCTCAGGCGCTCGCGCATGTGGTTGAGAACGGCCTTGGTGAACTCCTGCGCTTCGGGATCGGTGAGATCCTTGTGCAGCCAGCGGGCGTTGAGGCACGCCTCGTTCATGCCGACGAGACCGATCGTGGAGAAGTGGTTCTCAAAGGTGCCGAGATAGTACTTCGTGTAGGGGTAGAGCCCGGCGTCGAGGAGCTTGGTGATAACGGTGCGCTTGGTCTTGAGCGAGCGGGCCGCGATGTCCATCATGTGGTCGAGCCGCTGGTAGAACTCGTCCTCGGTCTTGGAGAGATAGGCGATGCGCGGCATATTGATCGTCACGACGCCGACCGAGCCGGTGCTCTCGCCGGAGCCGAAGAAGCCGCCGGATTTCTTGCGCAGCTCGCGCAGATCCAGACGCAGACGGCAGCACATCGAGCGCACGTCGCTCGGCTCCATGTCGGAGTTGATGTAGTTGGAGAAGTACGGCGTGCCGTACTTGGCGGTCATCTCAAAGAGAAGGCGGTTGTTCTCGGTCTCGCTCCAGTCAAAATCCTTGGTGATGGAGTAGGTCGGGATCGGGTACTGGAAGCCGCGGCCGTTGGCGTCGCCCTCGGTCATGATCTCGATGAACGCCTTGTTCACCATGTCCATTTCCTTCTGGCAGTCGCCGTAGGTGAAGTCCTGCTCCTTGCCGCCGACGATCGCGGGCAGATCGCGCAGGTCGGCCGGAACGGTCCAGTCGAGCGTGATGTTGGAGAACGGCGCCTGCGTGCCCCAGCGGGACGGCGTGTTCACGCCGAAGATGAACGACTGGATGCACTGCTTGACTTCCTTCTGAGAGAGCTTGTCCACGCGCACGAACGGCGCGAGATAGGTGTCGAACGAGGAAAAGGCCTGCGCGCCCGCCCATTCGTTCTGCATGATGCCGAGGAAGTTGACCATCTGGTTGCACAGCGTGCTCAGATGGCTCGCCGGGGTGGAGTTGATCTTGCCCGGAATGCCGAGACCCTGCTGGATGAGCTGTTTCAGACTCCAGCCGGCGCAGTAGCCGGTGAGCATGCTCAGATCGTGCAGATGCAGATCGCCGTTGCGGTGGGCGTTGGCGATCTCTTCGTCGTACACCTCGCTCAGCCAGTAGTTGGCGGTGATCGCACCGGAGTTCGAGAGGATGAGACCGCCGACGGAGTAGGTGACGGTGGAGTTTTCCTTCACACGCCAGTCGTTGATCTTGAGATAGTTATCAACGGTCTTCTTATAGTCGAGCACCGTGTCGCTCACGGCGCGGAGATTCTCGTGCTGCTTGCGGTAGAGAATGTACGCCTTGGCAACGTTCTCGTAGCCGCCGCGGGAGAGGACGCTCTCAACGCTGTCCTGGATATCCTCGATGTGGATGAGCTCGTCGGTGATCTTCGGCTGGAAATCCGCCGTGACCATAACGGCCAGAAAATCGATGACGCTCTGGTTATAATTGGTTTCGGTGGCGTCGAACGCCTTTTTCATCGCGTTGGCGATCTTGCTGATCTCAAAGTCAACGATCCTGCCGTCGCGCTTCACAACCCGGTACATAGTATTCCTCCATATATTTCTATAATTTTAATCAAAGTAATGCGCACCGCATGTCCTGTCCGCCGCGCTCCATTATAATATCATTGAGCCTTGACGGTGTCAATATATAGTATCTGATTTTCATTATTTGTTTCTTTTACCACTAAATATAGTGCTGCCGCCCCGAAAACGGCGGGGCGGCGGCATATATTGCGGAGACGGGGATCAGTCCATGCCGCGGATCGCGGCGTTCGGTATGGCGGGCAGCAGTATCGCCCGGAACGACTCCATCTCCTCGCGCGTGAAGGCGGCGCAGCCGCCGGAGATCACGTCGCCGGAATCCTTGAATGCCTGAAGGAAATACTTCTCGTTCCCCGGCAGCCACGCGGCGATATCGGCAAAATCCTCCGCCGAGTGCAGGCCGCGCACGACCGTTGTGCGGAATTCAAAATCGGTATCGCCGTCCATGAGCATCCGGGCGCACTCCTCCACGGCGGCCAGGCCGGGACGCAGCGTGCCGGTAACGGCGGAATAGTTCTCCCGTCCGGCTTTGATGTCCATGGCGACATAGTCGGCGAGCTTTTCGTTCAAAATGGCGCGGAGCATGGTGGGGTTCGTGCCGTTCGTATCGAGCTTCACGGCAAAACCGAGAGCTTTGATCTTCCGCAGAAACTCCGGCAGATCGCGCTGCAGCGTCGGCTCGCCGCCGGTGACGGCAACGCCGTCGAGCAGCCCCTTCCGGTGGGCGAGGAACGAGAAGATCTCCTCCTCCGGGATCACCGGCTGGCTCTCGGGCTCGAGCACGAGCGAGGCGTTGTGGCAGAAGGGGCAGCGCCACGGGCAGTGCGCGGTGAACACCGTGCAGGCGGTATGACCCGGATAGTCGAGCAGCGTTAATTTCTGCAAACCGTGAATGACCATATCTTGCCCTCCTTTTGCCGAACGATACAATATCATGTATGAGCCCGGATTGCAATTGGCAAATACGGCGAAAAAACGCGCCGCGCCGCGCTTGACAGAAAGCGCGCGCCTTTTTATACTCAAAGAGAACAAAACGGGCGAAATGGAGAAGAATTATGAGTGCGTTTTTTCTGACCGGCGCGGTGCAGACCGGCAAAAGCACGGCCATCCGCCGCTTTTTCTGTGCAAATTCTGCGCTCCGGCGGGGCGGTTTTCTCACCGTGAGCATCCCGACGGGGGCCGGATTTGACGTTTTCATCGTCCCGCCCGTGTGGACGGAGTGCGATCTCACGCCGGACGCTCTCGTCGGGCGGCGCGGCGGCGCTTACGAAAAGCACCCGGAGCATTTTGACGGCCGCGGCTGCGCGCTGCTCGCGGAGCGGGAATGCGACGTTATCCTCATGGACGAGCTCGGACGCATGGAGCTGGACGCGCACGCATTCCGCGCCGCGGTGCTCGCGGCGATACATTCCGGCACACCGGTGCTCGGCGTCATCAAGCCGGAGCATAATGCGTTTCTGGACGAGATGCGCGCGCAGAACGGCGTGGAGCTTTTCCCTCTTACGATAGAAAACCGCGAGGAAGCCCCCGCGGCGATCGCGGCGTGGTATGCGCGTGCTTCGCGCGAAAAGCGGGCATAATGCGGCAGGGGGGATGAGCTTGGAGAAAAAGCATACGCTGTGGGACGGCCTCTGCCGGATCGTGCAGAGCGTCTTTCTTGCCGCGGAGATCACGGTTCTCGCCGACCTGCTGTTCGCCGCGGGGGAGAAGCCTCTGCCGCGCGCGGCGTTCTGGGGACTGTTTCTTGCCGCGGCGGCGGCGCTTTCGCTCTGGCGGGGGTTCACGCGAAAGGGGCGGCGCATTGTATTCCTTTCCATAGCGGGCGCGGCCGTCCTCTCGGCGCTCGCGCTCTTCGCCGCGTGGAGTGCCGCGGCGCCGAAAACGGCGTACGAAGCGCCGGAGACGGAGCCGAAAGCGATCTTTTCCGAAAAGCGCGTGCTCGCCGTCGTGCCGCACGAGGACGACGATCTCAATCTCCTGAGCGGAGTGACGGGGCAGTTCACCGACGCCGGAAGCGAGGTGTACGTTGTGTTCGTCTCGACCGGCGACGCCGCCGGACTGGGGGAGAAGCGCGTATACGAGGCGATCAACGCGCTCTCGCTCGACGGCGTGCCGGAGGAGAATATCATCTTTCTCGGCTACGGCGACAGCATCCAGGACGACGGGATACACATTTATAATGCAGCGCCAAACGCCGTGACGCCGTCGCTGAGCGGGCGGACGGAGACGCACGCCGCGCCGAACCACAAAGCGTACCGCGAAGGGACGCCGTATACGCGCGAAAACCTGCTCGGCGATCTGCGCAGCGTGATCGAGGAGATCCGCGCCGACGTGATCTTCTGCGTGGATTATGATGAGAACATCGACCATCGCGCGGTGACGATGCTTTTCGATGAAGCGCTCGGCGAAATACTGACCGCTGCGCCGGACTACGACCCGCTCGTGCTCAAGGGCTTTACCTACTCCACGGCATTCCACGCCCCGGCGGACTTTTACGATTCCGTAAATCTGCTCTCCACGGTAAACCCTGACGGGGAACGCATGGAAAACGGCGTGTACCGCTGGGACGCGTGCGTGCGCCTGCCGATGGACGGCCGCGCTCTTTCGCACTCGATCACGGAATGCCGGAGCTTTGCCGTTTCAAGAGAATACGAAAGCCAGATGCTCTGGCGCATTGCGCCGCGCATCATCAACGGCGATAAGGTGTTCTGGCAGCGATGCACCGGCTCGCTTCTGTACGGCGCGGCGGTGCGTGTGTCGTCCGGCAGCGGCGCGGAGCTTACGGACTTTCGGCTGCTCCACTCGGAGGACCTTGCCGGAAGAGAGCTGCCGTACAGCGCCGTGTGGACGCCGGAGAACGGCGACACCGCGCGCGAAGCGGAATTTTCGTTTCCCGCCGCGGACGTGGCGGAGGTGCGGCTCTACGATAACCCCTCGCCGGAGGATAACGTCCTCGCCGCGGAGATCGTGTTCCCGAGTGGGAACCGGTACGCCGTCGGAGCGCTCGACCCCGCCGGTACGTTGGTGCCGGTGGACGAGCCGGACTGCGAAGGCTTCACCGTCCGGCTGCTGGAGACGGAGGGCGAGCACGCGGGACTTACCGAAGCGGAGGCGTATTCCGGCGCGCACGATGTAATGCCGCCGCTTATAAAGCTCACAGACGGGGACGGAAATTTCGTCTACGACTACCGGCTCTCCCGCGGGGAGACGGAGGCGGTGCTCTCGCTCTACGCCCTGAGCGCGAGCGATGATTTGACCGGCTATACCGTGACCTGCGAGGGCGAGGGCTGCGCCGCGGCGGTCCGGGACGGCGCGCTTTCCGTGACCTGCCCGCGCGGAAAGAGCTGTACCGTCACGGTGACGGACGAAACGGGTACGCTTTCGGACAGCGTATACGTTGCGCACGAGACCGCCTCCATTCGCTTTGTCAACGCGATAGAGAGCTATTGCGCGAACGGCATCCCCCAAACAAACCTCTATTCCCTCGCCGTGCATTACTACAAACACTTCATCCTCGGCTGGGAATAAAAAATCTCCCAGCGGACACGTTGTCCGCCGGGAGCTTCTGCATTATACGGAGTGGGGCTTGTTTGATTCAGTAGAACGTCGCAACTTCCTGCTCCGGCACGTCGCACGGCTCGATGGACACCATGTGCAGCACCGGGCCGGGGCCTTCGTACACGTCCGGCAGAGTGCGGATATCGATGCGGGCGGTGAGCTTGTACCAGGCAAGGTTTTTGATCTCTTCCGTATCCGCGGCTTCCGCGGCGAGCGGGATGAAGCGGATGTCGTTCGCGCAGCAGGTCATCACGTCGCGCCCAAAGTAGAAGTATCCCTTCTTCAGACTGCGCGATTTCGTGATCGCCTTGCCCTTGAGAGAGACGGTCTTGTTCCGGTATTTCTCCGGCTGGTCCATGATATCCTGCAGAAAGATCGCATAGTCCGCGTCGCCGATCTCGCAGACGGGAGCATTGAGATCGTAGGGGAGGGGGAGCTCGATGTCGTCGTAGCTGATCTTGCCGTCCGGCGTTTCAAAGGCAATGTCGCACCGGCGGTTGATGGCGCGGATGATCTTGTGCGCCTGCATTTTGAGATCCTCGTCGCCCTCGGGGAAGCGGTTGAGCACCGCCAGCTCGCAGCTCTGGAGCTTGTCCACCATGAGCTGGCGCATGTTGTTATTGTAGTTGAGGAATGTGCGCGCGTCGATGAACAGAAATTCCTGCGCCACGATCCACTCCTTCGGCATGTTCGTGTAGAGCGTGTCGAGCGTCCACATGCCGTTGTACTCCACCATGACGTAGGAGCAGCGGTGCTTTTTCAAAAGCGCCGCGAGATTTTCGGTCGTAAGATCGCTCTCGCTCTCGATCGTCTCGGTGAATACGGTCGGCGCGGCGAACGCTGAGGGATCGTATTCCTCCACGCCCTCCTCGCACACGAGAAGGAGGATGCGGTCGCCGTTATTAAAGCTCGCGTCCTCGAGTGTCTGCTGGGCGAACTTCGTCTTGCCGGACTCCAGAAAGCCGGTGAAGAGATATACGGGGACTTGTTTTGCCATGGCTTGTTCTCCCTTTCAGCGGAAGAGCTCGGCGACGGCGTCCTCGTGCAGCTCGTGGCCGATGACGCACAGCCGCCCCGTCACACCGGCGCTGCCGCGGCGGATGTTGATCTCGCCCGGCGTGTAGTCAAAGTGGATCCACTCGCCCTCGCTCGCGGCGACGATGCCCTTCGCGCGCAGCACGGCGCCGTATTTGGCCTCGTCCTCGAGCGCGGCGAGCGCAGCGCGCAGACCGTCCTCGGTGAACTTCTTCGCCGTCTCCATGCCCCAGGACGTGAACACCTCGTCCGCGTCGTGGCCGTGGTGATGGTGATGATGGCCGCAGCCGCACTCATGATCGTGGTCGTGCTCGTCGTGATCGTGATGGTGGTGCTCATGGTCGTGGCCGCAGCCGCACTCGTGCTCGTGGTCGTGCTCATCGTGGTCGTGGTGATGATGCTCGTGCTCATGCCCGTCGTCATCCTCGTCATCGTCGTGATGGCAGCCGCAGGAGCAGTTGCCGTTTTCATCGAAATGATGATGGTGCTCGTGCTCTTCGTGCTCGTGGTCGTGATGATGGTGATGCTCGTGCTCATCCTCGTCCTCTTCGTGCTCGCGCTCAATGCTTTCAAGCGCGGCGGTGAGCGTGTCGCGCTTTTCCATCGCGTCGAGGATCTGCGCGCCGGAGAGCTCGTCCCACGGCGTCGTGATGATGACGGCGCCGGGATTCTTCTCGCGCAGCAGCGCGACGCACTCGGCGAGCTTTTCCTCCTTGATGCCCGCGGTGCGGGAGAGAATGATGCACCCGGCGGATTCGACCTGGTTGTTGAAAAATTCGCCGAAGTTGCGCATATACATTTTGCATTTGCCCGCGTCTACGACGGTGCAGAGCGCGTTGATCGTAAGCTCGCCGTCCGACGCCTGCTCCACGGCGGTCACAATGTCGGAGAGCTTGCCGACGCCCGAGGGCTCGATGAGGATGCGGTCGGGGGCGTAGCGCTCGCAGACCTCGTGCAGAGCGGCACGGAAATCACCCGTAAGGCTGCAGCAGATGCAGCCGGAGTTCATCTCCGTCACCTCAATGCCGGCGTCCTTCATGAAGCCGCCGTCCACGCCGATCTCGCCGAACTCGTTCTCGATGAGGACGAGCTTTTCGCCCGCGTAGGCTTCCGCGATCAGCTTTTTGATGAGCGTGGTCTTGCCCGCGCCGAGGAAACCGGAAAATACATCAACTTTTGTCATACATATAACCTCTTTCTGCTGGAAGCAGCCTGTTTTTCCAATAAAATATTATAACACGTTCGTCAAGGGGGTATTTCTGCCATTGCCTGACTTTTTACGGAAAAATGAATTGTAATAATATAAATGTATGCTATAATGAATAAATGTCCGTTTTACTCCATTCCACTCTTTTATTTATTTCCGATCCACTCAGCAAATTTTTGAGAGGTAGACAAATTGGAACAGAAAAAGAAGTCCGCCCGCACGATGCGCGTGCTCGGCACGCTGCTTGAGGGCAGCGGAAAATACTTCGCCGTGTGCATCCTTCTGGGACTGCTGCTCACGGTGGTTGAAATGATCGCGCCGCAGGTCATCCGCGTAACGGTGGACTCGGTGATCGACTCGCAGCCGATGGATCTGCCCGCGTGGGCGCTCCGGTGGGTGGAGTCGCTCGGCGGCGTGGCGTTTCTGCGTGCGAACATGTGGTTCATCGCGCTCATTCTCGCGCTTGCGGGTCTCGTCGCGGCGCTGCTGCGCTATGGCGCGAACATGTTCAACGCCAAAGCGGGCGAAACACTCGTCAAGACCGCGCGCGACAGGCTCTTCCACCACATTGAATGCCTGCCGTGGAAGTGGCACGCCGAGCATCCGACCGGCGATATCATCCAGCGCTGCACGAGCGACGTCGAGCGCATTAAAAACTTTTTCCAGGAGCAGTTCATCTCCGTTTTCCAGATCATCGTGCGCATTATCCTTGCGCTGACGCTTATGACGCTGATGAACGCGAAGCTCTCCATCGTCGCGTGGGTCATCGCGCCGATCATCGTGCTCTACTCCGTGCTCTTCCATAACAAGATCCGCGCGCGCTTTACCGAGTGCGACGAGAACGAGGGCGTTCTCTCCACGATCGCGCAGGAAAACCTCACGGGCGTGCGCGTCGTGCGCGCGTTCGGGCGCGAAAAGTTTGAGCGCGACCGGTTCGAGGCGCAGAACAGCAAGTATACCGAGTGCTGGATCAGCCTGACCCGGACGCTCTCGGATTTCTGGGCGGTGGGCGATTTTACGAGCTGCCTGCAGATCCTGCTCGTGGTCGTGCTCGGCACGGTCTCGTGCGTGAACGGCAATCTGACGGCAGGCGAATTTGTGTCGTTCTCGCTTTATAACACGATGCTCATCGGCCCCGTGCGCCGTCTCGGCCGCATCATTTCCGAAATGAGCAAGGCGGGCGTCTCCATCGACCGTCTCGGCGAGGTTTTGGAAGCCGAGACCGAGCAGGACGCGCCCAACGCCGCCGAAGCGCCGATGGACAAGGACATCACCTTTGAAAACGTCAGCTTCCATTACGGCGAGGACGGCCCGGACGTGCTCGAAAACGTCAGCTTCACCGTACCTGCCGGAAAGAGCTTCGGCATTCTCGGCGGTACCGGCTCCGGCAAGAGCAGCCTGCTGCTTTTGCTCTGCCGTCTGTACGCGCCCACGGAGGGCAAGATCACCGTCGGCGGCGTGGACATTGCCGATATGCCCGCGCGTTATGTGCGCGAGAACGTCGGCGTGGTGCTGCAGGAGCCGTTCCTCTTCTCCCGCTCGGTGCAGGAGAACATCGGCATCTGCGGCGCGAGTGACGCGGAGATCCGTGCCGCCGCCGTCACCGCCTGCGTGGACGGGGATATCACCCGTTTTTCGCAGGGCTACGACACCATGGTCGGCGAGCGCGGCGTATCGCTCTCCGGCGGACAGAAGCAGCGCGTGGCCATCGCCCGTATGCTGACAAAGAAAACGCCGGTCATCGTTTTTGACGATTCGCTCTCCGCCGTCGATACGGAGACGGACGAGAAGATCCGCTCGGCGCTCGACCGCGATCTCGGCGGCGCGACGACGATCATCATCTCCCACCGCATCACAACGCTGCTCGACTGCGACAACATTCTCGTGCTCGAAAAGGGCCGCGTAAGTCAGCTCGGCTCCCCGAAGGAGCTGCTGGCCCAGCCGGGCATTTTCCGCAAGATCTACGACATGCAGATGTCCATCGGAGAGGAGGAAGGAGCATGAACGAGCAGAAAAAGACCAAAGGCGCAAAATGGTTCGGCATCCCCAACCTCGTCCCGTATATGAGACCCTACGGCAAGCTCATCTTCTGGATGGTACTCATGGCGTTTTACGGCAGCGCCATGGACGCGGTCATCCCGCTCTTCCAGCAGTACGCCATCGATCATTACATCGCCGACTCGACCCTTGTGGGGCTCGGCTGGTTCATCGGCGCGTATGTCGTCGTCATCCTCACGCAGACGGCCTCCAACTACATCTCCGCCTTCGGCGCGTGCAAGCTGGAGCTGTCCGTCGGCCGCGATCTCAAGCGCGAGAGCTTCAACCATCTGCAGACGCTCTCGTTCTCCTACTTCAACCAGAACAGCGTCGGCTATGTCCACGCGCGCGTTATGTCCGATACCGACCGCATCGCGAGCACGCTCGCCTGGAGCATGGCCGAGGGCGTGTGGCATTCGGCATATCTCGTGTGCGCCATCGTTATGATGCTCATCCTCAACTGGAAAATGGCGCTGTGCGTGCTCGTGATCGTGCCGATCGTGGCGATCTCGTCCATGTACTTCCAGAAGAAGCTCGTGTTCTTCCACCGGCAGGTGCGCGAGAAAAACTCCCGCATCACCGGCGCCTTCAACGAGGGCATCACCGGCGCGACGACGACGAAAACGCTCGTCGTTGAGGACAAGATGGAGAAGGAATTCGATGAACTGACCGCCGACATGAAAAAGGTCAGCGTCCGCGCGATGCACTTCCGCGCGATCTTCATTTCCACAACAACGCTCGCGGCCTCTCTCGCGCTCGCGCTCGTCCTCTGGCGCGGCGGCATCGTCACGCGCGAGGGCGTGATGCTCATCGGCACGCTCACCGTGTTTATGAACTATGCGCAGGGCATGATGGAACCGATCCAGTGGCTCGTGCAGGCGCTCTCCAGCCTTGTGAACGTGCAGGTCAACGTCGAGCGCTTCACCACGCTCATGGAGACAAAGTCCGATGTGCAGGATACGCCGGAGGTCGTGGAGAAATACGGCGACACGTTCAGCCCCAAAAAGGAAAACTGGGAGGAGCTGCACGGCGATATCGAGTTCAAAGACGTGACCTTCCGCTACCCCGACGGCGACGAGAACATTCTCGAGCACTTCAACCTGAAAGTGCCGCAGGGAACGAATGTCGCCATCGTCGGCGAGACCGGCGCGGGCAAATCCACGCTCGTGAATCTCGTCTGCCGGTTCTATGAGCCGACGGAGGGGCAGGTGCTCATCGACGGGCGCGACGCGCGGGAGCGCAGCCAGCTCTGGCTCCACTCGAACATCGGCTATGTGCTCCAGACGCCGCACCTCTTCTCCGGCACGGTGCTCGAAAACCTCCGCTACGGCCGCGAGAACGCGACCATGGGGGAGATCGAAGCGGCGGTCAGAGCCGTCTCCGCCGAAGGGATCATTGAGAGACTGCCGGACGGCTATCAGAGCGACGTCGGCGAGGGCGGCAACAGCCTCTCGACCGGCGAGAAGCAGCTTCTGTCCTTCGCCCGCGCGCTGCTTGCCGATCCGCGCATCTTCGTACTGGACGAAGCGACGTCCTCCGTCGATACGGTCACGGAGCGGCTCATCCAGGACGCCATTGAGAAGGTCATGGACGGGCGCACGTCGTTTGTGATCGCGCACCGTCTCTCCACGATCCGCCGCGCGGACGTCATCCTCGTGGTGAACGCCGGCCGGATCGTCGAGCGCGGCAGCCACGCCGAGCTCATGGCGAAAAAAGGCGTGTACTACGGCCTCTACACCCGCCAGTACAGAGAAGAGCAGATCCGCAGCGTCATAGACTAATCAGACGGAGAGGAGATCACCGTATGGCACAGAAAGACCTGTATGGCAGGATCCAGAGTTTTCTGACAAGAAGAGAGTCCGCATCGTATTTTTGGAAGCTTCGCACACAGGCGCAGCACAAAAATCCGCTGATACGGTATTGGGCACGTCTGCGCTATCACAAGCTGATGCTCCGTAACGGGTCAGGCATTCCCTATATGACGCGCATCGACGGATTGCCGTCGTTCCCGCACGGCATTGCCGGAGTTTTCATCTCGCAGGGGGCGCATATCGGGGAAAACTGTGTGATCTTTCATCAGGTCACGATCGGATCGAACCTGATCGTGGGAAGCAAGGGCTATGGCGCTCCGTCCATCGGCAGCAATGTATTTATTGGCTGCGGGGCGAAGATCATTGGCGGCGTTCACATCGGGGACAACGTGAGGATCGGCGCAAACTGCGTGGTCACAGAGGATGTTCCGGCAAACGCTACGGTGGTTTTGGAACGCCCGCGCATCATTCTGCACGAGGGAACGCAGGAGCTTGTTGAAAGCAGAGAGATCCCAAACGCCGACTGAAAAACCGGCCGGGCGTGAAAGAGAAAGACTTTTACCCTATAAAACAAACAGCGCCCCTCCGAAGAGCGGTTTCTTCGAAGGGGCGCTTTTTTGCTGTTCGCGGCAGGACAGAACGGCTTGACGAAAGAGGTTAATGTACCTTTTTTGCCGCTTTCCGCAGCGTGACGATGCCGATGAGATTGGACACGACCGCGCCGAAAT
>OGZO01002385.1_pt1 | contig 12942 bp, 11 predicted proteins | sample 1576721 | NCBI WGS metagenome assembly OGZO01 (sample SAMEA3541516, study PRJEB24748) | human gut metagenome | biome: human gut; feature: human-associated habitat; material: faeces | place: China | collected 2012 | reverse complement strand
CATAGGGTCATTGGTATGCTTCTGAGTATTTTCTGTAGCTGAGGAATCGTTTTCAGCCTTTGAGGAGCTGTCCGAACTGCCACAGGCTGTCATCATTGATACGCCCATTGCAAGGGAAAGCACTGCCGCAAGTAGTTTTTTGATTTTCATATTTTGGTTTTCCTTTCTCACCATATAAAATAATAACATTTATATTTTAGCTCATTAATGTGGATTTGTCAATAGATTTTGCGTTTCAACTTACACAAAAAGTACAAACAATGTCTACAAATAACACAGACGCTTTTTGAAGGAGCGACCTTGGGTTGCCTGATAACCACTAGCTTTGTCAAGAAGCTACGGGTGAACATTATTCGTCCCTACCTCATGTGATAGGATACCGCAAAAAAAAACAGGCAAAGCTTATTTGCACTGCCTGTTATCTTTTTATCTATCCCTCCGCAGGCTTTGGCGGCACTATGACCTCCAATTTGCCCTCTCTAAGCGAGGTGATATAATCTTCTATGGAATTGATAGGCTCGTCAGTTGCAACACCGCTGATACGGCTGTCCTCCACCCACAGGTGGTGATTGTCCGTACCGCCTGTTTGCTTAAAGCTGAACTGCTCGGCATACCATTTCGCACGGTCGTTGTATATCTCCTTGCCATTTCCGCTGTTATAGACCTCAACTCCGTCTATCCACTTCGGCAGGAGCTTTATTTCATGGATATACCAATCTGCTTCACGGAAAGGGTGGGCATGGACAAGCACACCCCCTGCTTTATGCACTCTGTCAGCAAACTGATAGAAGCTTATGTCGCTAAGGTTATCGTTAGCAAGGAGGAAGTCCTTGTCGATACCATATGTCAAAAGGTCTGCACCGAAGTAGGAATACTCCAGACCGAAAAAGACTTTCAGACCTATCTTGTCACCCACTTCTTTGGCATTCTCATAGCCCTTGCAGAACTTGTTTACTCTGTCCTCCCAACTGTCAAAGTTGGTGACGGCACAGTTGCCGTTGAAAAAGTGATCGGTGACGATGATCCCGTCATAGCCAAGGGCTTTATAACGCCTTGCCTGCTCTGCTCCGCTTGCAGAGGCACAGCCGCTTCCCTCGGCGGTATGCAGGTGTGTTTCATACCTGAACATCAGAAGTCCACGCCTCTGTTGATGACCTCCATGCACATTCTGCCGTTATGATAAGGGCATTTCCATGGGCCTACTATCTCTTTCCAATCGTGCGGTTTATGGTCATAGGAAACCTCGGAATACCACTCTGAGTCTTCTCTCTTGTCGATTATCTCAGCCTTGATATACTCCCACACACTTCTTGCACTTTCAAGGAACTTCTTTTCTCCGCTGTGCTGATAAGCGTTGATAAAGCCAACAACAGACTCTGCCTCTACCCACCATACACGCTTCTTATCTATCTTATCGTTCTCACGCTCGTTGTTCAGTGCGCCGTTATCAAGAGCGATGTTCTGGATATTATGGGAGATTTTAAGATCCATTTCAGCAAACTGCTTTTTAAGCTCCTCGTCCCCAAGAGTATCGCAGGCAAGATCCATAAGCCATGTTGCTTCGATATCGTGACCAAATGAATGGATATCTCCCACAAGGTCAAACTTTGTGTCAAAGAAAACTTTCAGAGCGTTTGTTTCAGGAGTATAAACAATATCTCTCATCTGACCAAGCTGGAATTTAAGCCTTTTAGCAACTTCCTCGTTGTGGTCTGCCTTATAAAGCTCGGTATAAGCTTCGATAAGGTGGAGGATAGCGTTCATTGTCTTATCAGCATGCAAGCCATTCTCAGAAAGAGCGTCATTTGATACCAGGTTCCACTGCCTGTCGAAAGCTTCTCTGTAACCATACTCATCGAGAGTGTTGTTCTCAATGTCGTGGAAAAGCTTATAGGCAAGCTCCAGAGCTTCCTTATCTCCGCTTGCGTTATAGTAACATGACAGTGCATAGATAGCAAATGCGATGTTGTATGTATGCTTCATAGTGTCGGCAGGCTCGCCCTTATAGTTCATCATCCAATAAACTCCGCCGTACTCATAGTCGATGCAGTGATTTTTGATAAACTCGTAAGCGTGGCGTGCGTTGTCAAGAAGTGTCTTATCGCCCAGAGTGATATACGCTTTTGAATAGAACCAAAGTATTCTTGCGTGGAGGATAACGCCCTTATCAGCCTGCTTATCCAGCTTGAGGTCATAGCTCATAAAACCGTAAAATCCACCGTTCTCATCATCTCTTAGCTTGTTCCAGAAGGGAATGATATGTCCTGTAAGTTCCTTTTTGACTTCTTCAATTATCATCGTAAAAACTCCTTTTAAAATATATTGTCTACGATTTTTCTATTTCAACATTTCTTTATTTTTTTCTATTTCAATATTTTCCTTGCCTCAACATAAAATCTCTTATCCTCGGCATGACCCATGGAGAACGTTTTTCTTGGCAGTGCGCCGTCAACGATAACTGTAGGGAAAAGCTCTTCCTTGCCCATATCAGGGAGCATAAAGCCTATGGAATTTTCCTTTGCGGAAAGCTCTCTTATGACCTCTGCACCATGGATATAGTCCACCTTGCCCCCTTTTTCCTTGATATAGCTGTCAAGGAAATTCTGCAATGAGCCGACAGTGAGCTTTGAAGTCGGCTTATGTATATAGAGCGTCTTTTCCGTGCCATTGTCGCAGACAACTATTGCCTGCTCTGCCTTTTCCTCAGAAAGCTCAAGAGCCGCTGTCATTTCGCTCATAAGAGCCTTTGTGTCAACATCTGTAACTATCCTATGGATAGCTTCAAATTCAAGTGCAGGCGAATGGAGATTCACTATCTCCACAAGGGCATATCTGCAAAGAGCATTGCTCATGTCCTTATCAGGGTTCTCTCTCTTCTGCTCCTCGTAAAATTCCTTTGCAGTAGCAAGAGAATGGTTGCCGTCGCCCATTGCGTAGACAAGAGGTGAAGTTTCCTTAAGACCATACTTTGTATTGAAAGCGTCGATATCACCAAGCTTTTCAAGTGCGGCTATTATCTTTTCCTGCATAGGCTTTTCAATAAGATAGCCTGCGATATGACCACCCTTTTTCATAAGGTCAAAGTCATAGAGCTTTTTCATTTCTCCCTTGTGGGCTTCAAGCGGCTCAACAACGCTTTTTTCTGTATCGTCAACGAGTATCATGATATGCGGCAGCTCAACAGGTGCGCCACGTCTTACCTTTATTCTAGGCGGTATTCTCTCCACAACTGTGGCTTCTGTTGCTCTTACGGCAGACTTCGAGCCTTTGCGGTAGTCATACTCTTCAAGGTCGATAGCGCCAACGATACCCGCTCTGACCTTTCCGTCAGACTGTGTTCTTTCAACGTATATCATAGCGTCCTTATACTCTTCAAAAACGCCCTCGCTGATATAGCTGTCCATATTCTTATGTATGTCGGCTATTCTTTCATCAACGTTATCGTCCTCCAGATAGACCTCAGGCAGGATAAGGTTAAGTGCGCTTTTTGCACCCTCTGTTATCTTTTCCACGTCAGCCCAATACTCAGGCTCAGAGGTATACTGGTCGCAGGCAACTACTGCCCATTTTGACATATCGGCGTTCTTAGGCAGAAGTATATCTGCGCTTTTAAATGCTGTTGACATTTCACTACACTCCTATTATTCTTATATCCAAAACAGGACGGCTGTTTTCACCGTCCTGCATATTGTTTTTATTCCTCAGAGCTATTCTCTGCCTGCTCGCTCTCATCAGCCTGTGCACCGTTTCCTGCTCCGCAGCAATTCTTATACTTCTTGCCGCTGCCGCATGGGCACAGATCGTTCCTGCCCGGCTTTTTAGCCTTTCTTATGGTCATGTTATGATGCTCGCCCGGCTTGAGAACGTTCTCTCTCTTTGGAGCGGCGCTGTTCTTCCTTACCTGAATGGTGAACAACATTCTTACAGTATCCTCACGGATAGAAGCTACCATATCGTCGAACATATCCATACCTTCCATACGATACTCGACTACTGGGTTCTTCTGACCGTATGAACGCAGACCGATACCCTTTTTCAGCTCGTCCATATCGTCGATATGTGCCATCCACTTTGTATCGACAACTTTAAGCAAAACGACTCTCTCTATCTCGTGAAGAAGCTCCTGACCAAGGTCTTCCTCACGCTTTGCGTATATCTTCAAAGCTCTGTCTTCAAGGAGGTCAACGATATCCTTCTTTGTTATCTCGTCAAGCTCCTGTGGGGTATAGTTGAAGTCGTCCTCAACTGTGATTATGCCCATAAGTCTGTCCTTAAGGCCCTGCAGGTTCCAGTTATCCTGAACGTCCTCGTCAGTGATATACATATTTACAGAATCCTCAACAAACTCCTTTATCATGCCGAGGATATTTTCATGGAGATCCTCTCCGTCAAGCACCTGCTGTCTTTGCTTATAGATTATCTCACGCTGTGTGTTCATAACGTCGTCGTAGTTGAGGACGTTCTTTCTGATGTTGAAGTTTCTGCCCTCTATCTTCTTCTGTGAGGACTCGATAACACCTGTGAGCATTTTTGACTGTATTGGAGTATTCTCGTCAACTTTGAGAGTATCCATCATAGCTGTTATTCTCTCGCCGCCGAAAATTCTCATAAGGTCGTCTTCAAGTGAGAGGAAGAATGTGCTTTCGCCCGGGTCGCCCTGACGGCCTGAACGTCCTCTGAGCTGATTGTCGATACGTCTTGACTCGTGTCTTTCTGTACCGATGATATAAAGTCCGCCTGCTTCTCTAACCTTTTCTGCAAGCTCCTTTACCTCTTCTGAATACTTTGCATAGAGCTTCTTATATTCTGCTCTTGCAGCCAGAACTTCCTCGTCCTGAGTATTTGAGAAACCTGCTGCCTCGACAGCCACTTCCTCAGAATAGCCCATTTTCTGAAGGTCTGCAAGGGACTTATACTCAGCATTACCGCCAAGCATGATATCAGTACCACGTCCTGCCATGTTGGTAGCGATAGTAACAGCACCGTATTTACCTGCCTGTGCAACTATCATAGCCTCACGGTCATGGTGCTTGGCGTTAAGCACTTCATGCTTGATGCCCTTATTTTTCAGCAGTCTTGAAAGATACTCTGACTTCTCAACGGAAACTGTACCAACGAGGACAGGCTGTCCCTTTTTATGGCACTCTATTACCTGCTCGATAACGGCATTGAACTTGCCCTTTTCTGTTTTGAAAACAACGTCTGGGTGGTCAATTCTGATAACAGGTTTATTTGTCGGTATCTCGATAACGTCGAGCTTATAGATCTCTCTGAACTCGTCCTCCTCAGTAAGGGCAGTACCTGTCATACCTGACAGCTTGCCATAAAGACGGAAGTAGTTCTGATATGTGATAGTAGCGATAGTCTTTGACTCTCTTGCTATCTCAACGCCCTCTTTAGCCTCGATAGCCTGATGCAGACCGTCATTGAAACGTCTGCCCTGCATGATACGGCCTGTGAACTCGTCTACGATAAGAACTTCTCCGTCCTTAACAACGTAGTCGATATCCTTTTTCATAACGCCGTTTGCCTTGATAGCCTGATTGATGTGGTGGGCAAGGGTCATATTATCAGCGTCCATAAGGTTTATAACGTTGAACGCCTTTTCTGCTTTCTTAACACCGCTCTTTGTAAGAGTTGCGGTCTTAGCCTTTTCGTCGATGATATAGTCGCCGTCCAGAAGGTCGTTATCTGCCTTATCGTCCATTTCAACAACTGTAACAGGCTTCAGGGTCTTTGCAAATCTGTCAGCAAGTGAATAAAGCTTTGTTGACTTGTCGCCCTGACCTGAAATGATAAGCGGAGTTCTTGCTTCGTCTATGAGGATAGAGTCCACCTCGTCCACGATAGCGAAAGCGTGCTCTCTCTGAACCTTATCTTTCTTATAGATAACCATGTTGTCACGGAGGTAATCAAATCCGAACTCGTTATTTGTACCATATGTAATATCAGCGTTATAAGCTTCCCTCTTCTGCTCCTTGTTCATGCCCGTAAGCACAACGCCGATAGAAGTGTTCAGGAAGTGGAACACCTTGCCCATTTCCTCAGACTGGAACTTAGCAAGATAGTCGTTTACTGTTACAACGTGAACGCCATTTCCTGTGAGGGAGTTAGCATAAGCCGCCAGACAAGCAACGAGAGTTTTACCTTCACCTGTTTTCATTTCGGCGATACGTCCCTGATGAAGAACGATAGCACCGATTATCTGAACAGGGTAAGGCTTTTTGCCAAGCACTCTGAACGCAGCTTCACGGCAAACCGCAAGAGCGTCAGGAAGAACGTCATCAAGAGTTGAAAGCTCGTCCAGCTTGCCCCTCAGAATGGCAGTCTGTCCGCCCAGCTCCTCGTCAGACATATCGGCATACTTACTTTCAAGCTCGAGTACCTTATTCTTTATAGGCTCGATCTTGGCAAGCTCTTTTTTAGAATAGTTGCCGAATATTTTATCAAATAATCCCATGTTTCAATCCACCTTCATTTATTCTCCAGCCAGAATTTATGACAGGAAAAAGTTAAAAAATATACTATGCTATAAATACACTATTATATTATACAATATCCCCTTTTAAAAGTCAAGCAATTTATGTGACGTTTTACAAACAAAAAACGACGGACAGTGTTTTCTCACTGCCGCCGCACCAATGGACTATTTCTGCATTAGCCTGTATTCGCTGATACCTGTCAGCACTGTAAATGCCACCTGACGCTGATAGTCCTCATTCTCCAATTTCTGAGCCTCCTCAGGGTTTGAAAGAAAACCGCACTCTATCATAACCGCAGGATTTTTGGTATTATTAAGTAGATAAAGCTCGTCGCCTACCGGCTTAGTTTCTCTGGTATTGTCGGGCTGTAAAAGGGAAACGAACTGCTTTTGCATCACTCCCGCAAGCTTTTCACCCTCGGCATTGTCTTTAGAATAGAACATCTGCGCACCGCTGTAGCGGCTGTCGGTAAACTGATTTTGGTGTATGGAAACTGATATGCCGTCGGAATATTTCGAGAATATGGCAAGGCGGTTTTTCATATCGGACTTTTTCTGCTCCCCAAGCCCCTCTGTGCCTTTGTCATAGATAGATATATCGCTTTCACGGGTGCAAACAACATCATAGCCGAGAAGCTTCAGACCGTCACGGAGGCTTTCCGCCACCGCAAGGTTTATCCCCTTTTCAGGCGTGCCGTCAACGGATACACAGCCTCCGTCAATACCACCGTGACCTGGGTCGATGACCACCACAGGCTTATCCATGGTCGTTTTCACCGCCCCACCTGTCATGACGGCTTCACCGTTGTTTTTGCCATACCAGCACACTGCCGCAAAGCCTGCTATCACCACGCAGCACAAAATATTCTGCAATCTTCTGAACATATATCCGCCCTCCTAGTTTTTGTCCTTTGTACAAGTTATGCGGACAAAGGACGGCTTATGCAAAAAAATCACCGCACCACGAGAGGGTACGGTGATAAAATATTCAGCACGCAGATAATATGCCAATATACGGGTGAACGTTGTTCACCTCTGCATATATTAGGCTGAAAAGACTATTTCTTTTTACGCTTTGCACATATCGCCAAACCTGCTCCAGCGGCTATTATTGCGGCTGTAACGCCTGCCGCCGCACCTGTTGACGGATTTGTTGACGAATCGGTATTATAATTCTTTGAAGCCTGAGAGCCTGCTGTTTTGTCAGGGTTAGAAATATCATTTGAAGTGTTCTTCTTTTCTACATATGTAAAGCTTGCTCCGCCCACAACGTCCCCAAGCTTATACTCGTCATATGACTCTGCAAGGGTGCCTTCATTATTAGGGACTTTGTTTTCGCCCATGGTGCTTATTGTTACAGAAAGCTCATCATAGTCGCTGTTAAGTTTTGCAAGATACGCCTGAAACTCCTCTGATGTGGCTTCCTTTCCCTCGATAGTGTATGAAGTCACGCCTTTTTTGCTGTCATATTCTGCGGTGCAGATATCAGCGGTGAGACATTCACCAAGACAGCCAAAAAGCTTTCTCACTGCGTAATGCTCCTTGCCGTCCTCTGTATATCTATCCTCTGAGAGGTATGTTTTTTCGCCAGTTTGCTTGTTTACATAAGGCTTGAAGCCGAAGCCGTTCTCACCATCGCCATGGTCGTTCGACACATTGGTATCCGCCAAAAAGCCTGCATTGCCCATACCGATAACGTCATAAAGTCTTAAAGCAGTACCTTCATCTAAGAGGTCTGCAATACCGCCGATAACAAAGTCAGGAACGCCGTCAAAGTTTAAATCCTCAAACCAACTGTTATAGCTCCAATCAACATCATCAGCAATTTCAGAAGGAACGTCAACCATCATCTCTTTAAGAAGATCGTTCATCTCGACTATTACGCTTGTCATATCGTCCTTTTTGTTCTCCGCCGTCATGACAACGCAGTTATACTCGTTATACATTTCCAGAAGCTTATCAGCGTCAGCCTTTGCAGTTTCATCTGATGTCAGCTCTGTATTTTCCACTTCAAGAGGGATAAATCTGCTGAGGGTGGATTTATAGTTATAATACTCGCTCTCGCTGACCTCTTTGCCGTCTGTTTTGTAAACAGTGCTGTCAGTTTCCAAATCGTATTCTTCCGAGCAAAGCTCCTTTTCAGTAACGCCTTTTTCAGGGTCAAAGGTCATAGTTTTTATCTTATCGTTACTTGAAAAATATGATACCTCCCCTGTATAAAGATCTCTGTAAGGCATATAATCAAAGCCCATAAATCCCGGAAAATACTGTCCGTTTGCAACAGTGTCATCTATCTTTATCTCCTTGCCGTCCTTGGTAAGAATAGAATAATGTCTGTCGCCGTCAGCCATTTCGCCGCCTATTATAAACTCAGGCACACCGTCATAATCCAGATCCATGAACCATGAGCCATAGTCGAAGTAGGTTTTATCGCCGTCTGCAACACTGTCCATACTCTTTAAAATATCAGGCAGCTTGCCGTCTATGAAATTGACGAAGTCTTCTCCTGCGTCCTTATCAAGAACATAGGAAGCGTCTGCCGAAGCTGTAGTGAACATCATGCTCGCTGACATAATGACCGCAAGCGCCGCCGCACTTATCTTTTTTATCATACATATCACCCCACAAAAATAGTTTTCATACATATACCTACTTAATATTTCATACATATATCTACTTTATATATAACATATATCAAATAAAAAGTCAAGAAAAAAACTGACCGAAGCACACACTTTGGTCAGTTTATCACTTTTTAGGAAAGGGTATTTAGCAATATTGTATTATTGCAGGTCGCCTCTGTTAAATTCTGAAAGCTCAAGACCCTCGTTTCTTTCAAGCGCCCAGCGGATATTCCACTCGCTTGTGAAAAGAAGCAGATAGTTGTCACGGAAGTCCTTGACAAGCTTTGTGTCACTTGAAAGCTTCAATGTCTTAGGGTCGATATCCTTGTTATCTATCCAGCGGATATAAGAATAAGGCAGACCCTCTTTGAAGAGGTCAACGTTGTACTCATTTTTCATTCTGTATTCAAAAACTTCAAGCTGAAGAACGCCCACAACGCCCACGATAACTTCTTCCATACCGCTGTCAGGCTCATGGAATATCTGTATCGCACCCTCTTGTGCGATCTGTGTTGTACCCTTTACGAACTGCTTTCTCTTGAGGGTATCCTTCTGACGGACTCTCATAAAATGCTCAGGTGCAAAGGTCGGGATAGACTCGAACTCGAACTTTTTCTTTGGCGAGCAGATCGTATCACCGATAGCGAAGATACCTGGGTCAAACACACCGATTATATCTCCTGCATAGGCTTCATCGATTATCTCTCTTTCCTGAGCCATTATCTGCTGAGGCTGAGAAAGTCTGAGCTTTTTATTGCCCTGAACGTGGAGAACTTCCATATCCTTATCGAACTTGCCTGAGCAGATACGCAGGAAAGTGATACGGTCACGGTGAGCTTTGTTCATATTCGCCTGAATTTTGAATACGAAAGCCGAGAACTCAGGGTCGAACGGATCTATGATACCGGCAGAGGAATTCCTCGGAGTAGGAGAAGTTGTCATTTCCAGGAAGTTTTCCAAAAACGGCTCAACGCCGAAGTTTGTAAGAGCAGAGCCAAAGAACACAGGCGAAAGCTCACCCTTTCTCACCTTTTCGATATCGAACTCATAGCTTGCGCCATCGAGAAGTTCGATATCATCGCAGAGAGTTGAGTGGAGATCCTCGCCGATAAGGCTGTCAAGTGACGGGTCGGAGAGGTCGACTTCTGTAGCTGCCACCTGATGCTGTCCACCGCTTGCCTCAAAAGAGATTATATGCTTTTTATCTCTGTCATAAACGCCCTTAAACTCTTTGCCTGAGCCGATAGGCCAATTCACAGGATAGGTCTGGATACCAAGCTCAGACTCTATCTGCTCCATAAGATCGAAAGGATTTCTGGACTCACGATCCATTTTATTTACGAAAGTAAATATAGGGATATGGCGCATAACGCAGACCTTGAAAAGCTTTCTGGTCTGATTTTCCACACCCTTTGAAGCGTCTATTACCATTACGGCTGAGTCTGCAGCCATAAGAGTACGGTAGGTATCCTCAGAGAAGTCCTGATGTCCAGGAGTATCCAGGATATTTATACAATAATTTTTATACTGAAACTGCATAACAGAAGAAGTAACAGAGATACCTCTTTGTTTTTCTATTTCCATCCAGTCTGAAACAGCATGGCGGGAGTTCTTTTTACCTTTTACAGCACCTGCCTGTGCTATCGCACCACCATAGAGCAGAAATTTTTCCGTAAGAGTTGTTTTACCTGCGTCAGGGTGGGAAATTATCGCAAAAGTACGGCGGCGTTTGATCTCATCTTCAAGCTTACCCAAAATTATTCCTCCATATTTCATTGCATTTTTAAACATACCTTGTTAGTATAGCACAGTATCGCTTAAATTGCAAGAGATTTTTTATGAAGAAAGCGGCGTTTGTAGAATGAGGAGTGAGGAATGAGGAATTATGGTATCGCCTGTCGGCGATAAATTTTTTGTAGAGGCGACCGCTGGTCGCCTGTTTCTTGTTTGCCAAACTTGCGTTATCCCCCATATTATTTTTTGCATTTTTCAATCCATGTAGGGGAGCGACGCTGTCATTCCTCACTCCTCACTCCTCACTCCTCACTTAAACCGCTCCTCACTTAACTTCGTTCCTCACTTAAACAGCCGTTGACATTCTCCACAAACTGTGCTAAAATCAAATTATAAGCAATCAACTATCAAACCTACAAAGGAGGCTGTTTTATGAAAGATCTGCTCGAACTTATGAAAACCAGAAGAAGTGTACGAAAATACAAGCCTGACATGATACCGCAGGACGTTCTCGACCGCATCATAATAGCAGGAACTTATTCCGCCACAGGAAGAAACTTGCAGTCACCTATTATCATTGCTGTCACCAACAAGGAAATGCGTGACAAAATTTCTGAAATGAACAGACCGCTTCCGGCAGCCGGTGCCGCGCCATGCGGTTGGCGGCGGTGGCGGCGCTATTGGCGCACTTTTTTCCCGGAAACAGCGCGGACGGCTCTGCGGATATAGTCAGGGCCTCCGTTGATGAAAACGGCGTGGCGTCCTTCGGCTGCAAGTCGGATAACGACTATGCGGGTCTTGTGCTCAACAGAAAGGACAAGACGTTCAATTTCATGCAGTCGTATCGGTTTTCCGCCGCCCTGAGCGGCACTTATGAAGAAAATGACGATTATCTGATACTTACCGCGAAAAATTCCGGCGCGCAGAGCAAATTTACATTCAAAAACAAAAAGACGGTCTCGAATTTCTCGCCAAAAAGTCCGATTCCGTGCGGGAGTTCTGCTATTCTGCGGATTCCGAAAAGACTGATAAGTGCTTAAAAAATAAGGCTCTTTTCGCGCCCGAGTCTATCCGTACCGATGTTATAACTTACATCGGCAAGAACGAGCACGACGGTCAAAAAGATTATGTCGAAATCGTCCTGTCGCCCGCAGACGGCAGTTATTCCATGTACAGGAGCGGCATGAGCGACTGCTCGACCGGCACTTACGAAGAAAAGGACAACCGCCTTATTTTCAGCGACGACAACGGCAGGGATAAATATTATTTTGAAATCAGCGGCAATGAAATTGCCCTCGATTCTGAAAAGTCGGCGAAAAGGTCTTATATTTATTCCGATGCTGTGCTCGAAAAGCTCGCGGGAGGGCAGCATCCGTCCGATGTCCTTGAAAGCTATTTCAAGAGCTGACAGCATATAATTTTAAAAACATCCGCAAAAAAGCATCCGCAGAAATTTTCGTTCTGCGGATGCTCGATTTATTTTCTATGTCTTTTACGCCTCGGGGCAGATGTTCGTCGCAACGATATCAACGCCAGTGCCGAGTATGTTCGCGCAGACAACATCGCCGATCTTGACCGGAGCCTTGATCTCAAGCTTTGCTATCTCCTTGACGCAGTCCTTGACCTTGTCCTTCGGAACAGCCTTTGCGGACTTGACGGGAACAACGGGGTGAACGCCGCCGCTGACCTTGACAGTAGTTGTCAGGCTTCTCTCGGGGTGGGTGCACTCGGTTCTCGCATAGGCGTCGCCGCGCTTGCAGGTGTTGCCGGTAACGCTGAGGATCTCTCCGTCGTCGTTGAGCTCAACGGAGATCTGGCAGCCCATGGGGCAGGCGACACAAATAATATCTTTTACCATGATTATTCCTCCACCTGAATTTCGATTATGCCGTTCTCATCAAAGTTCTTGAGCATATCGCTCTTGATGATGACGTTCTCCATCTCGCCGGGAGCGAGTCTCGGGCGCTTCTTGCTGATGAGCGTCTCGCCGTTGTATGTGACAACGACCTTGGCATTCTTGTGAACGTCGCCGACTCTGAAGAAGAGCTTAACGTCTTCATCCTCGCCGAGGGCTATCTTCTGCGGTACGATGTAGCGCACGCC
>OGZO01002381.1_pt1 | contig 12946 bp, 11 predicted proteins | sample 1576721 | NCBI WGS metagenome assembly OGZO01 (sample SAMEA3541516, study PRJEB24748) | human gut metagenome | biome: human gut; feature: human-associated habitat; material: faeces | place: China | collected 2012 | reverse complement strand
TTTTCAATTTATTTGACCTAAAAATCCAAAATTTGGCGTCAGGTGCAAAGAATAAGATGTACTTTTGTTGAATTTGCAGGGCATTCTATGGTATACTGGGTGCAGAATGTGACAGGACGGAGGTAAAGCTGCCATGCCAGACGTTTATAAGCAATCCTTTAAGCAGAATTACACCAACAATATCGAATTGTCCATCTTCAACTGCGGCTTGGAGCGCTGCGCTCCGGGCCAAACATGGGGACCCGGCATCCGCGACCACTACCTGATCCATCTGGTGGTATCCGGCAAGGGCATCTTCGAGGTGGGCGGCCGCACTTGGGAGGTAAGCGAGGGCGACCTGTTCTTTGCCCGCCCCAGCCAGCTGATCCGCTACACCGCCGACGAGCAGCAGCCGTGGGAGTACAGCTGGGTGGGCTTTAACGGTGCCTGTGCCCACAAGCTGGCCGCGCAGCTGCCCTTTACGGACGATGCCCCTGTGCACCACACCAGCGACCCGGACGGGATGCGGGCAGCGCTGACCAACATCTATTCCTCCCGCGGGCTGCAGCCACAGGACGAGGCAGCCATGGTGGGGTATCTGTACCTGTTTATCGCTGCCTTGATGCGGGAGACCAGCGCAGGCAAGCCCCACACGGCCTCCTCCTCCAGCCAGTATGTGCTGAACGCCATCAAGTACATCCAGTTCAACTACTCCCACGACATCTCCATTGACGATGTAGCCAAGAGCGTGGGGGTTTCCCGCAGCCATCTGTACCGGGTGTTCATGTTGAACGTGGGCAAGAGCCCCATCGACTACCTGACCGAGTACCGCATCAACGAGGCCTGCAAGCTGCTGCGCGCCGGCAACCTTTCCATTGCGGAGGTTGCGGTGTCGGTAGGCTTCTTTGACCAGTTCTACTTCTCACGGGTGTTCAAGCGCGCCAAGGGCGTGCCGCCCAGCAAGTATTTTGCCGCCCAGCAGGACGCCGACCCGGCAAGCCCTGCCCAACTGTAACCTGAGCCCATCACACAAGGAGAAACCATGCCTTTACAGAAAAACCAGATCCTGACCCTGCGCATCGAACGCCTTTCCAGCGACGGCAGCGGTGTGGCCCACAGTGCCGATGGCGAGGCCGTATTTGTCCCCGGCACCGCCCCCGGGGACGAAGCACGGGTGCGCATCGTGAAGGACTGCGGCCGGTATGCCTTTGGCATTCTGGACGAGCTGCTCACCCCCTCGCCGGACCGCATTCCGGTTGACTGCCCGGTAGCAGGCCCCTGCGGCGGGTGCAGCCTGCGGCATCTGGATTATGCCGCTGAGCTGCGCGCCAAACAGGAAAGCGTGCTGGATGCCTTCCGCCGCATCGGCGGGCTGGAGGTGCCGGTGCTGGATATTCTGCCTTCTCCAGACGTAGACCGCTACCGCAACAAGGTGCAGTTCCCTGTGGGCATAGACAAGAACGGCGTGCCCTGCATCGGCTTTTACGCCGGGCGCACTCACCGCATCGTCCCCTGCCCGGACTGCAAGCTGCAGCCCAGCGTGCTGAACGAGATTGGCAACGCGCTGTGCGCTTTTTTTGCACAGCAGGGCATCCGCCCCTACGACGAGCAGAGCGGCAAGGGGCTGGTGCGACATATCTTCCTGCGGCGCGGTGCGCACAGCGGGCAGATCATGGTGTGTCTGGTATGCACCCGGGCAAAGCTGCCCCACGCAGAGCAGCTTTGCACCGCGCTGCGGGGGCAGTTCCCGGCCATCAGCACTATTCTGCTCAACGTCAACGCCAAAAACACCAACGTCATTTTGGGCAGCGAGAACCATATCCTGTACGGCCCGGGCTACATTGAGGACACGCTTTGCGGCGTACCGGTGCGGTTGGGACCGCTGTCCTTCTATCAGGTCAACACGCTTGCCGCCGAGCGGCTGTACGGCGTTGCTGCGCAGTACGCGCAGCTGACCCCGGACGACACGCTGCTGGATCTCTACTGCGGCATGGGCACCATCGGCCTTTCCATGGCCGAGCAATGCAGGGAGCTGATTGGCGTAGAGATCGTGCCGGAGGCCATCGAGAGCGCCAAGGCCAATGCTGCCCGCATGGGCGAGGCCGTAGCAGCCAAGAGCCGCTTTTTCTGTGCCGATGCCGGCCAGGCTGCCACCCAACTGGCCGCCGAGGGTCTGCACCCGGACATCGTGATGCTGGACCCGCCCCGCAAGGGCTGCGATGAGGCCACCCTCTCCGCAGTGGTGCGCATGGCACCCCGCCGGGTGGTGTATGTCAGCTGCAACCCTGCCACCGCCGCCCGAGACGCTGCATGGCTGGAGCAGAATGGGTATCACGCAGAAAAGGTGCAGCCGGTGGATCTGTTCCCGAGGACGAAGCATTGCGAGACGGTATGTTTATTGTCCAAACTTAATACAAAGCAACATATCGAGGTTGAGATTAAGATGGACGAGCTGGATTTGACTGCTGCGGAAAGTAAGGCAACATACGAGGAGATTAAGGCGTATGTGCTGGAGCATAGCAGTATAAAAGTCAGTAGCTTATATATTGCTCAAGTGAAGCAGAAATGCGGTATTATTGAGCGTGAAAATTATAATAAGCCGAAATCTGAGAATGCAACACAGCCACAGTGCCCGCCGGAAAAAGAGAAAGCAATCCGAGAAGCATTCAAATATTATGGTATGATCTAACATCCAGCAAAATGGATTGCCAGTGAGAATGAGGTTGCCAACAATACGTACCCGTTGTCAGAGTTGGACTGGCTGATATACAGTAGGCCGCTGGAATATGCACATTTAATTTTCAATGATGAATTAGGAAATTATATCTATGACATTCATGAACATCATTTGACTGATTGAGCTAAGGCCAAACAAATCCCTACTGGATATTCCAGTGGGGATTTGTTTTTAAAAGACTCTTATTTATTCGTTATCGCAGTTCTATGTTTACAAAATCAGTGGCAGAATCCATACTTTTACAATTAATGCAGTAAAACCAATCCCCATCAAGAAGAAAAATACTCCGCCAAACAGGAATACCCAGTTTCCACCGGATGAGTGGGGGATATAATACTGTTGTGGGTTATCTGCATTATAGAGCATTTCCACTTGATCACCAACTTGATATGACGAGGGGCTGACATTATGCTCTATGGTAATCATCTCTCCATTTGCCCGGTATTGAAATACAGGATAATATACGAGATGATCTCTTGTGCCATCACTGTGACGGCTCCATTTTTCTCGAATATCAATAACTGTTGCCGTTGTTGATATTTTGCAAACCATTTTATGGTAAAAGGGGTAAAGCATACAAAATATGCCGGCCACAACTGCAAATAAGCTGATTATGAGCGCACAGATATAACCTGCCATACGTTTTCCTCCTGTCATCATTCAAATTTTTTTCAGCGTCCTGCAAAATGGGAGATCAGGTCAAATAAAAAATTAAAAGCCAGAAGCACCCCACCCATGATGAACCACTTTGCTTCCTGCATCACAACCCACTGATTTTCTATAAAGAATATCTTCGGGTTATTCTTGCTGACTTGAAGGGAATAGGTCTGCCCGATTTTGAAATCCGGCTGCGTTTTTGAAGATTTTTTCAGCAGCTCTTTCAGCTTCCCGTCCGGAAGTTCCGGATCATTTGCTATTTCTGAAAATTCTGTTCCATTTACCGCTTGATATTGGTACTCCTGTCGGTATGTAACACCGTCTACGGTATATTCGAACACCGGGTACAGGGTGCTTCTGTGTCCATTCATCGGAGGAGTGTAATGGAGATCTACCAAAAGTGCCTGAACTTTGCGGCAATGCTCAACTGTCTTATGATATTGATGGATATTGTATGCGCCGATGGCAAACAGCAGCAATGCAATCAAAACAAACAACTTGCTCCCCCGCTTTCTGTACTCTTTTTTCTTGGATGTGGCTTCCGTGTTCATCACCCTGTTCTCCCATCACTGCCCAAGCAGATGCCAGTCGTCATCGGCATACTCGCTGAAATCCCCCTCTGGTGAACCTATGGTTTCGCTGATGATGCTGATCAGCATATCAAAGGGATCGATATTCGGATCAAATGCAATCAGGCTTTCCAGCATTTGTGGAATCTGCTGTTCCTCAATGAAAGGTTCTTCCTGCTCAAAACCCTGCACCAAATAGCGAGACTGGCTGCTTTCTGCATAGCAGACCTCGATCCGAAGGATCTTATCCTCGGTCAGCAGCACTTCACAGGAGACATTCCCTTCTCCATCAGAGCCTAAAAGAAATTCGCTGATTGGAATGGTGGTATACAGATTGTTGGCGTATGCATCAAAGGAAGATACATCATGGGCACGCCACAGGGTTTCGGCTACTGTGAGCGCATCCATGAGCGCATCAGATACTGGAACACCATATTCGAACTCCTCATCTATCTCGGTAATGGTGATTCCGCTTTCCTCCAGATCTTCAGATGTATCATCGGATGGAGCCGAGGTAATCTCCATAGGCGTGCCATCTTCATAATACATCTTGACTTGACTACTGTATGAGCCATTCTCCAAATTGTCCTCAACCTGAAGCTGTCCGCCTGGATAGTAGGCTTTATACGGTCCCTGGGCAACGCCGTTCTCAAAGTTCATGTCGATCTGGAGCTGCCCGTCGGAGTAATACTGCTTGGCAGGACCGTGGAGAACGCCCTCCTGATAGGTCTGCTCTGTGAGGATAAGCCCTGTATCCGGGTCGTACTCTACCCAACGGCCATCCATTTCACCATGTTGATAGTTTCCTACGTGGGTCACGCCGCCTGTCTCCGGATCATACTGCCGAGTCAGGCCATGCCGCTCACCAGCTTCAAAATTGGCATAGTCGATCAGGATGCCTCCGGTGGTATAGAGGGTAAACAAACCGTTTTGCTTTCCTTCTTTCCAGTGTCCGGTTTCCTTCACTGCACCATCGTAGTACACCACATCCAACCCATCCAGCAGGCCATCCTTATACGAGTAGATAGAAAGCGAGCGTTCTGTATTGGATTTCATTCGCCCAGTAAATGGTTTCCCATCTTTCTCGCTGACGATTATACCATTCTGATTGGTACATGCATCCTCCTGAGTGGCCGGAAGATAGCGATAGAGTGCATGGAAGTTTTGATAAGTAACCACGCCAACCGCCAGAAGCAGTAAAATCACCTTCGAGGCGATGGAAAGAACCGGACCTGACATGCCCATCGTAGAAAACAGCCACCGGCTCAGGGTAGAAAAGACAAAGAAAAACAGCAGACCAGCAACCACGGACAGGAACTTCATTACTAATGCTTCGTTGATGTGGGCATCAATAATTCGAGCTGGAGCTTCTGGGTGATAATAAATTTCCACTTCATCTCCTACGGAATATGTTTTAACGGAATATGTTTTATCCGATAAGGTTTTCTCAGGCAACCGGCCCTCCACCTCCAATCCATCCTCTGTCTCGAAGCGGACCACCTCGTAATGGGTATATCGCACGGTTTCTCGGAAGCTGTTTGTCCGGCGGGGCTGGGTCACGGCGGCGACGACCTGCGTTACCTCAGCGGTAGTCTTTATCCCCTGAATGCGCAGACTGGCCGTACGGAAAATTGCCCCTGCACCCTGCAAAAAGAGGTACAGAGCCATCCAGGCAAACAGCAGAGAGAACACCAGAAACACTGCCTTCATTACCTTTCCCCCTTTCTTTTTTTTCACCGGATTTCCCTCAATAGCAGCTTCAACATCATCCAAATTAGTCCGTGTCTGCACCGGCAAAACATTTGCAATCTCTGACCGCAATTCCTCAATGTGCCGCTGCCGATCCGGCCAGATTCCTTCCGCCTCCCATTTGGCGGTCAGACTTCTGGTGCGCCCTTGAATCGTTCCGGAATGGAGCGCATCCAAGGCAGAAAGAAGCTCATTCTTTGCTGCTTCATCTGTGGTAAAGCCGCATACCTTCTTCAGCGCATCAGGGATATCTATCAACCGGCCATAGCGATTGAACTCAGAGAATAACTCTGCAATGGTCAAATAGATCTCATCGAAATAGTCTGCGTTTTCCGGCACATCGTCCAGCAAAGAAACATCCCGGCAAAGGGCAAACAATCCCTGTAAGGTCCATACCGGATTCTTTCGGGCTTCTTCCTCTAAAATTTCCATTAGCATCTGAATGGTGTGGTTATCGGTTTGTTTATAATATATCATGCCTAATCCCTCAACTTAAACTCACTTCAATTTTGTGTCATATATCTTGTGTCTTTATGTCGTACATAAAAAGTCAAACCTACTCTCTAAAATGCTTGCTTACTATCATCAAAACCACCATGGCAACTCTAACCATAAATTATCCATCGCCTGATTTTCCAGTTTTTTTGCTCTGCTCTCCCGTAAATTAAAATGGATTGCTGTCCCAATCATCGTATGTTCCATGTCATCTGTAAAACCATAACGATACAGTAGATAGGTCTGTTCCCGATCAGATATCCGTCCCAACGCAGCATATAATTCACGCAGAGTTTCCTGTTCTACATAGATTTGCTCCGGCGATTTGACGGTTGGATCAGCAATGGCTTCAATCCGCAACATTCGCTCATCTCCGGGAATAACTTCATCCAAGCGAATTTTTTGATAAGCAAGCCCGTCCTTAATATCCGTCATTCGTTGTTCATATTGAGCCAGAGCTTTTCTAATAAGGTTTGTCATAGCATTTTTAATAGATGGTGCCGCATAGGTCAAAAATTTGATTTCTCTGCCTCTATTAAAATGAGGGATGGCATTTAACAATCCGATACAGCCTTCCTGTTCTAAATCCTCTTTTTCTATGCCAAGGTCACTTTCTGGGAGATTCATGCTGTGATAGATTTCGTTGACAATTTTACGAATAAATTTCAAGTTATTTACCAGAAGGAGATCACGGGCGATGCGGTCTCCCTTCTGCGCCAGGGTACATAGCTGCTCATTATTCTGGAGATTCATGTTTTTTCTCCTGTGTGGCTGCTCTTTCTAAGGTGCTTTGCATAAAGTGTGTCAATGCCTGACCAAATTGTTCTAAAGCAGCATTGTCTGCACCATCTATCCCAGCAATACTGTCAAGAACTGCCGCTGTAATCTGCTCTGGTGTGATCTGAGGATTTTCTATATCTTGTCCCTTGGTCAATTCTCCAAACATTTGCTCTACGGTTTCCTTAGTCAGTGTCTGCTGCGCAGTGAAATCGTTTCCAATTTCCTTTTTTACCTCTTTGACTGCCGCCATAAACTGATTCTCAATGGTGGTTAAATCTGCTTGATAAACTGGTGTACGCAATCTGCTGATGTCTTTTGTGGCTTGAGCTGTTTCAGTAGTTTTTATTGTTTTTCGTGTCAAATTGCTGATAGTGGCATACATCTGGTTCTGAACAGCATATCCGGAGGCAATGGTATCATTAAAATATTGCTCTAATATGTAGGTCAGTTCTGCAAATCGAGGGCTTTCCAGTAAACGATTGATCACTTGGGTGTTGACCTTTCCTGTATAAAGGTTTCGTGCCGCCTGTGCGGATAGTCCCAATTCATCAATCTCATAATTTTTTCGATCTGGTATAGTTGTTATACCTAAAAGAAAGTCAGTAGACACATTAAAGGTCCTGGCAATGCGAATAATATTTTCATCGCTAAGCTTTTCTGTTTTTCCGGTTAGAAACCGGCTTAGAACACTGTCTCCACATCCGATTTTGAGTGCAAGCTCCGTCTGGGATACTTTGCGGATTCTCATCAGATCTTCCAATCTATTACGGACAGTCCCAGGCAAAAATGTATTTTCCATTTACTGTATCCCTCCCTTTGTCCTTTCAGCTTTTACATATTTACCGCTTTTAATTCTGGCATCCACAGGCTTCTCTGCATCTTCTGGAATAATCCAGCGGCTTCCAGCTTTCTGTGCGCCAGGAATACGTTCTTGGTTACAGAGAATGTTTACACGACGATGGGAAATTCCCCATTTCTCTGCCACTTGAAAAGTAGATAAATATCTCATTCTCCGCAGCTCCCTTTTTTCTGTATTAAGAAAATTATATTCAAAAAGTGGAACGATGTCAATATGTTTTTTGTGAATAACTACTATTTTTGATTTTGCATTTTTGCAAAAGTTTAGGATGATGCTTTCTTTTTTTGCAAAAGGGTAGGTTTTTTCGGTTATCATACTTTTTCTCCGTATATTTAGGCAGACGGGCATAAACCGTCAAAAATATACGGAGGTGCGGATATGAATTTGTTTGTAACTATCAAGGCGGCAATCAGTGTAAAGCAAACCGCCGAACAATACGGGCTGAAAGTGGGCCGTAACGGCATGACTTGTTGCCCGTTCCACAATGACCGGCATCCGAGCCTAAAGCTGAATGATGATTATTTTTTCTGCTTCGGCTGCGGAGCCAAGGGGGATGTAATTGACTTTGTGGCAAGGTTGTTCAATCTGACGAGCTATGAAGCAGCGCAAAAGCTGGCTGCGGACTTTGGGCTTGACCCGAAGCCGCCCACTGCCACAGCCATGGTCAAGCCGAAACGTCCTTATATCCGTCAGTTCCGGGAGGACGAAATGATGTGTTTCCGTGTACTGACGGATTATCTGCATCTTCTGGAAGATTGGAAAGTACGATATGCCCCCAAGACACCGGAAGATATTCTGGATGACCGTTTTGTGGAAGCCTGCCAGATGCACTGCCATATCGAATATATGGCAGATGTGCTGACGGTGGGTGATCTGGAAGAACGGGTGGCATTGGTGGACAAGCTGATGCAGGACGGCAAAATTGCTTTTCTGCAAGAGTATACCGCACGAAAGAAAAAGGAGGTGGCGCACCATGGCGAAGAACCGGAAAACGCCTGATATGAATTTACCTGTCTGGTTTGACGGACAGAACATCAACGAAGCTCTGTTCTGTGAAGAGTTTCTGCAAGAGCGCAGAATCATCTTTACAAACAGGGCTTTCTTTACGCCCAATGGACGGGTAACAGATGATATTGTCCTGCGGGGCGAGGTCTATGAAAAGCTGAAAAGCTACACCATCAGTAGCGTACCGCAGAAGATCAAAAACATCATGGAATTGCTGAAACTGGAAGCAATGGTTGATGATTTTCCTCCGCAGCCTGACCGCATCCATGTTGCCAACGGAACGCTCATGCTGGATGGGAGATTTATTGAGGAAAAAAAGGAAATCGTACAGAGTCGCTTGCCTATTTCCTACAATCCAAACGCTGCTGCACCTGCTCTGTGGCTGAACTTTCTGGATGGTTTGCTCTATGAAGAAGATATTCCTACCTTGCAGGAGTTTATCGGCTATTGCCTGATTCCCTCCAACAAGGGACAGCGCATGATGGTGATTAAGGGTAATGGCGGCGAGGGCAAATCTCAAATCGGTGCGGTGCTGTCTGCTATATTCGGCACAAATATGAAAGATGGCAGCATCGGCAAAATTTCCGAAAACCGCTTCGCCCGTGCTGATCTGGAACACATCCTGCTGTGCGTGGATGATGATATGCGGATGGAAGCCCTTCGCCAGACCAACTATGTAAAATCCATCGTGACTGCACAGGGCAAGATGGATTTGGAACGCAAAGGCAAACAGAGCTATCAGGGTTGGATGTTCGCACGGTTGTTGGCATTCAGCAACGGCGATCTGCAAGCCCTGTATGACCGCAGCGATGGCTTTTATCGCAGACAACTTGTGCTGACCACCAAGGAAAAGCCTGTGGGCAGAGCCGACGATCCCGACCTTGCGGAGAAGATGAAAGCCGAAGCCGAGGGGATTTTCCTCTGGGCATTTGAAGGCTTACAGCGGCTTGTTGCCAACAACTTTAAGTTTTCGGAGAGTGACCGCATCCGTGAAAACCGGGAAGCGGTCAAGCGTGACAATAACAACATTTTTGACTTCATGGATTCCGAGGGATACATCCGGCGCAAGGCGGATGCGTCCATTAGTTCCAAGGATTTTTATGCGATCTATCGCCTGTGGTGTGAGGAAAATTCCCTTGCCCCGCTAAAATCACGCAGCTTCAGTGATGCCATGGTTGCCAATGCGAAGAAATTTAATTTGGAACATTGCAACAACATCACCAACTCTGCTGGACGGCGGGTATGGGGATTTATGGGAGTGGAGGCAGTGGCACGACCTAATATAAACGGGTTTTACGATGTTTCGCCATGTACGTACGTACCGGATGACATCCCAGAGGAGTGGCGAAGGGGCGAATAAAACAGATGGCTGGTACGTATGTACACAGTAAATTAGCATAAAAAGCTCTTTATAGAAATAGCACATTTCTTTCGTTTATGCTGTTTCTGTGTCCACAGGATTTTGAAAAAGTACCGTGGACGGGCAGTGAAAGATACGGTTTCCGCTGCCACCGTCTGCAAGAGGAAGTTCGCCGGAACAGCTTCATGCAGACGGGCTGACCATGGGAAAAGTTGCAGACATTTTCGCCTTGGTCAGCAGAGGTTGCCGCAGCAACCGCACTCCCCCTCGGGAGAGCCCTCGGAGAGCCCACGGCACTTTGCAGACAGTATGGATGAAAGTGTTATAGTGGGTTATTACACTTTGAAAAAGTGCCCTCTCCGCAGCTCCCCCGCTGTCTGCTAATCTCGAAGAAAGGACAAAAATCTATGGCAAGAAATGATGGAATAGACCGCACCGTAGCCCGGAATCAGGACTTACCGACACCGGACGATGTGGCAAAAATACAGGAACACAATGAGCGTGAAAAGGACAGCTACAGCAAAGCTACTGACAGCATAATCTTTGAGTGTGCGGCATTCATCCGGTGTCAGAGTGATATTGTTTCCGAATGTGGCCTTTTTGCCCATCGCTTCAATATCCTGCACCGTCAGTGCAAGAGTCTTTGCCGTCTTGGTTTCCTTTTGCAGCGCTTCCAGTTTCCTTTTCTGTTTCTCCGTGGCAGCTTTGGCATTCTCCAAACTCTGCTCGGCCTGTGCCACCTGTCCGGTCACAGTTTCCAGACGCTGTTGTTCAGCCTGTACCTTGAACTGTGTCACCGTCAGATGTTCCTCGGTGCTGCCACGCTCTCCACGCTCCACATCGGTGTAACCGACATTTCGCATAAAATTGAAAAAGTCATCCTGCAACACACTGTAGGACGACTTCAATATCTTTTTCCCTTTTGCGTTCAACATCGGATTGCCGTCCTCGTCAAGAACGGGCTTGGAATCCCATTTCTTGCTGCGGCTGACCTGCGTGATCGTTTCCTTTACCGTTCCCCGGAGGGATTCATCCTTACATCGCTTCGACCACAGAATTTGCTTCTCTACCACCGGGATATAAACCACATGAAGGTGGTAGTGGTACACATCTTCGCCCAGAGCTTCGGACATTGCCTGGTTGCGCTCGTCGGCGTGCATCACAGCGGATAGGATATACTGCTCACCGCCTACGATCTCCACGGCGGCTTTATAGGCATCGGCATAAAACTGTTTTGCAAATTCATAGCCGCCGTGATTGTAGAAGTAAGCAGAGTTCACATCAAAGATCAACTCACCGTATTTGACGGCATCCGGTTTCAGACCTCTGGTGGAGATCACGCCATCCTGTTCCATCTGCTCGAACATTTTTACATAATCGTCAGTGGGAGACTTGAAGTGAACATTCAGCGCAGTACGTTCCGGCACGATGTCCACATTGGAATAACGGTCTTTTTCACGCTCATTGTGTTCCTGTACTTTTGTCACATCATCCGGAGTTTCCAAGTCCTGATTTCTGGCTAAGGTACGATCAATTCCATCATTTCTTGCCATAGATTTTTGTCCTTTCTTTAAGATTTGCAGACAGCGGAGGGCTGAGGAACGGCACTTTTTCAAAGTGTAATAACCCACTATTACATGCTTACGGCCTTCTATCTCCGCTTCCGTCAAATCGAACGGGTCCACAGCACTGTGCTTGGCGATGCGCGTCATATTTACCACATATTCGCCGTCAGTGTTCGTTTCAAAACAGAGCACAGTGTCCCGGTCGATATGAAATTCACCCGCATCCTTTGCGGCCTGAATCCTGCTGAACGCCCCGGAGATGTCATAGTGGCGCAGCTCACGCAGGTTGCGCGGCGTATAACGCGCCATGTCGTCCAGATTGTTCAGTACAAAATCGCAAACCTTTTCTCTGTCCACTCCGTAAACGTGAAAATTCATTGTCATCGGCTGGGCGAGATTGTCCTCCTCGCGGCCGTAAACACTCGTTACGCCGGCACTTGTGGCGACGTCCGCGTCCGCCGAAGCATCCACGAACACCTTGGCGGAAAGCTCATAAAAGCCGCCCTTGGTGTAGAGGCGGGCCGTGCGGATCACGCCATTCTCCACAGTACAGCCCGTGAACACCGTGTGATACATCAGCGTCACACCTGCTTCACGCGCCATATCCTCCCAAACGATTTTCATCCCCTCCGGATCAAACGCCGTAGTGGAAGAACAAAAACCTACGGCATCCGGGATATGCCCCGTGGAAAAGCCCCGGCGGATCATTTCCTCTTCCATTTCCTGGGGGATGCCCCGCACGACCTGCACGTCTCCCGCGTGGTATGTCATCTGCGGGCCGGTGCCGCATGCCGTCAGCGCACCGCCCAGATATCCGTTCTGCTCTACAAGAATCGTCTTTGCGCCCCTGCGCGCGCTGGCAATGGCTGCGACGGTTCCCGCCGGGCCTCCGCCGATCACAGCCACATCAAATTCCAGTTGCTTCATCCTTCCGCTCCCTTTCTTCGGTCAATTCATAATATGTACGGGCAAAGGCATGAGCGCCGATCTCCGAAAGTGCGCGCACACCGGTCTTTCCCAGCTTCAAAGGCCCCAGCTCCAGCATGGGAACTTGATATTCCCTGCTTGTCAAGCCCAGCTTCGTCCACTCCAGAAAGTGAAAATACTCATGGCTTAGGATAACGTTCTGCGCAGTTTCCAGTGTCATACCATTTTCCTGCGCCCACAGGCGGATAGCGCCAAGATACAGAT
>OGZO01002379.1_pt1 | contig 12947 bp, 7 predicted proteins | sample 1576721 | NCBI WGS metagenome assembly OGZO01 (sample SAMEA3541516, study PRJEB24748) | human gut metagenome | biome: human gut; feature: human-associated habitat; material: faeces | place: China | collected 2012 | reverse complement strand
TCACCGTGCGCGACGACGGCCGCGGCATCCCCGTGGACATCCATCCCAAGGAAGGCGTGCCCGCGGTGCAGGTGGTCATGACCAAACTGCACGCCGGCGGCAAGTTCGACAACAACAGCTACAAGGTCTCCGGCGGCCTGCACGGCGTGGGCGTGTCCTGCGTCAACGCCCTGTCCGAGTGGCTGACGGTCACGGTGCGCCGTGACGGCAAGCGCTACCGCCAGCACTATTCCCGCGGCGTGCCGCAGGACCAGCTGACGGTCATCGGCGAGGCCGACGGCCACGGCACCACGGTGCGCTTCCAGCCCGACGAGCAGATCTTCGAGGTGCTGGAATTCTCCTACGACACCCTCAAGAAGCGTTTCGAAGAGCTGGCCTACCTCAACAAGGGCCTGTACATCGAGTGCATCGACGAGCGCACCAGCGAGACCCATGTCTTCCACGCCGAGGGCGGCATCCGCCAGTTCGTGAGCGACCTCAACTCCGGCCAGCAGGGCATCCACCCCATCATCATGGCCGAAGGCGTGGTGGACAATGTGGCCATCGACTTTGCCCTCCAGTACAACGCCGGCTACAAGGAGACCATCCTCACCTTCGCCAACAACATCCATACCAAGGAAGGCGGCACGCATCTGGTGGGCTTCCGTACGGCGCTCACCCGCGCCATCAACGGCTATGTGAAGAACCAGCCCGACCTGACCAAGAAGTTCAAGGGCACGGCCCTGTCGGGCGACGACGTGCGCGAGGGCCTTACGGCCGTCATCAGCGTCAAGCTGCCCCAGCCCCAGTTCGAAGGCCAGACCAAGACCAAGCTCGGCAACAGCGAAGTGGCCGGCATGGTGGCCGGCATGGTCTATGACAGGCTCACGGTCTACTTTGAGGAGAACCCCAAGGACATCCGCCTGATCATCGACAAGGCCGTGGACGCCGCCCGCGCCCGCGACGCCGCCCGCCGCGCCAAGGAACTGGTGCGCCGCAAGGGCGCGCTCTCGGACAATTCCCTGCCCGGCAAGCTGGCCGACTGCCAGAGCAAGGACCCCGCGGAATCCGAACTGTTCATCGTGGAAGGTGACTCCGCAGGCGGCTCCGCCAAGCAGGGCCGCAACCCGCGCAACCAGGCCATCCTGCCCCTGCGCGGCAAGATCCTGAACACCGAGCGCACCCGCTTCGACAAGATGCTGGCCAACAAGGAAGTGAAGGCCCTCATCACGGCCATGGGTGCGGGTATCGGCGAAGAGGACACCGACCTCGACAAGCTGCGCTACCACAAGATCATCATCATGACGGACGCCGACGTGGACGGCGCCCACATCCGCACCCTGCTGCTGACCTTCTTCTTCCGGCAGTATCAGGAGATGGTGGAGAAGGGCTACGTCTACATCGCGCAGCCGCCCCTGTACCGTGTGCACAACGCGCGCATGGAAAAGTTCATCAAGGACGACGCCGAGCTCAACGAGTTCCTGCTCAACCGCGTGAGCGAGGACGTGACCGTGGTGGCCGCCAACGGGCGGGAATACACGGGCAGCGACCTGATCCGCCTCATGGAGACCATCGAGAAGATCGAGCTGCGCGTGGCCGATGCCGAGAGCACCGGCATGCCGCGTCCCCTGTTCCTGGCCCTGGCCACCTATCCCCGCGCCGTGGACCGCGAGCTGCTGGAAGCCCGCGATGCCGACTTCCTGGCCTGGCTGGAGAAGCACGAATACGCCCTGAGCCTGGAACGGGAACACAGCGAGGACGAGGACGAAGGCCGCGTGTTCGCCGTGTTCGAGAACACGGGCAGCCACCACACCCGCCGGGGCATGGAGTTCTTTGCCTCCCGCCTGTACCGGCAGACCTGGCAGCTGTTCAACGACCTGCGCGAGCAGTGCGGCGAGCTGAGCTTCAGCCTGCGCCGCAAGGACAGCAGCAGCCAGGCCGGCGACGTGTTCGACCTGATGCAGATGACCCTGGACGAGGCCCGCAAGGGCATCAACATCCAGCGCTACAAGGGTCTTGGTGAAATGAACCCCGAACAGCTCTGGGTGACCACCATGAACCCCGAGAACCGCGTGCTGCTGCAGGTCTCGGTGGAGGACGCCAACGAGGCTTCGGACGCCTTCGAGGAACTCATGGGCGACCGGGTGGAGCCCCGCCGCGAGTTCATCGAACGCAACGCCCTGAGCGTGCAGGATCTGGACATCTAGCTGCCGGAGGGACGACGCATGCAGGATACCGGCAAGGAAAAGAAGAGCTGCTTCGGCTGCTCCGTCATCGCCGTCTGCGGCTGGCTGGTCTGCGCGGCCATGTGCCTGTGGCTGACCATCTCGCTGGAAGGCTACCCCAAGGCCTACAGCCTGGCCTATCCGGCAGCCATGGCGGTGCTGTTCAGCAACATCTTCGTCTTCATCTTCACCAGCTCCCGCTGCGCGGGGGACGTGCGCCGTCTCCTGCCCGCCGTGATCCGTGTCTGCTTCGGTGAGGGGACCATGCTGCTGCTGGTCTGGCTCTGGGGCAGGTACTGGCTGGCTGCCTGAGGACGTTTTCCGGCGGGGGCCGCCCGGCGGCTCCCCCGGTACGACATCCTTTGAGAAAGAACACGGGACCCGCTCCCGACCTGATATTTTACCTGCGAGGCAAACGTGTCTGAACAGAACAGCGGCATACAGCAGCCGCAAGTCAGCATTGAGAAGGAACTCCGCAAGTCCTATCTGGAGTATTCCCTTTCGGTCATCATCGGGCGCGCCATCCCCGACGCGCGCGACGGCCTCAAGCCCGTGCACCGGCGCATCATGTACGCCCAGTACGAGCTGGCCAACAGTTACAACCGTCCGCACAAGAAATCGGCGCGCATCGTCGGTGACGTCATCGGTAAGTATCACCCCCACGGCGACAGAGCCGTGTACGATGCCCTGGTGCGTCTGGCCCAGGATTTCTCCATGCGCGACCCGCTGGTGGACGGGCAGGGCAACTTCGGTTCCATCGACGGCGACGCCGCGGCCGCCATGCGTTACACGGAAGTGCGCATGTCGCGTCTGGCCAGCGAGTTCCTGGCCGACATCGACAAGGAGACCGTGGACTTCCGGCCCAACTACGACAACACCCTGCAGGAGCCCTCGGTGCTGCCCACCAAGGTGCCCAACCTGCTGCTCAACGGTTCGTCGGGCATCGCCGTGGGCATGGCCACCAACATCCCGCCCCACAACCTGGGCGAGCTGTGCGACGCCCTGCAGATGCTGCTGGACGATCCCCAGTGCACCATCTCGGACCTCATGGAAGTGGTCAAGGGCCCGGACTTCCCCACGCGCGGCTTCGTCTACGCGGGCAAGGGCCTGTCCGATGCCTACCACACCGGTCGCGGCACCGTGAAAGTGCGCGGCCGTCTGGAAGTGGAAGAACGCAAGAAGGGCCTGCAGGCCATCGTCATCCGCGAGATCCCCTTCGGCCTCAACAAGTCTTCGCTGGTGGAGAAGATCGCCGGTCTGGTCAATGACCACAAGATCGACGGCATCTCCGACCTGCGCGACGAATCCGACCGCAAGGGCATCCGCGTGGTCATCGACCTGAAGCGCGGCACCATCCCGGACATCGTCATCAACAGCCTGTACAAGTACACGCCGCTGGAGACCAGTTTCGGCATCAACATGCTGGCCGTGGTGGACAACCGTCCCGTGCTGCTCAACCTCAAGACGGCCCTGTCCTGCTTTGTGGACCACCGTCGCGAGGTGGTCATCCGCCGCACCCGCTACGACCTGCAGAAGGCCGAGGCCCGCGCCCACATCCTGGAAGGTCTGCGCATCGCCATCGACCACATCGACGAAGTGGTGGCCCTGATCCGCGCCTCCGCCAGCCCGGACGAGGCCCGCGCCGGCCTCATGCAGCGTTTCGAGCTCACCGAGGTGCAGGCCCGCGCCATCCTGGACATGCGTCTGCAGCGCCTGACCGGCCTGCAGCGTGAAGAGCTCATGGCCGAATACCGCGAACTGCTGGAAAAGATCGAGTTCTTCAAGTCCGTGCTGGAGAACCCCGAAGTGCTGCGCTCCGAGCTCAAGCGCGAGATCCGCGAGATCCGCGAGACCTTCGCCACGCCGCGCCGTACCGAGGTGCTCACCGACGCCCTGGGCGGCATCGACATCGAGGACCTCATCCCCGACGAGGAAGTGGTCATCACCCTGTCGCGCCGCGGCTACATGAAGCGCACCAGCCTGGAGAACTACCAGCAGCAGAAGCGCGGCGGCAAGGGCATCGCGGCCCTGCATACCTCCGATGACGACTATGTGCAGGAGTTTTTGACCACCACCAACCACCAGTACCTGTGTCTGTTCACCAACAAGGGCCGCATGCACCAGCTCAAGGTGCATCAGGTGCCCGAGGGCAGCCGCACGGCCAAGGGCGTGCACATCAACAACCTGCTGCCCCTGGAAGAAGGGGAGTGGGTCACCACGGTGCTGGCCGTGCGCGAGTTCGCCGAGGACAAGTACTTCCTTTTCGTGACCAAGCGCGGCATGGTCAAGCGCTCCTCGGCCTCGCTCTACGCGCGCTGCCGCAAGAGCGGCCTCATGGCCGTGGGCCTGCGCGAGGACGACGAGCTGGTGGTGGTGCGGCCCATCCGTGAGGACAGCCACATCGTGCTGGCCACGGCCGACGGCTACTCCATCCGCTTCGCCTGCAAGGACGTGCGTCCCATGGGCCGCGTGGCCACGGGCGTCAAGGGCATCGCCCTGCGCCGTCAGGACGTGGTGGTGGCCGGCGTCATCCTCAAGGAGAACGACCAGACCACGGAGATCATGTCCATTTCCGCCAACGGCTTCGGCAAGCGCACCCGCGTGGACCTCTACCGCCTGCAGTCGCGCGGCGGCAAGGGCATCATCAACTTCAAGGTCACGTCCAAGACCGGTCCCGTGGTGGGCGCCATGCCCGTGCGTGACAACGACGGCCTCATCATGCTGACCTCGGCCAACAAGGTGGTGCGCATCGGCGTGGAAGACGTGCGCAGCAAGGGCCGGGCCACCATGGGCGTCATGCTGGTGCGCCTGGACGAAGGCGCGCATGTGGTGGGCTTCGACCGCGTGGACGAAGGCGGCCAGACCGGCAGCCGCATGGACGACCTGGAGGACGATGACGACGCGCCCGAAAGCGCGGCGGCACCTCTGGAGAGCGCTCCGGCGGAAGCGGGAGCCGATGACGGCAACGAATAGATACGCGGCGCGGCGCCCCTGGGGACGCCGCGCCCTTTGGTTCCGGTCCCCGGCAGCTGCCGGGCCGGACCCGGGCAGGCACGGGACCGGGGAGACCCGGCCGTGCATCCCTTCTTTCCCTGTCCGGGGCAGAGCAGGAGTCAGGGGAGGAACGGCGCGGGCGCGGACTTGCATTGCGCGGCCCGCCGTTATATGACACGCCCTTTGTACCGCCGTGCGCTGGTCGGCCGCCTTGCCTGCAAGGCGGGCCCCGGAGCGGTGAGAGGGAAGACGGTCCCGCCGCAGGGCGGAGGAGACAACAACGCATTTTGCGCTGGCAGTGAGGAAACGCTATGATTCGCCACGAGTGTGGTCTTTTGGGTATCTACGGTCATGAGGAAGCGGCGCGACTGACCTATTTCGGTCTGTACGCCCAGCAGCATCGCGGACAGGAAAGCGCGGGCATCGTCACCATCGACGAGAAAGGCCTGCTGCACGAGCACAAAGGCATGGGCCTGGTGCCCGATGTCTTCGCCGAAGCCAACCTGCAGGCCCTGCCGGGCACCATCTCTCTGGGCCATGTGCGTTACTCCACCACGGGCCGTTCCGCGGCGCGCAACGCCCAGCCCTTCGTGGCCCACTACAAGGGGCTGGACATCGCCATCGCCCACAACGGCAACCTGGTGAACACCATGGAGCTGCGCGAGGAGCTGGAGAACGACGGCGCCATCTTCAGCACCACCAACGATACCGAAGTTTTCATGCACCTCATCGTGCGCGCCCTGCGCGAGCATGACCTGGTGGACGCCATCCGCGAAGCCTGTGCCCGCGTGCGCGGCGCCTACTGCCTGCTGGTCTACGCCGGCGGCACCATGGTGGCCGTGCGCGACCCTCACGGTTTCCATCCCCTGGCCTTGGGCCGTCTGGACGGCGCGCCGGTGCTGGCCTCCGAGACCTGTGCCTTCGACCTGCTGGAAGCCGACTACGAGCGTCCCATCCAGCCCGGCGAGATGCTGATCATGGACGGCAAGGGCGAACACAGCGAACAGCTGCGCGGCCCCCTGCCGGAACGTCCCCGCCAGTGCATCTTCGAACTGGTCTACTTTGCCCGCCCCGACTCCTTCGTCTTCGGCGAGCAGGTCTACCAGTGCCGCAAGCAGATGGGCTGGCAGCTGGCCCACGAGTCCACCCCCGACGTGGACTTCATCATGCCCTTCCCCGATTCCGGCGTCTATTCGGCCGTGGGCTTCGCCCAGTGCGCCGAGCTGCCCTACGAGCACGCCATGATCCGTAACCACTACGTGGGCCGTACCTTCATCCAGCCCACGCAGAGCATGCGCAACTTCGGCGTGCGCGTGAAGATCAACCCCGTGCGCTCCATGATCGAAGGCAAGAAGATCTGCATCGTGGACGACTCCATCGTGCGCGGCACCACCATGATCACCCGCGTCAAGAAGCTGCGCGAGCTGGGCGCCAAGGAAGTGCACATCCGCATCAGCTGCCCGCCGGTGAAGTTCCCCTGCTTCTACGGCATCGACTTCGCCTCGCGCGGCGAGCTCATCGCAGCCAAGTACAGCCTGCCCGAGATCACCAAGATGCTGGACGTGGATTCTCTGCATTACCTGAGCATCGACGGCCTGCTGCGCTCCGTCATGCAGTCCGACAGCTACTGCCTGGCCTGCTTCGACGGCAATTATCCCGTGCCCTGCCGCGAGTCGGGCAAACTCCGTCTGGAATGCGGCGGCTGCTGCGGCAGCCGTTAGTCCGAGGTTTTTCACATGGCTGTTATCGCTAATCGTATCAAGGGCTTCGCGGACATGTATCCGCCGCAGAGCTCGCTGTTCACCCGCATGGAGAATACCGCGCGCGAGATCTTCAGCCGTTACGGCTTCGTGGAGCTGCGCACCCCCGTGCTGGAATATACCGACCTGTTCAAGCGCTCCATCGGCGAAGAGACCGACGTGGTGCAGAAAGAGATGTTCACCTTCCCGGACCGCAAGGGCCGCATGATGACCATGCGCCCCGAAGCCACGGCCGGCGTCATGCGCGCCTATGTGGAAGATGCCCGCTACAGCCGCGAGTCCGTGAGCCGTCTGTTCACCACCGGTCCCATGTTCCGCTACGAGCGTCCCCAGAAGGGCCGCATGCGCCAGTTCCACCAGATCAACTGCGAATGCCTGGGCTCCCACAGCCCCTATGCCGACGCGGACCTGATCATCATGCTCACGCGCTTCCTCACCGCGCTGGGCCTCAAGGATCTGACGCTCAAGCTCAACTCCCTGGGCTGCGCCCACTGCCGCCCGCTGTTCAAGCAGGCCCTGGTGGACTATCTGCACCGCCAGGACTGCTGTGACCAGCTGTGCGAGGACTGCACCCGCCGCATGGAGACCAACCCCCTGCGCGTGCTGGACTGCAAGCAGGAAAAATGCCGCTGCGTCACCGACGAAGCGCCCCGCCTGCTGGACTACAACTGCCCCGAGTGCAAGAAACACTTCGACACCGTGCTGCGTCTGCTGGACGCCGCCGGGGTCAAGTACGAGATCGACCACCGTCTGGTGCGCGGTCTGGACTACTATTGCCGCACCACCTTCGAGGTGGTAAGCGGAAGCATCGGTGCGCAGGCCGCCGTGGCCGGTGGCGGCCGTTATGACGGCCTGGTCAAGAGCGTGGGCGGCCCCGACGTGCCCGGCGTGGGCTTTGCCTGCGGCATGGAACGCCTGGCCCTCATGCTCGGGGACGAAGAAGCCCCCCGCCCGGATTTCTATGCCGTGGCCATGGACGCGCAGAGCCGCGACCTGAGCTTCGGCCTGGTGCAGCGCCTGCGCGGCCTGGGCCTCAAGGGCGAGATGAATTTCAGCGATGCCGGTTTCAAGGGCCTGATGCGTCAGGCGGGCAAGTCCAATGCCCGTTTCTGCTGCATCATGGGCCCCGATGAAGCGGCCGCCGGCGCCGTGGTCGTCAAAGACATGGACAGCGGTGAGCAGCAGACCCTGTCCCTGGATGCCGCGGCGGACTTCCTTGCTGCCAATTCTGACAATGGGAAAAAATAATGACTGAACAGACGCAAAGCCTGGACGTGCAGCAGGAGCACCAGAAGTTCATCGAAGACCTCGGCGACTGGACCCGCAGCCACACTTGCGGCCAGCTGACCCTGGACAACGATGGACAGACGGTCTGCCTCATGGGCTGGGTGCAATACCGCCGCGACCACGGCGGCCTCATCTTCGTGGACCTGCGTGACCGTGAAGGCCTGACCCAGGTCGTTTTCAGCCCCGATATCGCTCCCGCCGCGCACGAGAACGCGCACATCCTGCGTTCCGAATACGTGCTGGCCATCAAGGGCGTGGTGCGTCCCCGTCCCGAGGGCATGACCAACCCCAACCTGGTCACCGGCGCCATCGAAGTGGTGGTGCATGAGTGGAAGCTGCTCAACACCTCCAAGACCCCGCCCTTCGCCATCGAAGAACGCTGCGACGCCGGTGAGAACCTGCGCCTGGCCTGGCGTTATCTGGACCTGCGCCGTCCGCGCATGCAGGCCAACCTGCGCCTGCGCCACAAGGTGGCCCAGGCCATCCGCCGCCAGCTGGACGACGACGGCTTCCTGGAAGTGGAGACCCCGGTGCTCACCAAGTCCACGCCCGAAGGCGCCCGCGACTTCCTGGTGCCCAGCCGTCTCAACCCCGGCCAGTTCTACGCCCTGCCGCAGTCGCCCCAGCTGTTCAAGCAGCTGCTCATGGTGGGCGGTTTCGACCGCTACTTCCAGATCGTGCGCTGCTTCCGTGACGAAGACCTGCGTGCCGACCGCCAGCCCGAATTCACCCAGGTGGATATCGAGATGAGCTTCGTGGACGAGGAAAAGGTCATGACCATGGCCGAAAACCTCATGGCCCGCGTGTTCCACGACGTCATGGGCATGGATATCCCCCGTCCCTTCCCGCGCATGAAGTATGAAGAAGCCATGCGCCGCTACGGTGTGGACAAGCCCGATACCCGCTTCGGTCTGGAGCTGGTGGACATCACCGACATCGTGCGCGGTTCCGGCTTCAAGCTCTTTGCCCAGGCCAAGCTGGTCAAGGCCATGAAGGTGCCCGGCGGCGAATCCATGACCCGCAAGGAGATCGACGCCTACACCGAGTTCGTCAAGATCTACGGCGCCATGGGCCTGGCCTGGATCAAGATCAAGGAAAACGAGTGGCAGTCGCCCATCGCCAAGTTCCTGTCCGAAGAAGAACGCGCCGGCATCCGTGAGGCCCTGGACCTCCAGGTGGGCGACATCGTCTTCTTCCAGGCCGGCGAGCCCGCCATGGTCAACGCCGCCCTGGGCAACCTGCGCGTGCACCTGGGCAACCAGCTGGGCCTGATCCCCGAGAACACCTTCAACTTCCTGTGGGTGACGGAATTCCCGCTGTTCGAATACAGCGAGGAAGAAAAGCGCTACGTGGCCTGCCACCATCCCTTCACCTCGCCCGCGCCCGGTCATCTGGAGATCATGAACAGCGACCCGGCCCGCGCCCTGGCCCGTGCCTACGACATGGTGCTCAACGGCAACGAAGTGGGCGGCGGTTCCATCCGCATCCACTCCGCCGAAGTGCAGCGCCACATGTTCCAGGCCCTGGGCTTCACGCCCGAGCAGGCCGAGGCCCAGTTCGGCTTCCTCATCCAGGCCCTGGAGCACGGTGCGCCGCCGCACGGTGGTCTGGCCTTTGGCCTGGACCGTCTGGTCATGCTGCTTTCCGGTGCGTCCAGCATCCGCGACGTCATCGCCTTCCCCAAGACCCAGAAGGCCACCTGCCTGATGACCGAGGCGCCCTCCACGGTGTCCGCGCGTCAGCTGCGTGAACTGGGTCTGCGCCTGCGCGAGACCGACAAGGAAGCCGCCAAACCCGCCGAGAACGCCCAGGCCTAGCGGGAGGATGCCATGATTCTGGATATTGTGACCTATCCCGCTGCCAGCCTGAAGGAAAAATGCGTGCCCGTGACGGAGATCACCGACGAGATCCGCCAGCTGGCCGCCGACATGCTGGAGACCATGTACGAGGCCCCCGGCGTGGGGCTGGCCGCCCCGCAGGTGGGCCGTAATATCCGCATGCTGGTCATGGACCCCGCCGCGCAGGACGAGGAGAAGCAGCCCCGGGTCGTCATCAACCCCGAACTGACCCTGAGCGAGGACACCGTGCTCAGCCGTCAGGAAGGCTGCCTCTCCGTGCCCCTCAACTACCGGGCCGACGTGCAGCGCGCCGAGCGCGTGCACCTGCGTTACATGGATCTGGACGGCAAGATCGTGGAAGAGAATCTGGAAGGATTCCCGGCCATCGTCATCCAGCATGAGGCCGACCATCTGGACGGCACCCTCTTCATCGACCGCATCGGCTATGGCCTGGGCGTGGGGGACCATGCGCTGGTGTCCCAATATCACATGGATCTTTATTTCGAATCGGCGGCGATGATCCTCGCGCTCATCACGCTGGGCAAATATCTGGAGACCAGGAGCAAGGGCAAGACCAGCGAGGCGATCACCAAGCTGATGGACCTTGCGCCCAAAACAGCCGCCGTGGAGCGCGGCGGGGTGGAGACGGTGATCCCTGTGGAGGAGGTCGTTGTGGGCGATACCGTGCTGGTGCGGCCGGGCCAGAGCGTGCCCGTGGACGGCGTGATCCTTGAAGGCAACACGAGCATCGACGAGGCGGCCATCACAGGCGAGAGCATCCCCGTGGAAAAGGAGCCGGGCAGCACCGTGATCGCGGCCACCATCAATAAAGCGGGATTTTTCAAGTTCCGTGCCACCAAGGTGGGCGCGGATACCACGCTGGCCCAGATCATCCGTCTGGTAGAGGACGCAAGCTCCAGTAAGGCGCCCATTGCAAAGCTGGCGGACAAAATTTCCGGCGTGTTCGTGCCGGTGGTCATCGGCATTGCTCTGGCGGCCTCCATCGGCTGGCTTCTCGCCGGGCAGACGCCGGAATTTGCGGTCTCCATCGGTATCTCCGTGCTGGTCATTTCCTGTCCCTGTGCGCTGGGTCTGGCCACGCCCGTGGCCATCATGGTGGGCACGGGAAAAGGGGCGGAAAACGGAATCCTCATCAAATCCGGCGAGGCGTTGGAGACGGCGCACAGCATCAACGCCATCGTGCTTGACAAAACTGGTATGAATAACAAAGAAGTCGGCATCATGGCGGATATTCTGGGAATCAATGGGATTACCGGCACTTTTACAGAAAGACAAGAAATACACCGCATCCAGCAGGTTCGTTTTCCCCATGCCGTTCTGTCCGAAAAAGCAGTTCAACTTGGGCGAGAATGAAAGCTCCACCTGCTCCAAGTTCTTATAATTGAGTATAGATATACGTTTCAGTATCATTATAGTAACGATGAGTTCGGTTACAAAGATAATGCAAAACCGAAAGCAGTACAAAATAAGCCTGCTTATTTTTAATACAGAGGTGAAGCCCGGCTTATTGAAAAGTAGAAATAATTTCGGTGTTTTCTGATACAAAACAAAAAAAGATGCCGCTAAATTTCGTTGATAGCTATAAAAAACTTACTTTTGCGGGTCGAAATAGATAAATAAGAATAATAACAAAAAGATTATATAAAAATGGCAGAACAAAAAAAGACGAATGAAGCCTTAAACGTGGAGGATGCACTGACACAATCGGAGGCCTTTTTCATTAAGAACAAAAAAGCAATCATCGGCGCTGTAGTAGCAGTAATCATCATCATTGCCGGTGTAGTGATGTACAAGAACCTTTATGCAGACCCCCGTGAAGAAAAAGCACAAGCTGCCTTATTCAAAGGACAAGAATACTTCGAAGCAGACGCTTATGCACAAGCACTGAACGGTGATAGCATCGGTTTTGCCGGATTTGTAAAAGTGGCAGACGAATACAGCGGCACAAAAGCAGCCAATCTTGCAAAAGCTTATATGGGTCTCTGCTATGCACACCTCGGCAAATATGACGAAGCAGTGAAAGCATTGGACAGCTTTGACGGAGACGACCAAATGGTAGCTCCTGCCATGAAAGGTGCTATGGGTAACTGCTATGCGCAGCTCGGCCAACTGGACAAAGCCGCTTCCATGCTGCTGAAAGCCGCCAACGCAGCCGACAACAACTCCCTCAGCCCCATCTACCTGCTGCAAGCCGGAGAAATCCTGGTAAAGCAAGGTAAGTATGACGATGCAATTCAGGCGTATACCACTATCAAGGATAAATACTTCCGTTCATACCAGGCAATGGATATCGACAAGTATATCGAACAAGCCAAACTGTTGAAGAAGTAATATACCTTATTATAAAGACATCTCAGGCACGGATTACACGGAAAACACGGAAAGACACAATAGCCGTGAATCCGTGTAGTCCGTGCCTCTTTTATCTCTCCTCTCCCTTTAATTTTCAATTATTAATTCTTAATTCCTTATTTATGGCAACAGCTTATCACAATCTTTCAGACTACGATTTCAGTTCTGTACCCAGCGCGGAAAAAATGAAATTCGGCATCGTTGTATCTGAGTGGAATTATAATATTACCGGTGCTCTCCTAAAAGGTGCCATAGACACCTTAAAAAAACATGGAGCCAAAGATGAAAATATTCTGGTAAAAACAGTACCCGGCAGTTTTGAACTGACTTTCGGCGCCAACCAACTTATCGAATACAGCGAAGTCGATGCAGTTATTGCAATTGGTTGTGTAGTCAGAGGAGATACTCCACATTTTGACTATGTTTGCATGGGTGCTACCCAAGGAATTACCCAATTATACTCTGTCTGCAACTCTTTGACCTTTGGCAGC
>OGZO01002378.1_pt1 | contig 12953 bp, 16 predicted proteins | sample 1576721 | NCBI WGS metagenome assembly OGZO01 (sample SAMEA3541516, study PRJEB24748) | human gut metagenome | biome: human gut; feature: human-associated habitat; material: faeces | place: China | collected 2012 | reverse complement strand
TTATAGGAATTGAAGAGAGGTATGCCTATGCATGACCCTGATCCAGACCAACGCCGCGCTGAACAACGGCAACTCCGGCGGGCCGCTCATCAACTGCTACGGGCAGGTCATCGGGATCAATACGATGAAAATGAGCTCCTACTATTCCGATGCCTCCGTCGAGGGACTCGGCTTTGCGATCCCGGTCTCGGTCGCCAAGCCGATCATTGACGAGCTGATCGAAAACGGCTATGTTGCCGGACGTCCGGCCATCGGACTCAACGGCGAATCCATGCCGGAATACGCGCGGCTCTATTACCGCCTGCCGAAGGGCATTTATATCACCTATGTTTCCGAAACGAGCGACGCCTACCTCAAGGGCATCCGTCAGAATGATATTCTGACCGCCGTCAACGGAACGGCCGTCTCCACGATCGATGAGCTGAATACCATCAAGAATCAGTATTCCGCCGGAGATCAGCTGACGCTGACCATCTACCGTGACGGACACTATTATGACGTGGACGTGACGCTGATGGATCAGGCACTCCAATAAATAGAAAGGCAGCGCCGTACACATCCGTGTACGGCGCTGCTTTTATCCGTAGAAGCCTGCCTGAAGCAGGGCCTGCAGGCAGAAGTCGGCCTCCTCGTCGGAAAAGAGCGGGCCGAATTCCTTCGAGACGACCAGCGCCTCCGGCGAAAGCTCCAGATGTCCTGCGTCAGCCAGCGCGTCGAAGCAGTCCGACAGACGTCCCCGGCTGAAAAGGCCGGACAGTGCCTCCGCGGCGCCAAAGCGCTCCGCAGCCTGAAAAAGCCGCTTCGGCTCCGGGATCCCGAGTGCGGCGGCACTCTGTGCCTGCTGGCGCAGGCGCTGGACAAGCTTTTCCTCCAGCGTCATGCGGGTGTTCCTCCTTCCCGTTCCAGAAGCGCGGCGATCTGCCGCCCGATCGGGCAGCTGTGCGCATAGTCGCAGTTTTCAAAGTTGCAGTCGATGTCCCATTCGCCGCCGGATCCCTCGCACAAAACGAGCCGGGCGGCGTCGATGGCGCGGCAGTAGCCGCTGAAGCTTTCCTCCATGCCATTTCGCCTCCGCAGATGGATATTTTTCGGAATGCTCCGCATAATTACATTTGTGGAATATGGCGGAAATCCTGTTTCCTCTTTTATTTTACCATAGAACCATACGCTTTTCCACCCGCTTTTTCCGACAGGAAAACAGACACTTTTACAGATTTGTGTATTGTAAAGCTTGCATTTTTATGATACTATTGCTCCGTTGGGTTTTTTACATCCGGCGGCTGACGGGAGGCTTTTCATGAAATCGCTGAATCAGATCATGCAGGGTATTGCGCTGGTCGGCCAGCTTGGCTTCGGCATGATCACGCCGCCGCTCGTGCTGATCTGGCTTGCGCATCTTGCGCAGACAAAGCTCGGCTGGGGCATGTGGACCATGGTCGCGGCGATCCTGATCGGGCTTGTGACGGCGGCCGTGAGCACATGGAGCACCGTGCAGCGGCTTCTGATGAAAAAGGACGAGGGAAGCGCAAAAAAAGGCGTCTCCTTCAACGAACATATCTGATCGAGGTGGATTATGAAGCTTGAGCCATCGATCCGCACGGAGCTTCGATTCGTCGCCGGAGGACTTCTCATCGGTGACGCGCTGATCTGCGCGGTGTTTGCGCTTCTGAACAAATTTGATTATACAGTGCCGCTTGGCGCGCTCTGGGGCAGCGTGTTCGCGTGGCTGAGCATCTTCCTGCTGGCGCTGCGCGTCCAGAAGGTGGCCGACAGCGAGGGCGAGGAAAAGGCTCTGGCGCAGAAGCGCCTGCGTTCGTCCTATTTTGCGCGGATGCTGCTGATGGTCGCCGCCGTTGTGGTGGGCGTCGTCGCACCGTGCTTCCATTATGTCGCCGCGCTGGTTCCGTTTCTGGTGCCGCAGCCGGTGCTGATGCTGCGCCGGTCCATCGTCACCGCGCGGGCAAAGCGCGCGGCGAAGCAGTCCGGGGAAAAGGGGGAATGATTTGAATGAATGTTGATATCCACGGCGCTCCGGTATATTTCACCATTCCGATCCTTGGCGGAATCCCCATAACGGCCAGCATGACCGTTACCTGGGGCGTCATGCTTGTGATCAATCTGCTGTGTATCTGGCTGACGCATGATTTGAAGGTGCGGAACATCTCCAAGCGGCAGGCTGTCGCGGAGAAGATCGTCATGGTCGCTGAGAATTTCGTCCGCAGCAACATGGGCGAGCAGTGGATGCAGATGGTGCCGTTCATCTCCGCAATCTTTGCGCTGTCGCTCGGCTCGAGCCTTGCCTCGCTTCTGGGCTTCTGGGCGCCGACGGCGGACGTGTCGGTGCTGCTGGGATGGGCGCTGATCGTTTTCATCCTCATTACCTATTATAAGATCAAGACCAACGGCTTCTTCGGTTACCTCAAGGGTTTCTGCGAGCCGGTGTTCGTGATGGCGCCGTTCAACCTCCTCGGCGAGGTGTTCAAGCCGATCTCGATGTCCTTCCGTCATTTCGGAAACGTCCTCTCCGGCATGGTCATCAGCTCGCTGGTCTACGCGGCGCTGATCCTCGCAAACCATGCGCTCTTCGGCTGGCTCCCAGGCTTCCTCGGGACGCTGCTTGGGAATATCCCGTTTCTGGCCATCGGAATTCCGGCGGTGCTGTCGCTCTACTTCGACTGGTTCTCCAGCGCGATGCAGGCATTTATATTCTGCATGCTGACGATGATCTTCATCAAATCGGCTACGGAATAAGAAAATAAATGTAAAAAAGGTAAATCAAAACGTATTTCACAGGAGGAAAAAACACATGGAACTTGCAAAGGCTTTGATTCTCATGGGCTGCGCCATCGGCGCCGGCATTGCGATGATCTCCGGCTTCGGCCCCGGCATCGGCGAAGGCTACATTGCCGGTAAGGCAATCGAGGCTATGTCCCGTCAGCCGGAAATGAAGGGCGAACTCACTTCGACCATGTTCCTTGGCATCGCCTGCGCGGAGACGACCGGTATTTACGGTTTCGTCATTGGTCTGCTTCTGATCTTCGTTGCGCCGGGCCTGTTCACGAAGCTTCTGTAAGCACACATCTTACCCGATTGGAAGGAGGACTGCAGCATGGATTTTCAGTCCCTCGTGGAGCTTGCGCCGTGGACGACCATTGCGCAGATCTGCAATCTGCTGCTCCAGATATTCCTGTTCAAGAAATTCCTTTTCAAGCCCATCAAGGAGATCATTGCCAAGCGGCAGGCTGAGGTGGACGGCGTTTATGACGAGGCCGAGAAGGCCCGCGAGGACGCCGCGAACGCCAAGACCAGCTATGAGCAGCATCTTCTGACCGCGAAGGAGGAAGCCGACGCCATCACGACCCGCGCCATGAAGAATGCGCGTGAGCAGAGCGAAGCGCTGATCTCCGACGCGAAGGAGGAGGCCGCCGCGATCCGCGAAAAGGCCGAGAAGGACATTGCGCAGGAGAAAAAGCAGGCTGCAAACGAAATGAAGAGCGAGATCTCCGTTCTCGCCGTCGATCTTGCGTCCAAGGTCGTCCGCAAGGAGATCGACGCTGCCGACCATGAACAGCTCATCGAGCAGTTCATCGAGGAGCTGGGGGATGCATCATGACGCGCACGGCCAAAACCTACGGCGGCGCGCTGTACGACCTTGCAAGGAGCGAACAGCTCGACGACGCGATCTTGCAGGATGTGAGCGGCGTCATGACCGTTTTTGACGCGAATCCCGACTATATGCACCTGCTCTGCACGCCGTCCATCCCCAAGGAGGAACGGCGCGGGCTTCTGGAGGAGGCGTTCGGCGCGGCGGTGCATCCGTATGTGCTGAGCTTTATGAAGCTGCTGTGCGACAACGGCACGCTGCGAGAGCTTCCCGGCTGCGCGCGCGAATACCGCCGCCGCCATCATGCCGATCACGGCATCATGGAGGTCTGCGCGGTCACGGCCGTCCCGATGAAGCCGGAGCTTCAGGAGAAGCTTCGCGCCCGCATCGAGTCACTGACCGGAAAGACGGTCGAGCTGACCTCGCGCGTGGAGGAGAGTATTCTCGGCGGTGTCCGGCTGGAGCTGCCCGACCGGCAGCTGGACGGCACGGTCGCCTATCACCTCGAAGAGATCCAGCGGATCCTTCGGAATACTGTTATTTGAAAGAGCCTCTGGCCGGCCTGCGCCGGACAGAGAGATCCCGCATCAACCGAAAGCTGGTGAATGAATGGAACTCAGACCGGAAGAAATTTCAAAAATCATCCGCAGTCAGATCAAGCACTATGAAACAAAAATCAACCAGTCCGAAACCGGCACGGTCATTCTGATCGGCGACGGCATCGCCCGCGCGGCCGGACTGGACAGCTGTATGGCCGGTGAGCTGGTGGAATTCTCCAACGGCTCGTATGGCATGGCGCAGAATCTGGAGGAAAACTCCGTTTCCATCGTCATGCTGGGCAGCGACGACGGCATCCGCGAGGGCGACGTCGTCAAGCGCACCGGCAAGGTCGTCTCCGTCCCGGTCGGCAAGGAGCTGATCGGCCGCGTTGTAGACGCGCTGGGCCAGCCCATCGACGCCAAGGGCCCCATCGAGGCGAAGGAATACGCCGCGATCGAGTCCCCGGCGCCCGGCATCATCCAGAGAAAGAGCGTCTCGGTGCCGCTCCAGACCGGCATCAAGGCCATCGACTCCATGATCCCCATTGGCCGCGGCCAGCGTGAGCTGATCATCGGCGACCGCCAGACCGGCAAGACCGTCATTGCCACAGATACCATCATCAACCAGAAGGGCAAGGACGTTCTGTGCATCTATGTTGCCATCGGTCAAAAGCGTTCCACCGTCGCTTCCCTCGTGGAAAATCTCGAGAAGAACGGTGCCATGGCCTACACGACCGTTGTTTGCGCCACAGCTTCGGAGCTGTCTCCGCTGCAGTATATCGCCCCCTACGCAGGCTGCGCCATGGGTGAGTACTTCATGCAGAAGGGTAAGCATGTCCTCATCATCTATGATGACCTGTCCAAGCACGCTGTTGCTTACCGTGCCCTGTCGCTGCTGATCCGCCGTCCGCCGGGACGTGAAGCTTACCCCGGCGATGTCTTCTATCTGCACAGCCGTCTGCTGGAGCGTGCCGCCAAGTTGAGCGACGAGAAAGGCGGCGGTTCTCTGACCGCGCTGCCCATCATCGAGACCCAGGCAGGTGATGTTTCGGCCTATATCCCGACCAACGTTATCTCCATCACCGACGGCCAGATCTTCCTGGAGACTGAGCTGTTCCACGCCGGTATCCGTCCTGCCGTCAACCCCGGCATTTCGGTTTCCCGTGTCGGCGGCAACGCTCAGATCAAGGCGATGAAGAAAGTTGCCGGTACGCTGAAACTGATCTACTCCCAGTATCGTGAGCTGCAAGGCTTTGCCCAGTTCGGCTCTGACCTGGACGCCGATACCAAGGCCCGTCTGGCCCAGGGCGAGCGCATTGTGGAGATCCTTAAGCAGGACCGCAACAGCCCCGTACCTGTGGAGAAGCAGGTTGCCATCCTGTACGCCACCATCCACGGCTATCTGAAGGATATTGCCGTGGCCGACATTGGTGCCTACGAGCAGGGCTTGTACCGGTATTTGGACGACAATGCCGCTGCCAACGACGTGATGGAGACCATCCGTACCACCGGCGACCTGAAGCCCGATACCGAGGGAGCACTGAAACAGGTACTCGCCGCTTATACCGAACAATTTACTAAAGAAAAATAAACTGCAAAGGGGGTGCTGCCGATGGCTGGCTCGATGAAAGAGATCAAGCTTCGCATTAAAAGTGTCGAAAGCACCATGCAAATTACCAAGGCGATGGAGCTGGTTGCTTCCAGCAAGCTGCGCCGCGCGAAGGAGCGGGTAGAACATAGCCGCCCCTACTTTGAGACGCTGTACGCCACCCTGTTTGATATTGCCGCTGCGGATTCTGAATTCAGCAGCCCGTATCTTGCCAAGCGCGAGACTCACCGCCGCCTGTATATCGTAATTGCCGGCGACCGCGGCCTGGCTGGCGGCTACAACGCCAACATCCTTAAAGCGGTGGAGGCAGATGCCGCCGATGCCCCGGAGCAGGGTTATTGCGTATTGCCCATCGGTAAAAAGGCGGTCGAATATTTCGAGCGCCATAATGCCTCGATCTTAACCACCTCGTTTGCGGTGGCGGGGGACATCTCTGTCAGCGATTGCTTCGAGATCTCGCGCCTTGTCTGCCAGAAATTCTTGGCAGGGGAGTTTGATGAGATCCGCATCGCGTTCACCCAGTTTGTCTCCATGCTGACCCAGACGGCTTCCATCCTGCCGGTCCTGCCTTTCGATGCACCGCGCCCCAAGCCGGGGCAGGAGCGTGAAAGCCTGATGCTCTATGAGCCGGACAGCACTGCTGTGTTTGACGCCATCATCCCGGAATATCTGGCCGGTGTCGTCTACGGTGCCTTGTGCGAGAGTGTTGCCAGTGAGCAGGGTGCCCGCCGTACCTCGATGGATGCCGCCACCAAGAATGCCGGTGAGATGATCGAACATCTGAACCTGTACTATAACCGCGCCCGCCAGGCTGCCATTACCCAGGAGATCACCGAGATCGTAGCCGGTGCCGACGCAGAATCTTAAGAAGCCCACAAAGGAGTGTGTGCTATGCCAGAAAAACACATCGGAAAGGTGGTGCAGATCACCGGCCCGGTCCTGGACATCCGCTTCAAGGACGGCGAGTTGCCCGCCCTGCTGAATGCGGTAGAACTTGACAATCACGGCAAAAAGCTGGTCGTCGAAGTGGCGCAGCATATCGGTGATAACGTAGCCCGCTGCATCGCCATGGCCGCCACGGACGGCCTGGTCCGCGGTGTCGACGCCGTCGACACCGGCGGCCCCATCAACGTACCGGTAGGCGATGCCTGCCTGGGCCGCGTGTTCAATCTGTTGGGTGAGCCTGTCGATGAGCAGCCCGCGCCCGAAAACGTAGAGCATTGGCCTATCCACCGCGCCGCCCCTGCCTTTGACGAACAGGAATCCTCCACCGAAATTCTGGAGACCGGCATCAAGGTCGTTGACCTGATCTGCCCCTATGCCAAGGGTGGCAAGATCGGTCTGTTCGGCGGTGCCGGTGTCGGCAAAACTGTTCTGATCCAGGAGTTGATCTACAACATTGCTACTGCCCACAACGGCTACTCTGTCTTTACCGGCGTTGGTGAGCGTACCCGTGAGGGCAACGACTTGTACGGCGAAATGCGCGAGAGCGGCGTTCTCAGCAAAACAGCACTGGTCTACGGCCAGATGAACGAGCCGCCAGGAGCCCGTATGCGTGTAGCTCTGTCAGGCCTGACGATGGCGGAGTATTTCCGTGACGTCAAGCATCAGGACGTGCTGCTCTTCATTGATAACATCTTCCGTTTCACCCAGGCCGGTTCTGAGGTCTCGGCTCTTCTGGGCCGTATGCCCTCCGCCGTCGGCTACCAGCCCACGCTGGCCACCGAGATGGGCGCTTTACAAGAGCGTATCACTTCCACCCGCAAGGGCTCTATCACCTCCGTACAGGCTGTCTACGTGCCCGCAGACGACCTGACCGACCCGGCCCCTGCCACGACCTTCACCCACCTGGATGCCACCACGGTTCTGAGCCGTGATATCGCCTCCCAGGGCATCTATCCTGCTGTCGACCCGCTGGATTCCACCTCCCGCATCCTGTCGCCGGAAGTTGTCGGCCAGGAGCACTACGAGGTTGCCCGCGCCGTACAGCAGGTTTTGCAGCGCTACAAGGACCTGCAGGACATCATCGCCATCATGGGTATGGACGAACTGTCGGAAGATGATAAGATCACGGTCAGCCGCGCCCGTAAAGTACAGCGCTTCCTGTCCCAGTCTTTCCATGTTGCGGAGCAGTTCACCGGCATGCCCGGCCAGTACGTGCCGCTAAAAGAGACCCTGCGCGGCTTTAAGATGATTCTGAACGGCGAATGTGATTCCATTCCCGAAAGCTGCTTCCTGTTTGCCGGCACCATCGATGATGTTCTGGCAAAGGCCAAACAGCAGTAAGGGGGCGGGCAGATGGCAGTTTTCCCGCTGAAGATCCTTACACCGGACGGCGTTGCCTTTGACGGCAGCGTCTCGGCCGTTTCCTGCCGCACCATCAACGGGCAGATCCAGCTGTTGGCAAAGCATATCGATTACTGCACGGCCCTCGGCATGGGGGAGGCCCACATTACGCTGGAGGACGGCACCATCCGCCGGGCCGCCTGTATGGGCGGCATGCTCAGCATGATTGGCGGCGAATGCCGCCTGCTGGCCACCACCTTTGAATGGGCCGATGCCATCGATAAAGAGCGTGCCGAGCGCAGCAAAGCCCGCGCCGAGGCGATCCTTGCCCAGAAAAATGTGGATACCCGCGAATTGGAGCTGGCCGAAGCCCGCCTGAAGCGCGCCCTGGTGCGCAGCAGTGTGGCCTCGCGGCAGAATCTATCCTGATACAGCCAAAATACCGCCGCCAGAAAACGACCTGGCGGCGATGTTTTTTGGGGAAGTTCACTTTTTTTGAATTTTTTTCAAAAAAAGTGTTGACATTTCTCCTATAGTCAGCTATAATGAACAAGCTGATTCGAGACAGCCCAGTTCGACCGGGTGTAGCGCAGTTTGGTAGCGCGCTTGAATGGGGTTCAAGAGGCCGTGAGTTCGACTCTCGCCACTCGGACCAAACAGTTGGCTGTGCGTCAGCGAAAGAACGTCAAATCCGAAAGGGTTTGGCGTTTTTTATTTATATTTTCCTTGGTGCAGTGTTATGCAGTTCTAACGGTTTTCTAACGGACATCATCTTTCCCGTCGGCAATATCATGCGCAAAAAAGATTAATAGGAAGAGAAAAACGACCTGAAAGTGATAAAATAGCTTATAATTCGACAAATACCGTGCATTTCTTGCGAAATTCGGGTGCGGCAGTTGAAAATCGAAATTTATATGTTACAATATTATATACAAACAGGGGATGAAGTGCGTCCCCCATTAAATTTAGGAGGAGTCCAAATTATGTTCGAAAAAATTCGTAAACTCAAGGACCGCAAAGGTTTTACCCTGGTCGAGTTGATCGTGGTTCTGGTCATCCTGGCTATCCTGGCTGCCCTGCTGATCCCCGCCTTGACTGGCTACATCGATAAGGCCAACAAGGATAAGGTTGTTGCTGAGTGCCGCCAGGTTGTTGTTGCCGCTCAGACCGTTGCATCTGAGGCTTATGGCCAGAATAAAACTATTAATGCTGCTTCCGTGAAGGAAATCAAGGAACTCGCAGAGGCTCCTGACAGCTGGAACTACGCTATCACCATTGGAGCCAAAAATACTGTCACGAGTGTGGTCTTTACTGATGGTAATACTACTGTGACCTATACGAAGACCCCTGCAGACGGTAAGGAAACCTATGAGTTGGAAGGTACTAAAGTTAACGACCGTACGGTTAAGGTTGGCACCGATGAAGCTATTGGTGAGGGCTAATTCGTAACAGCTAGTTACTAAATCAAGAACTAATGCCCGATGTATTGCACTGCAAGTTGCATGCGTCGGGTGTTTTTGTTGTTAAAAACGCACATTTTTCAACTTCAGATGCAGGTAGGCTCACTACTTCATCAGGTTAAGCCTATGAATTCCTTGCTCCCGCATAAAATGTTATACTAAATCAGTACGATGCAACCCAGGTCACGAGCCAATGTGTACGCACGGCTCGTGACCTGTTTATTTGTAATCAACCGGGCAGACACCCCCTTGAGCATCACGGCAAAAGCCCCACAGCCGGAATCCGTTCTGGCTGCGGGGCTTTGCATCATAAGGCCTTATTGCGGCCGTTTGACGGCCTTGCGGTAGACGAGGACAGAGATACCGGCCGTGATGGCTTCGGTGATCCAGAACGCATGCCAGACGCCCGTGGGGCCAAGCAGGCGGCACAGCACCCAGGCAATGGGCATCATGGCGATGATATAGCGCACCAGCGAGATGATGAGCGACTCGGTTCCCTTACCCAGACCCTCCAGTGCGCCGGAGCCGGTCACGGTAAGGGAAGATACGATAAAGCCCGCACAGATAATGCGCAGTGCGGTCTGGCCGGCGGCGATCGTCTCCGGGTTGGAGCTGAACACGTTCATCAGCGGGCCGGCAAACACCAGGCACAGTACCGTGCCGCCCGCCATGATGGTTCCCGTCATGGCCAGGGTCAGGTTGTAAATTCTCTTTACGCGGGCATCCTCGCCCGCGCCGTAGTTGTAGCCGATGATGGGGCGCATGCCCTGCACAATGCCATTGGCAGGCAGGTACAGGAAGGTCTGCAATTTATAATAGATGCCCAGCACCACCACGTAGACCTGCGAATACGCCGCCAGAATGGAGTTGAGGAACGACACCAGCAGCGAGGGGAGCGCCAAATTGAGAATGGCCGGGATGCCGATGGCATATAGGCTTACATCCATTTTGCGGTTCGGCGTCATGCAGTCGCGGCGCACCCGCACACTGATCTCCGTAGTATTGTACACGAACAAATAGATGATCAGCGTCAAAATCTGGCCGATGCCGGTGGCCAGTGCCGCACCGGCAATGCCCATTTTCGGGAACGGGCCGATGCCGAAGATCAGCATCGGGTCCAGGATGATATTGCAGACAGAGCCTGCCATCAGGCCCACCATCGTAACGCGCATGCGGCCCACCGCCTGGAAGATCTTCTCAAATGCCAGGGTGGCCATGATGACCGTGGAGAACAGGAACGCGATGCGCGAGTAGGTCACGCCCATCCGGATGACCGTTTCGTCGCTGGTGAACATCCGCAGGAAGGTCGGCATGATCAGGATGCTGACCACCGTGATGACCACACCGTGCAGCAGCGAGAGCATCAGGCCATGGGTGGCAGCCATATTCGCCTTTTTATGCTCACCCGCGCCCAGGTGCAGGGCGATCTGCGCATTGATGCCCACGCCAAAGCCGATGGCAATGGCGTTGATAAGATTCTGCACCGGGTAGACCAGCGACAGCGCCGTCATGGCATCCTCACTGATCTGGGCCACGAACAGGCTGTCCACGATGTTGTACAGCGCGTTGACCAGCATCGAGATGACCATGGGCAGTGCCATGCTGACCAGCAGGGGAAAGATTGGTTTTTCCTTCATAAACGTATCATTCATAGTGTACCTCCCAGACACAGCAAAAAGCCACACAATGGGTCGACATTTCAGCCGAACCATTGTGTGGCGAAAAATAGTATAGACTACTGTAAAAATCCACACCTGTTTTAGGTTTTTGCATGATACCACAGTTTTTTTATTTTGTCAAGACGGCCCGGCCCACTTTTTAACCTATTGACGCAATAGGTGTTTGTGCTATAATAATTTGGTATATACTTTTTCCCGGGGAAGTGCCCCGCCGCCATGAAATGAGGCAAGCTGACATCCATGATCTACTTAGATTATTCCGCCAACACACCGGTCGACCCGGCCGTGCTGGATATTTACTGCAAGACCGAGCTGGCGTATATCGCCAACCCCAACTCCACCCACTGCGCCGGGCAGGCCGCCCGGGCCGAAATGGCCCGCGTGACCGAGTCCATCGCCAGCCAGCTGGGCGTGCAGCCCGCCGAGATCATCTACACCTCCGGCGCCAGCGAGGCCAACAACCTGGCCCTCAAGGGCATCGCCCAGGTATCGCAGCACATCGGCAAGCATATCATCTCCACCCAGCTGGAACACTCCTCGGTGGGGGCGTCACTCTCCGTTTTGCAGCAGCAGGGGTACGAGATCGACCTGCTGAACGTGAACCGCGACGGCAAAGCAGACCTTGCCCAACTGCGGGAACTGCTGCGCAAGGATACGATTCTTGTCGCCGTCTGTGCCGTGGACAGCGAGATCGGCACTGTGCAGCCTGTCAAAGAGATTGCCGAAATCGTCAAGCGGTACCCGGATTGCCGCCTGCATGTGGATGCCACCCAGGCTGTGGGTAAAACGGACCTCTGGTTTGACGGCGTGGACACCATGAGCTTTACCGCCCACAAATTCTACGGTCCCAACGGCATCGGCGCACTGTACAAGCGCCGGGGGCTGGTTATTGAGCCGCAGATCTCCGGCGGTGCCAGCACAACCATTTACCGCAGCGGTACACCCACGCTGGGCCTGGCCGCCGCGCTGGAAGCTTCGCTGACGAAAGCCCTGGCCGAGCAGCCCCAGCGCATCGCCCACGTACAACACCTGCATAACCGCCTTGCAGCCGCATTGCAGGCGTACCCCGAGGTGCGCTTCAACAGCCCGGCGGATGCGGTGCCGCATATCCTCAATGTCAGTGTCAACGGCATAAAGGCTACCCGCTTTCAGCAGGCCCTCAGTGAGCAGGGCGTCTGCGTCTCGGTCAAATCGGCCTGCTCGTCGGATGGCATGCCTTCCAAAGCCGTGTTTGCCGTCAGCCGTGACCGCCGCAACGCGCTGTCCTCGTGGCGCATCAGCCTGAGCCACCTTACCACCGACGAAGAAATTGATGGCTTCCTGGCTGCCTTTGACACCTGCTACCATCAGCTGTTACAGAAGGAGAATTGATTTTGGAACGTCAACTGGAAACTTATCAGAAAATCGAGCGCAGCATTATCAAAAAGTTCCGTAAACAGCTGTGGACTCCGTTTATCGTGGCCGTCAAACGGTACGAGCTGATCCAGGCAGGGGACAAGATCGCCGTCTGCATCTCCGGCGGCAAGGATTCCATGCTGATGGCAAAGCTGCTGCAGGAATTGCAGCGCCACAGCGAGGTGCCCTTTGAGCTGGTCTATCTGGTGATGGATCCCGGCTACAACGAGATCAACCGTCAGAAGATCGAGAGCAACGCCGCGCTGCTGCACCTGCCCATCACCGTGTTTGAAACCAACATTTTTGATGTTGCCAACAACAGCGAGAAGTCGCCCTGCTACCTCTGCGCCCGCATGCGCCGCGGCCACCTGTACAAGAAAG
>OGZO01002375.1_pt1 | contig 12974 bp, 8 predicted proteins | sample 1576721 | NCBI WGS metagenome assembly OGZO01 (sample SAMEA3541516, study PRJEB24748) | human gut metagenome | biome: human gut; feature: human-associated habitat; material: faeces | place: China | collected 2012 | reverse complement strand
GTACACCATTGAAAAAAATAGGTCTTGATGTGGAAAAGCAGGGAAACGCATTAACAAACAAGTCTCAGATGAAAAATATTTATGTGGAGGAATCAAAGAAAATAACTTACATGATTTCACCATCTAAGTATTGTACAGATAAGTTTATTTCGGCATTTAATATGAAAAATGTGTCTAAAGAGAACAATGTGCTGACAACAGGCTATCCAAGAAATGACTATCTTTTTAAATTTACAAAAGACCAGTGCACTAATATAAAGAAAGAACTAAATATACCAACAGATAAGAAAGTTGTACTTTACGCACCCACATTCAGGGATAATCAGTACAGTGCAGCAGAAGGTTTCAAGCTGGCTAACTATATTGATTTTAAGGAAGCGTACAAAGAACTTGGTGATGATTATGTAATTTTATTTAGGGCACATTATTTTATATCAAAGAAACTGGATGTAAGTGAGTATAGAGGCTTTGTTTATGATGTATCTTCAGTTGAAGATGTAAACACTCTTTATGCCATAAGCGATATGCTTATTACAGATTACTCATCGGTATTCTTTGATTATGCTAATCTGAAAAGACCAATTGTTTTCTTTATGGCAGATTATGACGAATACAAAAATAAGACCAGAGACTTTTATTTTGATGTGAAAGAGTTGCCCGGTCCGGTAGTGTTTAATCAGCAGGAAACAATGGCGTATGTTAAGAAATTCATTGACAATTTTGTCATTGATGATAAATATAAAAAGTTTAACGAGAAGTATAATTATTTAGACGGACCTGACGTCAGTAAAAAAGTGCTGGATATGATAATAGAAAATTAGTATAATTGTTGTGATACTATGGGTTCGTTAAGATTATACAATCACACGAATGCAGAAATGGAGGAAGAACACGTGAAACGAGTTATAACATATGGAACATTTGATATGCTTCATTATGGACATATTAATATTTTAAGAAGAGCAAAGGAAATGGGAGACTATTTGGTAGTAGTGCTTTCAACAGATGAATTTAACTGGAACTCAAAGCAAAAGAAATGTTACTTTACTTATGAGCAAAGAAAGCAGGTACTTGAAGCTATCAGATATGTAGATTTAGTTATCCCTGAAAATAACTGGGATCAGAAGATTTCAGACGTACAAGACTACAAGATTGATACTTTTGTAATGGGTAGCGATTGGGAAGGCAAATTTGATTTTCTTAAAGATTATTGCGAAGTAGTTTATTTACCAAGAACAGAAGGTATTTCAACTACACAGATAAAAGAAGACCTTAACAAAAAAGACATGACTGCTAAGGGCGATAAGTAGGAGATGGAAATGGTAAGTATAATTGTAACCCACAGAAAGTGGCTATTGTATTTAAAAGACTGCTTCAAAAGCATTTCAGAACAGGAATTTAAGGATTATGAAACAGTGCTTGTTGTAGATGATTTACAGGATGACAAAGATGAATTCCAGCAGGTTATTGACGAATACAAGGACAAAATTAATTTAAAAGTATTCTATTTGGAAGGCAAAACCGGCGTATCCGCAGCCAGAAATTTGGGCATGGATAAGGCGCAGGGAGAATATATTTATTTTCTTGATAATGACGACTACATTTACGATGATGGGATTAAGAAATTATTAGATGTAATGGATGAAGATACAGACATGGCTTATGGTCGTGTTCAGGGAACATATCAGGGAACAGTTACATTTGAGGAAAAGCGTAATATTGAAAAGGAAGAGGAAAATCTTGAAAAATATGATTTTGATAATCCCATTGAGTCAAGACTTACTCATTTTAGAAGACTGGAAAGATTAACAGTTCTTGGTGCATTATATAGAAAGTCATTATTTACAGACAATAACATTAGGTTTAATGAAGAACAGTATTGTTTCGCAGATGTTAGAGTGCTTACAGAGATTTTGTGTACAACAAAGAAAATCAAAAGTAACGTAAATGCAATTTATGTAAAGAGACATCATAATGACAGATATAATAATCCGGCAATCGAACAGACACCTAAGATAGAGTCAATGCCTTATTATTTTATGGCAATTGACAATGCAAAGAAGGTAGCTGAGGGACATCCTGAAATTCAGGGACATTTTGATCTTATTGAAGCTAAGTTCGTTACATTATACTTAATTAAAAAACTCCGTTGGAATACAGAGGAAGAAGAGTGCTGGGAAAATGAATATTTCCAGGAATTCTACAAGAGATGTAGCCAGATGGATAAGAAGAATTTAAAAAGAAGATATTTTTATTTTCTTGAAAAGCCTGTAATAAAGGCAATGGCAAAGGGCGATTTGGCAAAGGTTAAAAAAACAGGCAACAGATATCTGGCAAAGAAGAAGTTAAAGAGAATGTTCAAAAATAAATGGGCTAGAAATAAAGCTTTTGCATTGCATATTTTTAACAAAATGCCAATGAAAGAAAACTATGTAATTTTTGAAAGTTTTATGGGAAGAAATTATTCCGGACAGCCTAAATATATTTACGAATACATGCAGGAACATTTTGGAGATAAATACACTTATGTGTGGTCTGTGGATAAGAGAGGATTGAAGATACCGGGAAAACATAAAACAGTTAGAAGATCAGGTCTTAGATATTTCTATTATATGAATAGAAGTAAATATTGGATTCTAAATATGAAACAGCCACTTAGTGTTCCAAAAAGGGAAGATACAGTGCTTTTGGAAACATGGCATGGAACACCACTTAAGAGACTGGCTTTTGACTTAAACGATGTTGTAGGTGGCGTATCAAATTACAAGGACAAGTTTTACAGACAGAAAGAAAACTGGGATTATCTTTTATCAGACAATCCGTTTTCAACTGAAAAATTCCAAAGTTGCTTTATGTATCCAAAAGAAAAAATTCTTGAATACGGATATCCTGCAAATGATCCTTTATATGCACCTGACAGAGAAGAACGTGCTAGAAAGATAAAGGAAAAATTGGGAATTCCTGTCGACAAGAAAGTAATTATGTATGCTCCAACATGGCGTGATGATAATTACTATGAAATTGGACAGTTTAAGTTTGACTTGGATTTAGACGTAAACAGATTAGAAAAAGAATTTGGTGACGAATATGTGCTATTGCTTAGATTACATTATTTAGTTGTTGAAGCTTTAGATATGTCAAAATACGGTGAGTTTGCAGTTAATGGAAGTGCTTATGATGACGTTACGGATTTGTATTTAATAACAGATATTTTAATAACAGACTACTCATCAGTATTCTTTGACTTTGCTAACTTAAAGAGACCGGTTCTTTATTATACTTACGATCTTGAAAGATATAGAGATGTTTTACATGGTTTCTATTTATCCATGGAAGATGATCTTCCGGGTCCAATGCTTCTAACAAATGATGAAGTAGTAGATGCCATAAAGAACATTGACCAAATTCAGGAAAAATATAAAGACAGATATGAAGAATTTTACAATAGATTCTGTTGCATAGATGACGGTCATGCTACAGAAAGAGTTGTAAATAAGATTTTTAAAGAATCATAATAAAAAGGCCTCATTCTATGAGGTCTTTTTGTGTACTTACACGAAAAAAGTTGTGTGGCAATATGCACTTAGTAAGTAGAATGTCACAAGAGGCATTCGTTGTTAAGTATAGGAAGTGATATAGGAGGGGGTTTTATGTGGGCAGTTTTCGCATTATTATCAGCAGTTTTCGCTGCATTAACAAGTATATTGGCAAAGGTTGGTATTAACGGTGTTAATTCAAATCTTGCGACAGCAATTCGAACAGTAGTTGTTGTAATTATGGCATGGGGCATGGTATTCCTTACCAAAGGTCAAAGCGGAATTGGAGCCATAAGCAAAAAAAGTTGGATTTTTCTTATTCTATCAGGGTTGGCTACAGGTGCATCATGGTTATGCTATTACAGAGCCTTACAAATGGGTAGTGCCTCAAAAGTAGTACCAATTGACAAACTAAGCGTGGTAATTACGCTTATACTTGCGTTTATATTTCTTCACGAAGATTTTACATACAAGTCAGCCATTGGCTCGATATTAATAACGGCCGGTACATTATTTATGGTGTTGTAAACAGATAACAAATGATGGAGATAATTGACGTATAATATATTTAAATGAATATATATGAATAATATTTTAAAATAATATATAGAATCAATAATATATGAAATGAGAAAAGAACCGGTTAGCATTGGGTAAAATCCATACTAACCGGTTTTTCTGTAATTATTATTTTCTTCTGTAACTACTGTATTACTGTAATTATTATTCAACTTTTGCAGTTATTATTTAACCCTGTTGTGGCTCATTTTCGTATAAGCCATTTAGGTTGTTTGCAAAGTCTGCAAAATATTCATTAATGTCACCTTCAACCAAAACTTCATCAAAGTGTACATCACCAAAAGCTCTAAGCGCTTCTCTGTCATAGAAAGTTTTAGACGCCTCAATGACAAATGGTAATGCAAACCAAACTAAAACTCTTACTTCATCAGGAAGATTGTTAAAATATTTTTTAGATTCTAAATCTTTAAAAGAAGTAACAAGTACAGTTACGTCTGTAGTTTTAAAATCGTATTTCTTAAGCTTCTGATAAAATTCAGCCCAAAAGGCATTGCTCTTTTGTTTTGAATTAACACATATAAGAACTTTTTTCTTCCCTTCATCAAAAGTTTTGATAATATCCTGATTTCTTGATGATAGATAGGTGTAGTCTTTAAAGATAATGTTAATAAGTCTCTGAGTAGACAATCCATCATCATTGTAAGTACACCAACGATTCATTTCATCTAGCTGTGGTTTGTAGAAATCGCAATATTCTTTTCTATTCTTGCAAATTGCATCCAGTGAGGAAGCAACTTCATCTAAATCAGAGGATACAATTCCCGGCAAAGTATTAACCGGTACATAAAGCCCTCTACCACTTTCGTATTCCTTTAAGTCAGGAACGTAGAAAACAATTGGTCGACCTGTAATCAGAAAGTCGAAGAAGATGCTTGAGTAGTCGGAAATTAAAATATCCACAACTGAAAGTAGCTCATTAGTATCAATTGTAAAAGGTATTAAAATATCCTTTAATTCAGAATCCTCAGCTAAAATTTTGTATAAGAAATAATGAACTCTTAAATAAATTCTATATTTGCTTTGGTCAATGTTTTCTGAAAACTTCTTAACAGTATTCTTAAACTCTTCAACATCATATTCAAGTTGATTGTAAAGATTACCTTTCCAGGTTGGTGCATACAAAATAATTTTCTTGTCAGTTTTGATACCAATGTCTTCAAGTTTTTGTTTTACCTTCTTAATATCTGCGTTTATAAGTAAATCACTTCTTGGATAACCAATTTCCAAAGTAGTGCCCTCATACAGACCGTCAAGCTTGTACGCACGCTTGTACATAACTTCTGTCATAAATTTGTTGGCTGAAATAAGATAGTCAGCACCTAAGAAGTTTCTTGCAGGTCCTCTGGCATTTTCAACACGTTCAACAGTATGTTCGTAACCCATGTATTTGGTTGGAACGCCATGCCAGGTGTTAATGTATGTTTGCTCAGGGCGTTTCACAAAAAAGTACCCAAAAGTTGAATTTGATACAAGATACTTGCTGCTGGCAAGATAACGGTAATAATCTTCAGATTCACGCTTAACAAAACGAACATTTGGTAAATCTTCAAATTCCTTAATGTTGTCTTTTGCCATATCCATATCTGAAATGGACCAAATATGAATCATATCCTCAAATGCAGGATCTTTCAATAACTGTAGAAAAATGGCACGAGGATTATCAAGAACACCAAGTCCTGAGAAAGCTTCGTAAAATATATGATGCTCACGAACCGGTATAGACAAAAATGAGTAGTATTGTTTTTTACCTAAATCTTTTTCAGGCATCTTTATGTTTTGAGTATATTTCTTTATGTTTCGCTTCAGAGTGTATTTAAACCCATTTTTTATAGTGGCTGAATATTTCTCCATACTTGCACCAATTCCAAGTAAAATACTTGTCCTTTCTTTGAAATAAGTAAATAGTTAAATGTTATATTAATTATATATGGGGGTTACGTGACAGGTTATCGTAAACTACCCGATAATTTCCTCAAACTGTTCTATTGTAGTTTTATTATAATCTTTGTAATTAAAATCACAAGTAGGAACCTGACCGTTAATAAAAGTAGTTAAACCTTTATAAATTTCCTCTTCGCTATTACCAATTAAAAGTTGTCCGTTTTCAAATAAAGAAGATTTAGCAGAGCTAAAGTCAGACATTATAATTGGCAGACCAAGTAATCTTGCTTCTAATAATGAAACAGGTTGTCCTTCGTGTAATGAAGGTAGAACAAAACAACTGCATTCTTTCATTAACATAAAAGGATTCTCCATATTACCGGTCATAATAACCTTCCCCTTTAAACCTAAAGACTTGATTAAAGATTTAAGATGTTCCATTAATGGACCGTCACCTATAATGTAAAGTCTTGTGTTATGATTCTCTTTGTTAACTTTGGCAAAACCTTTAATTAAAGCTTCCTGATTTTTCTCAGGTGATAATCTGCCCATATTAACAAAAGAAATTAAATCTTTATTAAGAAGCTCCGGTAAGCCTGCATTTATAGCAGTCTCTTCATTATATGATTCCTTGGCTCCTTTTAGTACCCTGTCAAAATTAGCTGCGTTTCTAACATAAGTACATTTTCTCTTCAAATTCTTGTAACCGATTTTTTCAAGGTTTACTTCCATTGTGGCTTCTGAACAACCAACGATTTTGTCATAGAACTGATAAGTTGAAAAAACAACACGAAGCTCACGACTGTGTGGTTTTTTGCCGTTTACAACTTTGTTCTTTTCGGTAAGTAAATCATTGTGTTGCCAAATTAACTTCTTTGCGCCTGTAGCACTTAAAAGAAGTATGGAATAGAAACTTCCATAACCTGAATAATCAATAACAGTGTCAAAATGACTTGTGCCAAAGCATCTTACAAATTCCCTGTCATACATTGCCTTTGGATAGACCTTTTTCATAAGACCGTTACAAAAGCCAAAGACTCTTAGGAAATCGTTGCGAATCATTTCACAAAATGTTGAAGGTGTGTAAGAAACTCTATGACCCTTGGCGGCACGATTCTTGGCACGGCGCGCACGCCCTTCCGCGATATGCGCAAGATTGGCGAGGATAACGTGGACAAGGTTGCTGCCATGAAAAAGACCTACAAGGATTTGAAACTTGACTGCCTTGTCACCCTCGGCGGCAATGGCACGCACAAGACGGCGAACCTCCTTTCCAAGGAAGGGCTGAACGTCATCGGTCTGCCCAAAACGATTGACAACGACCTGTACGGCACGGACTTCACGTTCGGCTTCCATACAGCGATGGACATTGCGACGGAGGTCATCGACCGCATTCACACCACGGCGGCATCGCACGGGCGCTGCATGGTGGTGGAAATCATGGGCAACAAGGCGGGCTGGCTGACGCTGTATTCCGGCGTGGCGGGCGGCGCGGATGCCATCCTGATTCCCGAAATCCCCTATAAAATTGAAAAGGTTGCCAAGGTCGTCGAGAGCCGCGCGAAGAGCAACAAGGGCTTCACGATTATCGCCGTGGCTGAGGGCGCAATGACCCCCGAAGAAGCGAAGATGGGCAAGAAGGAACGCGAAGCCAAGCGCGCGGCGGAACATTTCTCCTCCAGCGCGTATGTAGCGCAGCAGCTTCGCGACCTCGTGGGCGTGGAAGCGCGTGCGGTTGTGCCGGGTCACATCCAGCGCGGCGGCAGCCCGAATGCCTACGACCGCGTGCTGTCCACGCAGTTCGGCGTCCACGCGGCGGAACTCATCCGCGACGGCGTGTACGGCGTAACCGTGGCGCTGAAGGGTAACGAAATCACCCACAACAAGCTGTCCGACATTGCCGGCGTGCCGAAGCTGGTTCCGCCGGACAACACGATGATTACGACCGCCCGGAATATCGGCATTTCGTTCGGTGACTAATCATACTGCTTTATCTGGAAATAGTATAATTGCGCAAGCGGCTGCGGAAGGACAAACCGTTCTTTCACAGCCTTTTTTCATGTACGAAAAGCAAAACGGAAAACGAAGTTGACAAATTCCTGTAATGTTGTATAATGGAAACAAAAAAAGATGCTGACAAGCACGAAAAATGGTGAATTACACGCCGTCAGCAGAAATTCGTAATTTCAAAAGGAGGCAGTCTATGCGCTTTTTCCACCTGTCCGACCTCCATCTGGGCATCAAACTCTACGAGCATGACCTGCTGAAAGATCAGAAGGCAATTCTTGATGAAATCGTCGCGCTGACCCGGCAGTATCAGCCCGACGCCGTTGTTTTCGCGGGGGATATTTACGATCGTTCCGTGCCGCCTGTCGAAGCGGTTGCGCTGTTTGACGACTTCATGACGCAGCTCCGCGCGGCGCTCCCGAACGGCGAAATCATGCTGATTTCCGGCAACCACGACAGCGCGCAGCGGCTCGATGTCTTCCGCAGCGAACTGTCTGACCGCGGCATCCACATGATTGGTAATCCGCCCATGCAGAAGGGCGAAACCATCGAGCGCGTCACCCTGACGGATGATTTCGGTGCGGTGAATTTCTATCTGCTGCCGTTCGTGCGGCCGGGCATGGTGCGCCTTGTGACCGGGACGAAGGAGAACGGCGACAATTTGAGCTATCCCGAAGCATTTTCGCGTCTGCTGGCGCTGTCGCCGCTGAACCCCGACGAGCGGAACGTGCTGGTCAGCCATCAGTTCTTCCTGCCCGATGGCGGTGACGCGGAGAACATCGAGCGCGCGGAGAACGAGGTGAAGCAGGTCGGCAATCTGGATGCGATTCCCGCGTCGCTGATTGCGGATTTTGACTATGCTGCGCTGGGGCACATCCACAAGCCGATGAAAGTCGGCAGTGAAACGCTGCGTTACTGCGGTACCCCGATGCCCTACTCCCTCAGCGAGGAAAACCAGCAGAAGGGCATCTTGATGGTGGAAATGGGCGCGAAGGGCGACGTGCAGACGACGGTTTTGCCGCTGCACCCCGTCCATCAGGTGCGGAAGCTGCGCGCGACGCGGGAAGCGCTGCTGTCCGGCGCGAGCGAGGATTTCGTGTCCATCTGCGTGATAGGCGCGGAGGCGACGGAGATGGTGGGTCTGCGCGAACTGCTGCGGGAGAGGTACCCGAATCTGCTAGAGCTTCGGCGCGAGGAAAAGGAAACGGTGGAGCTGGCAGCCCTGCAGGAGCGCACGGAAACGCTCTCCCCCTACGAGCTGTGTCTGCAATTTGCGGGCGAGCGGCTGAGTGAGGCGGAAAAGGCGCTGCTGGTTGAGGTGATGAACGCCATGAAGGAGGAAAACGCATGAAACCGATTCTTTTGACGATGCAGGCCTTTGGCTCTTACGGCGAAAAAACGGAGATTGACTTCCAAAAGGGCGGCGATTTTTTCCTCATCAGTGGCGACACGGGGTCGGGCAAATCCACCATTTTCGATGCGATGATGTTCGCACTCTACGGCGAAGTGAGCACAAACGGCAGCGGCAAGGAAAACGAGCTGCTGAGCCAGTTTGTGGACGTGCGGAATGACAAGCCGCTTGTGTCGCTTGTCTTTACGGCGCATCAGCATGGGCAGGAGGAAACGTACAAGATTACGCGCACGCCGCGGCACATCCGCCCCGCCAAGCGAACAGGTGCAAAGCAGCAGGAAGAGGGCGAGACGGCGGAGCTGCTGATGCCGGACGGGTCGCAGTATCCGGGCAAGCTGTCGGACACAAACCGAAAAATCGAAGAGCTTGTGGGCTTGACGGCAGACCAGTTCCGCAAAGTGGTGATGATTGCGCAGGGCGAATTTATGGACTTCCTGCGCGCGGGCAGCAAGGAAAAGACGGAACTTCTGCGCGATTTGCTGAAAACGGACTACTATTATCAGTTGAGCGAAAGCCTGAAGACGCTGGCGAAGGACAAGAATACTGCGGCGAAGACCCAGCGGGCGAATATGTCCTTTTTTGCGGGGAGAGCGGTGACGGAAGGACTGCCGGAGGAAGATGCACAGGCGCTGGAAGCGGCGAAAGGCACGGTTATCACTGCAAAAGAATTGCAGCCCGAACAGGTGGATGCGCTGGTGGAGGTGCTGTCCGGCGTGTGCGCGCGCTTGCAGCTGCAGCAGGGTGAATTGGCGCGGCAGCAGACGGCGGCGCAGAAAGACCGCGACGAGTGCATGAAGTGCATCGAAGCCGCGAAACCGTTGATGGATCGCTTTGAAGAGCTGGAGAGCGCGGAAAAGACACTGCAAGAATGCGCGGCACAGGCGGATGAAATCGAGAAAAAGCGCGGGCTGATTGGCAAAATCCGCGATGCGTGGGCAATCGAACCGAAGTATCAGCGCATGAAGGATGCACAGAAGGCATTGACGGATGCACAGACGGAATTGGCAGCGAAGCAGCAGGAACTTCCGCAGCTGAAGCAGACGGCGGCGGATGCGGCGGCGCTTCATCAGCAGATGGAAAAAGCACAGCAGGACGCGACGGCGCACGAGTCGGAGGTCAAAACGAAGGTCAAGGATGCGCTGGAAACCTTTGATGCGCTGGAAGGGGCGGAAAAGGCGCTGCGTCAGGCGGAAGAAGCGGATACGAAGGCGAAGGCGAATGCGGAATCAGCCAAGAAAGCACTGGATGATTTCAAGAAGCAGGAAGACGCATGGCGGAAGCAGGAAACGGAATTGCAGGGCGCAGAAGCCGCTTATGAGGTCTGCAAGCAGCAGAATCAGCAGTATCGCGACCTGAAGAAATCGCTGGAGGACTTGCACGGCAACCAGAAAGACGTGCAGGAGAAAGCAAGGCAAGCAGCGGCGGCGAAGGACGCGTATGCCAGCGCAACGCAAAAATATCAGCGGGCACAGAATGAATATGATGATTATCGCTTGGCGTTCCTCAACGCGCAGGCGGGCTTGCTGGCGCGTGAACTTGCGCCCGGAAAGCCTTGCCCGGTCTGCGGCGCGCTGGAACATCCCGCGCCGTGCCAGCTGACGCAGGAAAATCAGCAGCTGAACCGTGAGCAGCTGGAGAAGCTGCGCAAGGCGGCGGATGACGCGGCGAAAGCGCAGGAAGAGAAAGCAAAAGAATCGGAATCGGCGCAGGTCAAGCGGACAGAGCGGCAAAAAGCCGCTGAAGAAGCGGAAAAGAAGCTGGTAGAGAACGCGAAGAACATCCACGAAAATGTGACGATGGCGACGGCGGCGGATGTGGAAGCAATGCTGACGGCGTGGCTGCCGGAGTTGCAAAGCGCGTCGAAGTCGGTTCAGGCGAAGGTGAAGGCGCTGGACGACGTGCGGAAAAATCTCGATGGGGCGAAGGCAGAGCGCGAAAAGCTGGAAAAGGCAGCATCCACCGCGCAGGAGACGGCAAAATCCACCGCAGTGAAAAAGGCTGAAGCAGAAAAAACGTGGAATCTGCATCAGGAAGAACTGTCCAGCAACGCATACCGCACGCGCGAGGACGCGGTGGCACAGCGCACACAGGCGCAGGAAGCAAAGCAAAAGGCGGAAGCGGCGGCAAGTCAGGCTGCGGAAAAAGAACGTCAGGCGCAGAAAGCGGAAACGGACTGCGAAACGCAGATTCGGCGGCTGAACGAGGAGATGCCGCAGAAACAGGCGAATGCGGAAGAATTTAACCAGCAGTATCAGCAGACGATGGCGGAAAAGTCGCTGGATGAAACGCAGTGGCAGGCACTGACGGCGAACTATGATGCAGAAGAGCCTGATCGCTTGCAGAAGGAAGTCAGCGACTTTGACCAGAGGAAATCCAAGGCAGAGGGGCAGTGTGCGACGGCGCAGAACGCGATTGCCGGGCGGGAAAAGCCGGATATGGCGAAGTTGGAGGCGGCATCCAAGGCGGCAGAATCGGCGCTTAAGGAAGTATCGGATGCGCTGGAAGCCGCGAAACACCTGCATTCGGACAATGCAAAGGTGCTGAAAGACCTGCGCAATGGACGCGAACCGCTGGCGGAGGCGTGCAAGGCAGCGAACACCGCGCAGCACCTTTCGGACGTGATGGCGGGCACCGAAAGCGGCAACCGGATGAATCTGGAGACGTTCGTGCAGCGCAGTTATATGGAAAAAATTCTGTGCGACGCGAACCGGCGCTTCCGCGATATGTCGAACGGGCAGTTTGAACTGAAGCTAATTAACGTTGAGGACGCGGGCGAGGGCAAAAACAAGGGGTTAGACTTGGAGGTGCTTTCCATCGTGACGGACAAGACGCGCTCCGTCAACACGCTGTCCGGCGGCGAGTCGTTTATGGCGGCGCTGTCGCTGGCGCTCGGTATGGCTGACCAGATTCAGGCGGCGACGGCGGCGATTCATCTGGATGTGATGTTCATCGACGAGGGCTTTGGCTCGCTGAGCGACAACGCGCGCAACGAGGCAGTCAATATATTGAAGGAAATGGCGGGCAAGCAGCGGCAGATTGGCATCATTTCGCACGTTTCGGAGCTGAAGGACGAGATTGAAAATCAGCTGATTGTGAAGAAGGACGACCGCGGCAGCCACATTTCTTGGCGATAATGAGCGGATCGGGCATCCGTGGCAGAGAAAGGCTGCGGATGCCCCTACTCTTTTGGCGGACAAAAGGCAAATGATGGACGGAAAAGGTTCGCCCAAAAGCGACGAACAATGGACTACTAAATCAGGCATATTCGTTCGTCTTTCTAAAAAGTCTTGAAAAAAGCCCAAAAACAAAAGAAAAAAGGGTTGACGCAGGACAGAAATTGTGTTAAGATAACAAAGCTGGTTGCGCGAGCCGCCTCAAAGGCGCTTACGAGACCGGTACGAACCTTGAAAACGATACAGAACAATAACAACGCAAACAAGACAGTAATTCCGAATGAGTGAAACTTGGTCGGGGAAACTCGATTGAGGGATAAAGGATTAAACGAAAGAGTTTGATCCTGGCTCAGGACGAACGCTGGCGGCGTGCCTAACACATGCAAG
>OGZO01002362.1_pt1 | contig 13024 bp, 11 predicted proteins | sample 1576721 | NCBI WGS metagenome assembly OGZO01 (sample SAMEA3541516, study PRJEB24748) | human gut metagenome | biome: human gut; feature: human-associated habitat; material: faeces | place: China | collected 2012 | reverse complement strand
CTAGTAGTTCATATAATTCTTTAGATATTATAGTATCATCTTCAATTATCATTATCTTTTTCATATATTGTATTTCCTTCTTTCTATAGTTATATTATATCATTGTTTTACTCTGTTTTATATTACAAGTTTGTAAGGTATGAAAAAAAGACTTATACAAACATATTTTGCATAAGTCCCCTTTTAAGTTCTATTAATTTATTTAATTTATTTTTTTCTAGTAATATTTTTTTAGATATACAATTAACATTTTTGATTATTTTTTTAACTTTATTATCAGATGGTATTCTAATGCTAAAATTTAAAAATTCTTTTTCAGATAATTCTTTTTGTCCAGTTCCATTTGCTAAAAATTCTCTTTGTTTCATATAAGATTTTTGTGATAAATATAAGTAGATATATTTAATATCGAATCCATCTTTTGCTTTAAAACTCATTATTGCATTTGAACAAATTCCGCCCGCATATTTTTTATCAACTATAGCAATACTTCCATTAAAATAATTTTGTTTTCCTATAATTAATTCGTTTTCATCTCTGACGTAAAAAGGCCTTTTATCAGACATTTCTTTTTGAGATTCATTAAATTCTAAACCTTTTAAATTTAATTTAATGGTAAGTTTTTGATATTTACTTGTATCTACCACAGGTGTTTTATTCCCTTCAATTAAAATATCTCTTAACTTGTATTCAATATATGAAGCATCATCTTTAAAAATAAATTGATTTTCCATGTACAATTTAAATAACTTAAGGTCTTCAATTTTTTTACTTTGTAATTCTATTTTCTTATCTAATAATTCTAACGTATCTGATATTCTTTTTTGTTCTTGAACAGATGGAATATTAATTGAAATTTGTTTTAAATTATCGTTATATAAATGAACAACTGAATGTCCTTGTGCAACTTTTGCAATTTCAGTTTTTTTATTGTTATTTATTAAATAACTTAAGAATCTTCCATCGCAACTAATTGGTCTTAATATATTTATATCTCCGCCAAGTAATACATTATCAATTTGAATACAAGATGATGTAGAAATATCTATAGGAGTTTCTCCACTTGATGGTATTAATACATCACCTTTTTTACTTTTTGGAATATTGTTTTCATTTCTATTAGTTTTACTATAAACTTCTCTTATTACTTCATTATATTTTGTATAAAGTTGACCATATAAAATGCATGGATAATTTCCTGTTTCATCTAAATCAGCTTTAGCAAGAATATTTCCCTTTGAAAATTCAACTAATTGAAATAGTTTTTGTGATATCCATTCATCATTAAATTCTTTAAATCTTAATTTAGGAGCATTCATTTTATCACCACTTTTCAAGTCCTTAAGTTTAATACTTAAAAAGCATGCGATTTCATTTTTTTGTATAATTATTATAGAAGGAGGAAAAATTAATGATTATAAAATCAAAAAGAGTATTTTACAAAGATTGGGTTTATACGTGGCTTGTTGAAAAAAAAGATTATGTCAAAGAATCAACATATGCTAATTATTCTAATATTGTTTTTAATCATATAATACCAAAATTGGGCGATTATAAACTAAATGAATTAAATCATAAAATTATACAAGATTTTTTATTAGAATTATCTAAAAATGGACGTAAGGATAATAATGGTGGATTATCAGAAAAAACAATTAAAGATATTACAATCGTTGTTAAAGGAAGTATAAAAAAAGGCATAAATGAAGGAAAAATAAAGCATATTGAATTGTCATTTAATTATCCCAGAGATGATAAAGAAAAGAATATCTATATACTTACAAAACAAGAACAAAATAAAATAACTAATTATGTTTTAAATAATTGTACGCCTAAAAATATAGGGTTTTTAATTTCATTATATTCAGGAATAAGAATTGGTGAGCTATGCGCCTTACAATGGAAAGATATAGACTTTAAAAATAATAAGTTATATATATCAAAAACAGTACAAAGAATTTATATCAAAGACAAAAATGAATGTATTTCTAAAATTATTATAACTTCACCTAAAACTAAAAACGCCAACAGAGAGATACCAATTAATAAAGAATTTTTAGAAATATTAAAAAAAATAAGGTCAGATAAAAATAATTATATTTTGTCAAATTCAGATAAATATATAGAACCCAGAACGTATAGAAAATATTTTAATAAAATATTAAAAGAGTTAAAAATAAAGCAATTTAATTTTCATTCATTAAGGCATACATTCGCAACGAATTGTATATCACTAGGATGTGATTATAAAACAGTTAGTGAATTATTAGGACATTCAAATGTTAATATAACATTGAACTTATATGTTCATCCAAGATACTCTCAAAAGAAAAAATGTATAGATTTAATAAGTAAAATATTCCAAGAAAAAGTAAATATGTAACTTTTTCTTTTTTTGATAAAATTTTGAAAATGTGTGATATAATTATATTAGATGTTTAGTAACTTTTTATTAAACTTAAGGACTAGAATTGCGGTGATAAAATGAATGTTCCTAAATTAAGATTCAAAGAATTTAATGATGAATGGATTGAAACAAAGATTCAAAATGTTGCAACCGTAGTTGGAGGTGGAACACCATCAACTGATGAACCTAAATATTGGGGAAATGAAATTAATTGGTTTACACCAAGTGAAATAGGAAAGACAAAATATGTAACAATCAGTAACAGAAAAATATCCCAAAATGGTTTGAAAAATTCATCAGCAAAGTTATTGCCCAATGGAACAATTCTATTATCATCAAGAGCAACGGTCGGAGAAGCATCAATTTTATTAAATGAGGCTTCCACAAATCAAGGCTTTCAATCACTTATTGTAAATGAAAATAATTGCAATGAATTTATATATTATTTAAAATATAAATATAAAAGAGAAATGTTAATCAAATCATTTGGTTCTACTTTTTTAGAAATTAGTAAAAGTAATGTAGAAAATATTAAAATTAAAATTCCATCAAAAGAAGAACAATTTAAGATAGCTAATTTTCTTTCCTTACTAGATAAAAAAATTGAATTACAATCTAAAAAAATTGAAGACCTTAAGTTATTTAAAAAGGGACTTATTAATGTTTTAAATAAAAAATCATATCAGGAAACAACATTAGGAAAAATTGGAAAATTTCAAACAAGCAGTATAGATAAATTAGTTAAAGAAAATGAAAAGATTGTTAGTCTATATAATTACATGGATGTTTATAAACATAAAATAATAATGACACAAGATTTAAGTAAATTATCGAAAACTAGTGCTAAGGATAATCAAATAATAACAAATAATTTAAAAAGAGGCGATATCTTATTCACACCATCTTCTGAAACTCCTGATGATATTGGACATTCAATATGCATACAAGAAAACTTACCCAATACAGTCTATAGTTATCATTTATTAAGATACAGACCTAATATTATAATTGATCCATTATTTTCTAATTATTATTTCAATAATTCAAAAATTAGAAAGCAAATCATACGATATGCTACTGGAGCAACAAGATATACTGTATCATTAGATAGTTTTTTAAAAATTAAAGTTGATATTCCTGATTTGATAACTCAAAAAAAATATGGTTTACTTCTATATAGCACAGATAAAAAAGTAAATAAAGAAATGTTTAAATTAAACAAGCTACGGGAACTTAAAAAAGGACTTATGCAAGACATGTTTGTATAAGTCCTTTTATAGTTTGCTAATTATATATTTATAATCATCAATCGTTGATACAAAAGTAGAAAATGCTCTTCTATTAAAATCTATTGAAATAACATTTAGGTGTTTGTGAAGAATACTTAATATTCTATCCACATCATCATATGTAACCTTAAATTCATTATTTATATCTTTATTTCTATAAAAATAATTTTTATCAGTATGTGCATAAACTTTATCTCTTTGTGCCTTTAAATTTTCAATTTGTATTTCATAACTTCTTAATTCTTCTTCAAATTTAGTTAAATCCTCTAAAATATTTACTTTTCTTATAAATGTTCTTTCATTTCTTTTTGTGGTTTCATTATAGAATTCAGCATAAAGTTCTGTTAAAAATTCTTTTTTATGTTGTTTACAATATTCAATAAATTTAAATATGTTTTTTGACTCCCTTTCATCAACTAGTTTTGAAGTTTCTATGACAAAAGCAAATTTTAATGAATCTAAAATGACATATAAAAATCCATTAATTAAATTTACTTTTTGTTCATTACCACTAACATTTTGTAAGATGCCTTTATATAAATCAAATTTCTCTTTTGCAGAATTAATGCTGTAAAAATAATTTTCTATTTCCTTTTCTAAATTTAACATTATATTTCATCTAATCCTAATTCTTTTAAATATACATTAAGTTCTTTATCGACTTCTGCTATTTCTTTATCTATTTGTTTTAATTCTTGTTGTACTGCTTTAATATCTATTTCCTCTTCCTCTTCAAATGTATCTACATATCTAGGAATATTTAAATTATATTCATTTTCTGCTACTTCATTTAATGGAGCAACATGGCAATATTTTTCTATTTCTACTCTATTTTTATATGTTTCAATAATTTTATCTACATCTTTATCTCTTAATCTATTTTGATTTTTTCCAGGTTCAAAATCTTTAGAAGCATCAATAAATAGAATGTTGTCTTCATTTTCTCTACACTTTTTAAATACTAATATACAAGTTGGAATACTGGTTCCAAAAAATATATTTGCAGGTAATCCTATAACAGCATCTAAATAATTTTTTTCTTTTATTAAATATTCTCTTATTGTTCCTTCTGACGCTCCCCTAAATAAAACACCATGCGGAAGAACAACTGCCATTGTTCCATTATCAGACAATTGATAAATCATATGCTGAATAAATGCAAAATCTGCCTTAGACTTTGGTGCTAATTTTCCATAAGCACTAAATCTTTCATCTTCCATAAACTTAGGATCCGCACTCCATTGTGCTGAATATGGTGGATTAGCTACAATTGCATCAAACTTCATATCTTTGTGCTTTGGATTTTCTAATGTATCAGCGTTTTTTATATCAAAATGTTTAAATGATATTCCATGTAATAACATATTCATTCTCGCTAAGTTGTAAGTTGTAGAGTTAAATTCTTGTCCGTAGTATGAACTAACTTTTGTTTCTTTACCTACTCTCAATAGTAAAGAACCAGAACCACAAGTTGGGTCATAAACGCCTTGTAATTTACTTTTATTTATAGTAACCAATTTTGCTAATATTCTCGATACTTGTTGTGGTGTATAAAACTCTCCGGCTTTTTTACCTGCTGATGCTGCAAAGTTTGATATTAAATATTCATAAGCGTCCCCCAAAACATCAATTTCAGCATCTTCATGGTGAAAGTCAATATCATTTATTTTTAACATTATTGTTGAAATCAACTTAGTTCTTTCTGCCTCACCTCTACCTAATTTAGAGTTATTCAAATCCATATCTTCAAATAAGTTTTCAAAATCATCTTCAGATTCATTACCTAATGTCGAGTCTGATATAGAATTAATTGCTTTTGATAACATTGAAATATCAAATTTACCAGTTTGGATTTTATATATTAATTTACTCCATAAGTTATCTGCTTCAATGAAATATCCCATATTAGAATCTTCTATTAAATATCTTTTTAATTCATCTCTATATTCATCTTTTTTCCATGCTTCTACATAACTTATTCCATCATCTTTTAATAATGTTCTTTCAACATAATTAACAATATTTTCAGATAAATATCTATAAAATATTAGTCCTAATATATAATTTTTAAAATCATTAGCATCCATATTTCCTCTTAAGGTATTAGCAATGCTCCATAATTGTTTTTGTAACTCCGCTTGTTGAGTTTGTTGTTTTTCTTCTCTTGACATTTAAATCATCTCCTTTAATTTTTTATAAATATCATCGGCTACTATATAATCTAAAATTTCTTCTGGAGCAACGCAATGAGTTATACTACCTGAAAAATCCACCGAAATATCAAACTTTATTTTTCTTATCATTTTTTGAACTAGCCATTTTTTATATGATATTTCAGAACTTTTAATTAAAAATTTTATTATATAACAATTTCCTTTTTCTAATTTGTTTTTATTATAATTTTTAGTAAATTCTATTATTTCTCCACCAATATGATTAAAAAAGTTTTCAAATTGCTTATCATTACATATTTCATTGTATGAGAAAACAAATTGAATATCTAACCCTCTGCCCAATCTAAACTCTTCTATATCATTTATATTACATCCATCAGTTTCATCGAATAGTATTTTTTTTAGTTTATTATCTTCTGGTATCAAAATACCATTCATTTTAAAACTATTTATATCTAATGTTCTAGTACAATGATAAACAATAAATTTATATTGTTCTAATATATCATAGAAAAATTCTGGAATAGTTATATCAAAATCTGATTTATTATAATCTTTAAAATCATTTTCCAATGCATATCTAATTATTTCTGCAGGATATGTGTCTATATTATCAAAATCTATTTTCATAAAGCACCTATAAATACTTCTTTAAAAGTTCCTTTATAAATACCTTTACATTATCAATTAACGATATCTTTTTTAAAAATGGAGCATGAATTGATTTACCTATCATTTCATTCGGGAATATTCCACTATATTCAAATTCATCAATTACTGCTTGTAATACTTCTAAATCAATATCATTTTCCTTGGCAAATTTTTCTATTTCTTTCTGTCTTTCTTTATTCATGTGAATGTTAAATGCATCATCTATTGAATCTTCTGGTTTTAAAGTTGGCAATACATTTGATAAGAATCTTTTAATTAAATCTAATTTTAGGAACAACTCATCATCTGTTACATTTACTAATTTTGATTCTATATCTTCTATATCTTTTTGTTTTTGTTCTTCATTTGTTAAATCAACATTTCTAATTAAGTTTAATATGTAAGAAACATTTATTTTATCTGTTTGAATTAGTTCTAGTGAAAAACTAATATCACTTAAAATCGAACTTTTTTCTTTTGATGTTGCTAGCTTCCTATATATTTCATAATACTTACTTTTATAATCTTCAAACATTTGCGATGCCATAGGCTTTTTTTCATCATTCATGTCAAATTCATTAAACGTTTTTAAACTTACTAATATTTTTGCTACTTCTCTAAATGCTAGTATAAACTTTTTTAAATCTTCTTCGTTTCCCTCCTGTTCCAATTCTTGAATACTATCAATATTTGGAGCGATGGTTTGAAGATAATTAACTGCTTTTATATACTTTTCTAAGTAATCAGAATACGGTGCCATAATAACGGTATCTGTTCTATCTGTTTGAGAAAACAATTTTACTGCTTCATCTACTCTAAATTTAGATGGTAAATCATAACATACAATATTGCCAAATGGTTTAGTATCTGATTCAACTCTATTTGTTCTTGAAAACGCTTGGATTAAACTATGAAACTTTAATGGTTTATCTATGTATAAAGTATTTAATCTTTTCGCATCAAAACCTGTTAACAGCATATCTACTACAATTACTATATCAATATCTGTGTTTTTAATTTTCTTACAAACATCTCTAAAATAGGCATCAAAACTATTGGTAGTAAAATTAGTATTATACATTTTATTATAGTCTTTTATTATTCGCTCAAGTACATCTCTTGAATGTTCTTCTTTATTATCTAAATTTTCATTTGCACCAAAAGTGAATATTGCTCCAATTTTCAAATTATGATCAAGTTTTTTAAATGTATCATAATATTTTGTAAGCATTGGAATAGATGAAACTGCGAATAAAGAATTGTACTTTCTATCTCTCGTTTTAATATTATGGTGTTCTATAATATGCTGTGCTACCATTATAATTCTTGTATCATCTATAAACACTTCATCTGTATCTATAGCTTGTACTCTTTCATCATTACTGTCATCAATGTTGCTTTCGATTGTTTTAACATAGTCAACAGAAAAACCCAAAACATTTCCATCGTTAATTGCATCTTTAATTAGATATGTATGTAAACATTTTTCGAAAATGTCTGCTGTACTTCTACCATCTTGACTCTTGTTTTCTTCAAATCTTGGTGTTCCTGTAAATCCAAAATACTGTGCATTTGTAAAAGTTTTAGCAATTTGTTTATGCATATCTCCAAATTGACTTCTATGACACTCGTCTATTATAAACACTGTCTTTTTATCTTTATATTTTTCCATTACAGTGGCATATCTTGGATTAGAACAAGCATTGGCCATTTTTTGAATGGTTGTAATTATTAAAGGTTTTGTACTATCTTTAATTTGTTGAACTAATTTAAATGTCTCATTTGTCATATCAACGCAACCAGGATCAAATTTATTAAATTCATCCAATGTCTGTTTGTCTAAATCTTTTCTATCTACTAGAAAAAACACTTGATTAATAGATGGCTCTAGGGATAAAATTTGACTAGTTTTGAAAGACGTTATTGTCTTTCCTGAACCTGTCGTATGCCATACATAGCCATTATTACTTGTATTTATTGCTCTATCAACAATATTTTCAACTGCATATACTTGATAAGGTCTCATTACCATGAGCATTTTTTCTGTTTCGTTTATTATCATATATCTTGCTATCATTTTAGCAACATGGCATCTATCTAAAAAGAAAGTACAAAACTGTTCCAAATTAGTAATTCTGTCATTATTTACATCGGTCCAATAAAAAGTAAACCCATAATTTAATTCTTGATCTCCATTTGCAAAATATTTTGTATCAACACCATTACTAATTACAAATAATTGAATAAATCTGTATAATCCATTGTAGGAATGGTTTTTGTATCTCTTAATTTGATCAAAAGCTTCCTTCATGTCAATGCCTCTTCGCTTTAATTCAATTTGAATTAATGGAAGGCCATTAATGAGAATTGTTACATCATATCTGTTAACATATTTTCCTTCAACTGTAGTTTGATGAGTAACTTGAAATATATTTTTACACCATTCTTTGGTATTAAATAATTCAATATATGCAACTGTGCCATCATCACGAATTATATCATGCTTTTGTCTTAATTCTTTTGCAGACTGAAAAATGCTTTTGCCGGATATTTTTATCATTAATTTCTCGAATTCTTTATCTGATAAATCTTTTCCCTTTAATTCCACTTTATTATGCAAATTAACTTGGCTTCTAAAATTTTCTTCTAACTCCTTAACATCATTTATTTCAATATAGCTATATCCTTGCTTTCTAAGCTGCTCTATCATTCTATTTTCTAATTTTGCTTCACTTTCATAATTAGACATTGATTACACCTACCTATTCAAAAAATCGTATTACACTTTTAATTATGCTACAAAGTTTATTTTATAGTCTAATAATTTATTTTATTAAATCTTTATTTAACATTTTTATTATTGATGGTTCATTTATCATTTTTTCTTCATCATTAACAATAAATGAATCTATATGATCACAATTTCCTGTCTTCGAATCATATATATTTGTAACTGAAATTACTAAATATATTTTTTGACTATACCAATTTTTCAATAAATCCTGATAATACACAATTATTTCTATTCTATGTATACCCTTTGCCACATTCAAAATAATAACTTCTTTTTCTTTTGTCTCATTTTTTTCTATCGTGCTTTGATTTTGCAATTCTGAATATTCTTCTTTTTCAAAGAGATCGGATTTCAATTCGAATATTACCTTTCTTGCTGTGTTTAAACCAATATTCTTAATTTTAATAGTAAAATCTATAGAATCATTATTATTGTTATTATCATTTATAGTTATCAATTTTATTTTATTGCTGCATAAGTTTTTATCTATTATTTCATTTGTAAAATCATATTGTAGATATGGTAAATTCTGCATTCTCTGTGTTTCATTATTTAATCCTATATTATCATTGGATGTTTCTCTCATTTGTTTAAATGTTATAAATATCAAAAAAATTGCACTAAGTAAGGTTGAAATTATTGATGTTGAATAAGTTGTTATTATGTTTACCCAATCTCTCGAAACTATATTTTCAGTGTATCCGAGTTTTGTTGGTATATTGTATCTATCCAAATAATAAATTAGCAGTGGAAACATACATGCAACCGACATTATAATATATAGTGCTTTTTCAAGATCATTTTCAGAGTCATTATATCCCTTGACAAAAATTGTTATTGAGAAAATAACTATTGCAAGACTAAATATAAATTGTAAAATTTCATAAATCATTCTATCCCCCCCTATCAATTAAACTTTAGCTAATACTTTTTATATACAAAAGAAGTTTATTTTTTATTTACTCTTAAAGACTGTTTTATTAATGGCATAGCGTTATCTATATCATCTTCATCAGATATTTCTACTCTATAATCACCATTACCCCAATGGCCAATATTTGTTATATCTCTTGTTATACCTAATGGATCATTCAATGTTCCTTTTTTCATATTAATGTCTAACCTCAATTTATTCTGAGTAAACTCTACATCGACTATGTTCTTTCTTCCTTTGAAAGCAATATACACTTTCTTTACATCTATATCAATATCATCTAACTCTAATATTCTGTTTTTTAATATATTATAAAGCTTTCTAGTTTTTTCAGATACTTTATTCAAATGATCATCTTCCGTATATACTTTAATTTCTTTATTAACCTCTTTTTGTTCTGATTTTATTTGTACATCCTCTACTTTTACGTTGCTTGTCTTCTTTATAAATTCTATGGTCACTATATTTTCTTCATACCTTGTAAGTTTAATTAAATCTACCGGAATGTTTTTAAAATCAGTAGCATTAAGCTGATAGCTTGTATAAATGGGTGATACAAATATGATTCTTGATTGACTCCAATCTACGTCTGCCAATTTTAAATTAGAGTTATTTTTTTCATTATATTTAAGTACAAAATCCGCTTTTCTCTCTAATAGCAACTTTAAATACGTATACCCTTGATCTACCAAACTATGATTTTTAACATTCTTATATTCTATAATTCTAAATGATTTACTCTCCTCATCATATGCTAAAGTATCTAGTCTAAAACTGCCTACAGCAAACTCTGTTTCTACAAATTTATATCCAAGAATCTTTTGCAAATTTTCTTCGAAGTAATTTTGTAATTCTTTTTCATTTTTAAAATCTTTTTGTTTTAATTCTTTATTGTCTTTTATTATCATTTAAACCACCTATACTTCATCTCATATTTAATTATAACATACAAATTACGTTTTTTGATATTTAACTTATGTTTTTGCAAAATAATTATTACTTTTTTTCAATTTAAGATTACGTTGTCATCTTGATAGTACCTATATTTTATTGTTATTTATTGCAATATCAATAAATGCGTATTTAAATATAAAATGGATTTTCTTGTTAATATCATTTTAATGGCATCTTACATTTTCTCGCATTGTTTATGCTTTTTTAATTCTGAATATTTAATTTACTTTTTTAGTAATTTTTATTGCTGAATTAAATTTTTATGTAATAAAAAATACAGCCTAGTTATTTGCAAATAACTAGGCTGTGATTTTAAATTTTGCCTTTTTGGGCCAATTGCCAATAATGATATCCTACTGCAGTCAATCGACATCCGGTTGAATGCATCGCAGCAAAATACATATGTTCTTCATTTACTGGCTTAACCAAGCCAACGCTAGCCATCTGTTGCAATTCTTTCATAATTTTTACATTTTTTGAATTACAATATGGTTCTATAACTTCGTGTTTAAAGTCCAAAGAATTTGTATACTCAAACGATGGATTTAACGAAAATTCTGAAGATGCTGTAGGAAAATATTCTGCGATATTTCTTAAAACTGATAAATCAATAGATGGAACTACCGTCCTTACTTTTACAAAACTATGAGTATTCGTCTTGAATACTGGTCTTTGTTCCCATGCATCTAGCCCCTGATCGATGTACGAATATATTGATCCTGGTGTAATATTGCCATTAATATTTGCAGCACCACCTGATAAAGCCTCAATAAGCAAACTTGTAAACACACCATGCCCTTCACTTTCTTTTGCCATCTGATCATTCATACTTGCAGTAAGAATTGTTACACCTTCACCTATTTCAGTCAGATTATCAGACAATGCACCATTACCAAAAGTTCCTGAATAACAACAATCTAAGATAACTATCTTATTTAATGCCTTAGAACTATTAACAATCTTCAATATTTCAGTCATTGTAATTCCTTCATCATTTTTTGCATAATCAGGCGTAACTATATATCCATCAACATCATTTTTACATCCGTGTCCAGAAAAATAAAATAGTGCAATTTCTACTGATGAATTAAATAAGTCACCAATCATTTTTTTTAATTCACCTTTAGTTTTTATATTTTCCATTTGCAGTACGTCAAAATTTGGAGACCCATCACCATTTCTTTTCAAAAGTTGTGATATTGAATTAGCATCATTCACACATCCTGATAATGGGGCACTAGGATAATCATCGATTCCTACTACTAATGCTTTTCTCATAATTACCTCCTATAATGAATTAATCCAATTTTTAATTGTTTCCCATTTCCATTCAACTATTGATATATTGTTTAACTCTGTTGGTAAATTGACTGGCTTTTGATCCGAATATCCATATATACCTTTGCATGGAATTTTTTCTTGCTTGGCACAATCAATTTCCCATAATTCTCCACTTGCATTTTTTGAATTTTTTGTTACAATTGCAATCAAGCCATCGCAACCTTTAATTTTTCGCCTACATTTTGTTTTCCACTCAGAGTCCCACGGTGTCTTTACCGACATATCATAAAATTCAAACGGACATTTATCATTTTTTGACTGTCCAACTAAAAGGTCCCTTAATTTTTCATCTTCAATTGCAAAACTAATAAATATTCTTTTATTCATTTTTTCACCTCCTACTTCTAGTTAATACAAAAAAGACGCAGTACAAAATCTATTAAATAGACCTGTACAAGCGTCTTTCTTCCTTTAACTGCTTATATTATATCAAATTATTTTTATTTATTCAATATATTTTGACAATTTTCTTATTCATCA
>OGZO01002357.1_pt1 | contig 13033 bp, 8 predicted proteins | sample 1576721 | NCBI WGS metagenome assembly OGZO01 (sample SAMEA3541516, study PRJEB24748) | human gut metagenome | biome: human gut; feature: human-associated habitat; material: faeces | place: China | collected 2012 | reverse complement strand
GCCGCAACGCTTGCCAGTACCGGCACTCCGGCTTTTTTTGTCCATCCGGCAGAAGCGCTGCACGGCGATCTGGGGATGATCGAAAGCCGCGATGTGATGCTGTTTATCTCTTACTCCGGTGGCGCGAAGGAACTGGATCTGATTATTCCGCGTCTGGAAGATAAATCTATCGCGCTGCTGGCGATGACCGGCAAACCGACGTCACCGCTGGGCCTGGCGGCAAAAGCGGTGCTGGATATCTCCGTAGAACGCGAAGCCTGCCCGATGCACCTTGCGCCGACCTCCAGCACCGTCAATACCCTGATGATGGGTGACGCGCTGGCGATGGCGGTCATGCAGGCGCGCGGATTTAATGAAGAAGATTTTGCCCGCTCCCACCCAGCCGGGGCACTGGGCGCTCGCTTGCTGAATAAAGTGCATCATCTGATGCGCCGTGACGATGCCATCCCACAGGTGGCGTTAACCGCCAGCGTGATGGATGCGATGCTGGAACTCAGCCGCACCGGTCTGGGGCTGGTGGCGGTATGTGACGCTCAACAACAGGTACAAGGCGTCTTTACCGACGGCGATTTACGTCGCTGGCTGGTTGGCGGCGGCGCACTCACCACGCCAGTCAATGAAGCGATGACGGTCGGCGGCACCACGTTGCAATCGCAAAGTCGCGCCATCGACGCCAAAGAGATCCTGATGAAGCGCAAAATCACTGCCGCACCGGTGGTGGATGAAAACGGCAAACTCACCGGCGCAATAAACCTGCAGGATTTCTATCAGGCCGGGATTATTTAATCCTTCAATCCCAGACGTTTCGCCAGCCGATGCAGGTTGGCGACGTCGGTTTCCAGCATCCGCGCGCAGGCAGCCCAGTTATGATGATTTTGTGCCAGTGCCTGGCGAATAGTTTCACGCTGGAACGCTTCTGTCGCTTCACGCAGGTTTTGCTTAACAACGGGCACCGCCGCCACTTCTGGCGGCGGCAACGTCACCTCAGGAAAAGCAAAATGTTGCGCCTCAAGAATCACTTCATCGCCGCTGCGGGTGGCTCTCGCCAGAACTACCGCCCGATGAATAGCATGTTCCAGTTCGCGCACGTTTCCCGGAAAACTGTAGTGTTGCAGTAAATTTCGCGCTCCGGCACTTAATACCACGCGGGAGAGCCCCAGCCGCAAACGACACTGCTCGCAGAAATACCCCGCCAGCAGAATGACATCATCGCCCCGCTCACGCAGCGGCGGCACCGAAAGTGGAAACACGCTCAGGCGATGAAACAAGTCAGCGCGAAATCGCCCTGCCAGCACCTCTTCGCGTAAGTCGCGGTTAGTCGCCGCCAGCACGCGCACATCGACCCGCAAACTACGGTCATCGCCAACGCGCTGAATATCGCCATACTGCAACACCCTCAGCAGCTTGGCCTGCAATGCCAACGACAACTCGCCGATCTCATCCAGAAACAGAGTGCCGTTATCCGCCATTTCAAACTTCCCGCTGCGGTTACTGATAGCGCCAGTAAACGCTCCTTTCACATGCCCGAACAACTCACTTTCCGCCACACTTTCCGGCAGTGCAGCACAGTTGAGATAGACCAGCGGATTCACCGCCCGTGGCGAGGCTTCATGAATCGCTTTCGCCACCAGCTCCTTACCGGTTCCAGTCTCACCGCTGATCAGGACGTTGAGATCGGACGCCGCCACAATCTCAATCTCTTTTTTCAGTTGCGTCATGCCAGGGGACAAGCCAATCATCTGCGTCTGTTTCACCGCTTCAAACGGCGTGGCATCGCCTGGCAGCATATTCTGGCTTTCCAGTTGTTCAATCAGCAACGCATTGCTTAACGCTCCCGCCGCCAGCGCAGCAATCAGCCGTAGCTCTTCGTCGCTGAAAACATCGAACTGATCGGGCTGCATCCCGTCGAGCGTCAGTGCGCCGATCAGGTTTTGCCCGGCAAACAATGGCAGACCAACGCAGGCGTGAACCTTCAGACTCTCCTGCCCAGGAATCAAACCGTCATAGGGATCGGGCAATTCGCTGTCTGCGGGAAAGCGCACCACATCCCCGGCGCGGGCAATCGCTTCCAGCCGTGGATGCCCTTCCAGCGCAAAGCGTCTACCGAGTACATCCTTTGCCAGACCGTCGATGGCAAGCGGAATAAACTGCCGCGAATCGTAACGTAGCAACGCAGACGCATCGCACTCCAGCACCTGACGTAGCGTGGTGATCAGGCGCTGAAAACGATCCTGATGACCAATCCCACGCTGCAATTCGATGGCGATATTCGCCAGCACATCAACGGAAAAACTCATCTTTGCCTCACTGTCAATTTGACTATAGATATTGTCATATCGACCATTTGATTGATAGTCATTTTGACTACTCATTAATGAGCATAATTTTATTTATATAGTAAAAACAATCAGATAAAAAACTGGCACGTAATCTGCAATTAGCAAGACATCTTTTTAGAACACGCTGAATAAATTGAGGTTGCTATGTCTATTGTGGTGAAAAATAACATTCATTGGGTTGGTCAACGTGACTGGGAAGTGCGTGATTTTCACGGTACGGAATATAAAACGCTGCGCGGCAGCAGTTACAACAGCTACCTCATCCGCGAAGAAAAAAACGTGCTGATCGACACCGTCGACCATAAATTCAGCCGCGAATTTGTGCAGAACCTGCGTAATGAAATCGATCTGGCGGATATCGATTACATCGTGATTAACCATGCAGAAGAGGACCACGCTGGGGCGCTGACCGAACTGATGGCACAAATTCCCGATACGCCGATCTACTGTACAGCCAACGCTATCGACTCGATAAATGGTCATCACCATCATCCGGAGTGGAATTTTAATGTGGTGAAAACTGGCGACACGCTGGATATCGGCAACGGCAAACAGCTCATTTTTGTCGAAACACCAATGCTGCACTGGCCGGACAGCATGATGACTTACCTGACAGGCGACGCGGTGCTGTTCAGTAACGATGCTTTCGGTCAACACTACTGCGACGAGCATCTGTTCAACGATGAAGTGGATCAGACGGAGCTTTTCGAGCAGTGCCAACGTTACTACGCCAATATCCTGACGCCGTTCAGCCGCCTGGTAACGCCGAAAATTACCGAGATCCTGGGCTTTAACTTACCAGTCGATATGATAGCCACTTCCCACGGCGTGGTATGGCGCGATAACCCGACGCAAATTGTCGAGCTGTACCTGAAATGGGCGGCTGATTATCAGGAAGACAGAATCACCATTTTCTACGACACCATGTCGAATAACACCCGCATGATGGCTGACGCTATCGCCCAGGGGATTGCGGAAACCGACCCACGCGTGGCGGTGAAAATTTTCAACGTCGCCCGAAGCGATAAAAACGAAATCCTGACTAATGTCTTCCGCTCAAAAGGCGTGCTGGTCGGCACTTCGACGATGAATAACGTGATGATGCCGAAAATCGCCGGGCTGGTGGAGGAGATGACTGGTTTACGCTTCCGTAACAAACGCGCCAGTGCTTTCGGCTCTCACGGCTGGAGCGGCGGTGCGGTGGATCGTCTTTCCACGCGCCTGCAGGATGCGGGTTTCGAAATGTCGCTTAGCCTGAAAGCGAAATGGCGACCAGACCAGGACGCTCTGAAGTTATGCCGTGAACACGGTCGCGAAATCGCCCGTCAGTGGGCGCTCGCGCCGCTGCCGCAGAGCACGGTGAATACGGTAGTTAAAGAAGAAACCTCTGCCACCACGACGGCTGACCTCGGCCCACGGATGCAGTGCAGCGTCTGCCAGTGGATTTACGATCCGGCAAAAGGCGAGCCAATGCAGGACGTTGCGCCAGGAACGCCGTGGAGTGAAGTCCCGGATAACTTCCTCTGCCCGGAATGCTCCCTCGGCAAAGACGTCTTTGAAGAACTGGCATCGGAGGCAAAATGAGTAACGGCATTGTGATCATCGGTTCGGGCTTCGCCGCCCGCCAACTGGTGAAAAATATTCGCAAACAGGACGCCACTATTCCATTAACCCTGATTGCCGCCGACAGCATGGATGAGTACAACAAACCTGACCTCAGCCATGTTATCAGTCAGGGGCAACGTGCCGATGACCTTACCCGCCAGACGGCGGGTGAATTTGCCGAGCAGTTTAATCTGCACCTGTTTCCACAAACCTGGGTGACGGATATCGATGCCGAAGCCCGTGTGGTGAAAAGCCAGAATAATCAGTGGCAATACGACAAGCTAGTACTGGCAACCGGTGCCAGTGCCTTTGTCCCGCCTGTGCCTGGGCGTGAGTTAATGCTGACGTTAAATAGTCAGCAAGAGTATCGCGCCTGTGAAACGCAACTGCGGGATGCCCGACGCGTGTTGATTGTTGGCGGTGGTTTGATTGGTAGCGAACTGGCGATGGATTTTTGTCGTGCAGGCAAAGCGGTCACGCTAATCGACAACGCTGCCAGTATTCTGGCGTCGTTAATGCCACCGGAAGTAAGCAGCCGCTTGCAGCATCGGTTGACGGAGATGGGCGTTCATCTGCTGTTGAAATCTCAGTTACAGGGGCTGGAAAAAACGGATTCTGGCATTCAGGCAACGCTGGACCGCCAGCGCAATATCGAAGTGGATGCGGTAATTGCCGCCACCGGACTGCGCCCGGAAACCGCCCTGGCACGACGCGCCGGGCTGACGATTAATCGCGGCGTTTGCGTCGATAGTTATCTGCAAACCAGTAATACCGATATTTACGCGCTGGGCGATTGCGCGGAAATTAACGGTCAGGTATTGCCGTTCCTCCAGCCGATTCAACTTAGCGCGATGGTGCTGGCAAAAAATCTTCTCGGCAATAACACGCCGCTGAAACTCCCGGCGATGCTGGTGAAAATCAAAACGCCGGAATTACCGCTGCATCTGGCAGGCGAAACCCAGCGTCAGGATTTACGCTGGCAAATTAATACCGAACGCCAGGGAATGGTGGCGCGCGGCGTTGACGATGCTGACCAGCTTCGCGCCTTTGTGGTCAGTGAGGATCGGATGAAAGAGGCATTTGGATTGTTGAAAACATTGCCGATGTAGGTGGGCTACTGTGCCTAAAATGTCGGATGCGACGCTGGCGCGTCTTATCCGACCTACGGGGACGCATGTGTAGGCCGGATAAGGCGTTTACGCCGCATCCGGCAATGGTGTCCAAATGCAACACGTTTTATCCGTTCTGGACTTCACCCGCTAACCAACGCGCCGCAGCAATACCCCCCTGCCCCAGAGACAAACCGCCATCACCCGCCGGTAAACTCTGTGGAAAGAGCAATGTGAAATCAGCGAGATAATGCGCCAGACGTGCACGCAGCAAACGGTTATGAATAACCCCGCCGCTAAATACCAGCGTAGTGATACCACGCATCGTGGCCTGCTCACGCATCAACGCGGCAAAACCCTGCGCCAGCGCATCATGAAACGCCCACGCGCGTTGATTAACCGGTGCCTGCCAGTTCAGCCACTGCTGCCAGAAAGTGGCGAGATCCAGTTGATTGTCCACCCGCGGCATTGTCACCGGATGCGTCACTCCGTGGCATGAGGCTGCGAGCGCCTCCAGAGCACAAGCCGCTTCACCTTCATAACTTAACGTGGCTGGCGCACAGCCCAGTGCCGCCGCCACTGCATCGAAAAAACGCCCACACGATGACGCCAGCGGCGCGTTAATTCCACGCTCAATGGCCCGCGCCAGCACGCTCCAGTTTTGCTGTTGCACACTCGCTGTTTCGGGATAATTCTGCCACTCCGGCACAAAGCGCAGGCACTGCGCCAGCAGGTTTCGCCACGGCTGCTTCGCCGCCAAATCGCCACCAGCAAGCGCCACTGCAGGCAAGCCGCCCAGGTGCTCACATTCGCGATAGTTCACCCGCAGGCACTCGCCGCCCCACAAAGCGCCATTCTCCCCCATACCGATACCGTCGAGCGTCAAAGCAATGACATCACCGCCATCCAGCGGCCACTGATGCTCTGCCAGACACGCCGCTGCGTGGGCATGATGATGCAGCACCGTTTGCGTCGGCAGATTCATTTCGCGCGCCCACTGGCTGGAGACATAGCCCGGATGTGCGTCATGCACAACGTATTGCGGGGTGAAATCGTAGATGTTTTGCATCAGGCGTAACGCTTCGCGCCACTGCATCTGGATGCCATCGTCACTTAAATCGCCCAGATGCTGACTCAACACCGCTTGTTCACCGCGCACCAGGCAGAAGGTATTTTTCAGATCCGCGCCGAGACACAGCACAGGCGGAACATTTTTAAAGCCCGGAGGCAAAGCCAGCGCATCCGGCACATACCCCCGCGAACGGCGCAGCATTTCGCCGCTTTCGCGCACCACCGAATCATCCATCCGCTGCACGATGTCGCGGTTATGTATCAAAAATCCGTCGGCAATGCCCTGCAAATCCGCCAGCGCCTGTTCGTTGCTGATAGCTGGTGGTTTACCGCTCAGGTTGCCGGAGGTCATCACCAGCGGGCATTGCAGTTCCTGTAACAGCAAATGCTGGAGCGGGTTCGCAGGCAACATTACCCCGACTTCGTTAAGGTCAGGGGCGATATCATCACAAAGCTCAGGAACGTATTTTTTATCCACCAGCACAATCGGCGCGGCGGGCGTGGTAAGCAACTGGCGCGCAGCGTCTGGTAAACCGTCAGCCACTGGCAACATGACCGCCAGCGGTTTCGCCGGGCGATGTTTGCGCGCCCGAAGTGTCGCCACCGCGTTACTGTTACGTGCATCGCAGGCAAGATGAAATCCGCCAATCCCTTTGATGGCGACAATTTTGCCCATTTTTAACTGTGCGATAGCTGCCTGTAATGCCGCCTCTTGTTCCGCATGTTCACCATGACTTACCCATTCAAGATGCGGGCCACACTCCGGGCAGGCCACCGGCTGGGCGTGGAAGCGACGATCGAGCGGGTCACGGTACTCTTTGTCACAGGCCGGACATAGCGGAAACGCCGCCATCACGGTAAACGGGCGGTCGTAAGGCATGGCGCGAATAATGGTGAAACGCGGGCCGCAGTGGGTACAGTTGATAAACGGATAACGATAACGCCGTTCGCCTGGGGTATTCATTTCGGCAAGGCAAGCAGGGCAAGTAGCGGCATCGGGAACAATTTGCGTATTCATGGTGCCGCCTGTGCTCTGGCGTATAGTGAACTCGGTGGGCAGTTGTGACCAGATAAACGGCTCACGCTCGACGCTATCAATACGCGCCAGCGGCGGGCAGTGCTGATACAATTGAACAAGAAACGTTTCCGGGTCTTCCCGCAGCCGGACTTCTACGCCATCGCCGTCATTACAGACATCGCCGTGAAGATTTAATTGCTGTGCCAGCTGCCAGACAAACGGACGAAAACCGACGCCCTGCACTTTGCCACGAATACGCAGTTGGACACCGCAAGATGTGTTTTTTGCCATTGAGTTATTCCCGCCATCATGAATTGCGTAACCCGCCCTGCCGGACACGACAGCGTCGCATCCGGCAGTCACAGGTCGGCGATACCGCCCGCTCCGTATTCTACGAATATTTCCGGGAATTCCTTTGATGCCAGAACAGTTCTGTAAGATTTTTAGAACATCAGCGCCGTACGGCGGCGTTTTTCTGCGCTCAGTTGTTCAAGTTTATTACGATCGACACAAATCAGCGCATGAGTCGGGCAAGCCGCCATACACGCCGGGCCGTCTTCACGATGGTTGCACAGGTCGCATTTATTGGCTTCGGCTTTGTCAGCCCGTACATTCAGACCCGCGCCGCTGTTGCGGATCACCGGACGTACCACCACTTCCATCGCACCATACGGGCAAGCCACAACGCAGGTTTTGCAACCAATGCAACGTTCCTGCATCACATGAACAAACCCTTTATCACGGCTGATAGCACCATTCGGGCAGACGTTAGCGCACGGTGCATCTTCACACTGACGGCAAACTGTCGCCGTGGAAATGTTCACACCTTTAATGACATGGATACGCGGTAAAAAAGTTTCCGGGGTCAGCGATGCACAGTCCTGATTTTCCTGATGAGAAACCACGCACGCTACTTCACAGGTACGGCAACCAATACATTTACTCGCGTCAGCAATGATGAAACGGTTCATCAAATTCTCCAGCAATGACAGTTAATGCGCCGATACATTCACAAATCATGCCAGTTTTTAATTTACTGTTATTTAAGGAAATTAATTTCTGTAATGCAGGAAAAACGATGTCATCGACACTAGTGACGATGACATGTGATGACAATGTTTATCGCGAAGGAGCAATGAGTGAGTCGCGGCGGATCAGTTTTCCGCTGAAGGTTTTCGGCGGTGAGAAATCCCCGCCATCGAGCATAAAAATCAGCCGTCCAATAATTTCCTGAATCATCTCAGTCACCGGAATTTTTACGCTGGAGAGCGCCGGAACGGTGTAGGGGGCAATAGCGATATCATCGAATCCGATAACTGACACCTGCTCTGGCACCGCTACGCCGCGCTCGTGTAACGCTTTCATCGCACCTATCGCCATATCGTCGTTACTGGCAACTAACGCGCTAAATTTAGCCCCACGTTCGAGCAACATTTCTACCCCTTCGGCCCCGCTGGCAGGCGTCCATTTACCGTTAGCGATAAGTTTTTCATTGAGCGCAATACCATGCTGCGCCAGCGCGTCTTTATACCCGGCAAGACGTTCAATGCTGGTGGGGGAATCCATCGAGCCGGTAAGGAAAGCAATCTCCTGATGCCCGGCGTTTATCAACTCTGCCACGGCGTTAAAACTGGTCTGTTTATGATCGCACCAGACGCTATGGCTGCTGTTTTTGCGCAGGCGGCGATTAAGCACCATTATCGGCTGACTGTGCGCGTCAATGATGTCATCGATCTCATCCACGCTTAAAAAACGCGGGTAAATCATGATCGCGTCGCAGCGCAGATCCAGCAGATACTGAATCGCCTGGCGCTCTTCTTCTGCGCTGTGTTTACCATCTGCCAATAGCAACTGCCGCCCTTTCTCTTCCGCCATTCGCGCGGCATGAAAGAGTAATTCACTAAAATAAATGCCGTGGTAAAGCGTGTTGGTCACTACCAGCCCCAGCGTCTGAGTACTCTTCGCCGACAGATTGCGCGCCAGCAAGTTTGGACGGTAACCGCTCTCTTCTACCGCCTGAAACACGCGATCTTTAGTCTCCTGGCTGACGTAGCCATTACCTGAAAGCACGCGGGAAACGGTCGCTTTTGAAACCCCGGCGCGCTTCGCCACTTCCAGCATCGTCGTCATCATTTTCATCCCTTTACACGCAATCAACGCAGTGTACTGCACCGTTTGCCGATTGTCCTTGCACAATCGGCGGGAAAAATATTCAGGTGACCGGTTTCACAAATATAAAAAATGAACAATTCACTCTCTTGCTTATTTAGTGACAACTATTCATGATTTTGTGAAACCGGTTTCTTAATTCCGTTTCAGCATCGGCATTTTTCCGTCACGTCGACTGATAACAACTACATCTACCCTACTGATAACAGGATAAAATCCGATGGCCAAAAATTATGCGGCGCTGGCACGCTCGGTGATAGCGGCACTGGGCGGCGTTGATAACATCTCGGCGGTCACGCACTGTATGACGCGGTTGCGCTTTGTTATCAAAGATGATGCGCTTATCGACAGCCCGACGTTAAAAACCATCCCCGGCGTGCTCGGCGTGGTACGTAGTGACAACCAGTGTCAGGTGATTATCGGCAATACCGTTTCACAAGCCTTTCAGGAAGTCGTCAGCCTGCTGCCGGGAGATATGCAGCCCGCACAGCCCGTGGGTAAACCCAAACTCACGCTACGTCGCATTGGTGCGGGGATCCTCGATGCGCTGATCGGCACCATGTCACCGCTGATCCCGGCGATTATCGGCGGATCGATGGTCAAACTGCTGGCGATGATCCTCGAGATGAGCGGCGTGCTGACAAAAGGATCGCCGACCTTAACCATTCTGAATGTGATTGGTGACGGTGCTTTCTTCTTCCTGCCGCTGATGGTCGCGGCATCTGCCGCCATCAAATTTAAAACCAATATGTCGCTGGCGATTGCCATCGCGGGTGTGCTGGTACATCCGAGTTTTATTGAACTGATGGCGAAAGCGGCCCAGGGTGAACATGTCGAATTTGCCCTGATTCCGGTCACCGCGGTGAAATACACCTACACGGTGATCCCGGCGCTGGTGATGACCTGGTGCCTGTCATATATCGAACGCTGGGTGGACAGCATTACACCGGCGGTGACCAAAAACTTCCTCAAACCAATGCTGATTGTGTTGATTGCCGCACCGCTGGCAATCCTGCTGATTGGCCCGATTGGTATCTGGATCGGTAGCGCCATTTCGGCGCTGGTTTACACCATTCATGGTTATCTGGGCTGGCTTTCAGTCGCCATTATGGGCGCGCTGTGGCCTCTGCTGGTAATGACCGGGATGCACCGCGTCTTTACGCCAACCATCATTCAGACCATTGCCGAAACCGGCAAAGAAGGGATGGTCATGCCGTCAGAGATCGGCGCTAACCTGTCGCTGGGCGGTTCATCACTGGCGGTGGCGTGGAAAACGAAAAACCCGGAACTGCGCCAGACGGCGCTGGCTGCGGCGGCATCAGCCATTATGGCGGGGATTTCCGAACCGGCGTTATATGGCGTGGCGATCCGCCTGAAACGTCCGCTTATCGCCAGTCTTATCAGCGGTTTTATTTGCGGCGCGGTTGCCGGTATGGCGGGGCTTGCCAGCCACTCAATGGCAGCGCCGGGGCTATTTACCAGCGTGCAGTTCTTCGATCCGGCGAATCCAATGAGCATCGTCTGGGTGTTCGCGGTCATGGCGCTGGCGGTGGTGCTGTCGTTTATCCTCACACTGTTGCTCGGCTTTGAGGATATTCCTGTTGAGGAAGCGGCTGCCGAGGCGCGAAAGCATCAGAGCGTACAACCGACCGTCGCCAAAGAAGTAAGTCTTAATTGAGGATGAAAATGTCAGTATTTCCAGAAAGTTTTTTATGGGGCGGCGCGCTTGCCGCCAACCAGTCTGAAGGTGCGTTCCGTGAAGGTGACAAAGGTCTGACCACTGTCGATATGATCCCACACGGCGAGCATCGAATGGCGGTGAAACTGGGGCTGGAAAAACGTTTTCAGTTGCGAGATGACGAGTTTTATCCCAGCCATGAGGCGACGGATTTTTATCATCGTTATAAAGAAGATATCGCCCTGATGGCAGAGATGGGATTCAAGGTTTTCCGTACCTCAATTGCCTGGAGCCGTCTCTTTCCGCAGGGCGATGAAATCACGCCCAATCAGCAGGGCATTGCTTTTTATCGTTCTGTCTTTGAAGAGTGTAAAAAGTACGGTATCGAACCGCTGGTCACGTTGTGCCACTTCGATGTGCCGATGCATCTGGTCACCGAATATGGCTCCTGGCGTAACCGCAAGCTGGTGGAGTTTTTCAGCCGCTACGCCAGAACCTGCTTTGAAGCATTTGATGGTCTGGTGAAATACTGGCTAACCTTCAATGAAATCAACATTATGTTGCATAGCCCGTTCTCCGGCGCGGGTCTGGTGTTTGAAGAAGGTGAAAATCAGGATCAGGTGAAATATCAGGCCGCGCATCACCAGCTGGTTGCCAGTGCGCTAGCCACCAAAATCGCCCATGAGGTTAACCCGCAAAATCAGGTGGGCTGTATGCTGGCGGGCGGTAACTTCTACCCTTACAGTTGCAAGCCGGAAGATGTCTGGGCGGCGCTGGAGAAAGACCGGGAAAACCTGTTTTTTATCGATGTGCAGGCGCGGGGCACGTATCCGGCTTACTCTGCCCGCGTATTCCGCGAAAAAGGGGTAACCATCAACAAAGCACCGGGCGATGATGAAATCCTGAAAAACACCGTCGATTTTGTCTCTTTCAGCTATTACGCCTCGCGCTGCGCCTCGGCGGAGATGAACGCCAACAACAGCAGTGCGGCGAACGTGGTGAAATCGCTGCGTAATCCGTATCTACAGGTGAGCGACTGGGGCTGGGGAATTGATCCACTCGGTCTGCGTATCACCATGAATATGATGTACGATCGTTATCAGAAGCCGCTGTTTCTGGTGGAAAACGGCCTGGGCGCAAAAGATGAATTTGCTGCCAATGGCGAGATTAACGACGACTATCGCATCAGCTACTTACGCGAACATATCCGCGCAATGGGCGAAGCGATTGCAGACGGCATTCCGCTGATGGGCTACACCACATGGGGCTGTATTGATTTAGTTTCCGCCTCTACGGGTGAAATGAGCAAACGCTACGGCTTTGTCTTTGTTGACCGTGACGACGCAGGCAACGGTACGCTGACGCGCACGCGTAAGAAATCATTCTGGTGGTATAAAAAAGTGATTGCCAGTAATGGGGAAGATTTAGAGTAGGTAACAGTGCCGGATGCGGCGTGAACGCCTTATCCGGCCTACATGTCGCACGAACCATGAAGGCCCGATAAGCGCAGCGCATCGGGCAATTTAGCATTTGGCATCAGAGCTGGTTCACCCCATCAAGAACATCCCTGTCCTGATTCCTTAATGAAAAACTACTCTTCTTCCACCGCTAACTGCGCGAAGCCGCCATTTCCTTCCCAGCCTTCCAGTCGTTGATAAACGGTTTCTACCGCATCTTTAATCGGCTGGGTCATCGGGTAGTAAAAGCCGACGATATCCGGCTGAATGCCGAGGAAAATCACTTCGCCAATATCTTCTTTCAACTGGTCGATAAGGTAATTCAACGGCATGTTATGGGTAGTCATCATAAACATCTCGGCGATATCATCCGGGTCGATGATGCGGATCTCGCCGGGGTTTAGCCCCATATCCGTGGCGTCGACAATCAGCAGTCGTGTCGGGCGCAGTTCACGGCAAAGGAAAGAGAAGATTGCTACCGTTGCAAAGGAGGGCTTTGTCAACGGGACGATCACCTTGAAGAAGATCTGGAATGCATTGCAGCCTTCCATATATGCAGCTTCTTCCAGCTCGATCGGCAGTCCTCT
>OGZO01002356.1_pt1 | contig 13040 bp, 8 predicted proteins | sample 1576721 | NCBI WGS metagenome assembly OGZO01 (sample SAMEA3541516, study PRJEB24748) | human gut metagenome | biome: human gut; feature: human-associated habitat; material: faeces | place: China | collected 2012 | reverse complement strand
CCATCTTACAGGGGTTGTTGGCAAATTGAAATTAAACGGGCCTTTGGGCCCGAAATTGTTCTTGACACGGATGCCAAGGCGTCTTGCCTGAGCATCGCCCAGGTTGGAACAGCTGCCTACCTCAAAGTATTTCTGCTGACGTGGGCTCCATGCCTCTACGTCCAGGCTCTTGACCTTCAGGTCTGCCAGGTCGCCCGAGCAGCACTCCAGGGTGCGGACCGGGATGTCCAGCGTACGGAAGAAATCTACAGTGTTGGTCCACAGCTTTTTGAACCAGTCCATGCTCTCCTCCGGTTTGCAGACGACGATCATCTCCTGCTTTTCAAACTGATGGATGCGGTAAACGCCGCGCTCCTCGATGCCGTGTGCGCCCACTTCTTTTCTAAAGCATGGAGAGTAGCTGGTCAGTGCCTGCGGCAGCTGCTCTTCGTCGAGGATGGTGTCGATGAATTTGCCGATCATCGAGTGCTCGCTGGTACCGATGAGGTACAGGTCCTCGCCCTCGATTTTGTACATCATGTTTTCCATCTCGGCAAAGCTCATAACGCCGTTGACCACGTTGGAGCGAATCATAAACGGCGGGATGTAGTAGGTGAAGCCGCGGTCAATCATAAAGTCCCTTGCATAGGACAGGATTGCCGAGTGCAGTCTTGCAATATCGCCGCACAGGTAGTAGAAACCGGTGCCGCTGGTTCTTCTTGCGCTGTCCAGGTCGATGCCGTGCAGGCGCTCCATAATGTCCACATGGTAAGGAACCTCAAACGTCCAAAGAAGCGGGAGATACCGGAAAGAGCGAAAAGAGCATGGTTTTGCTTCCTTGTTTTACCGGCAGCACTGACGGTATATTTCATCGCAATTTATCGTCGATGATGTTTGGAATGACCATCATTCTCTTTTTGATTTCCTCGGTCAGCTGCTCCTCTTTGACCTCCAGGTCAGCCAGCTCCTGTGCCATGGCGGTCACCTGTGCCTTGACCTCTTCTGCCTGCTCCTTCTGACCTTTTGCCATCAGTCCGCCGATCTGTTTGGAGAGGGTGTTGCGCTGCGAACGCAGGTAGTCGCCGCGGGATTTGGCATCGCGGAACTGTTTGTCCAGCTCCAGCACCTCGTCCACCAGGACCAGCTTTTCGTCCTGGAATTTTTTCTTGATGTTTTCTTTGACAAGCTCAGGGTTTGCCCTGACCAGTTTGATGTCCAGCATAGTTTACATCCTCCTTGCTATTTTAAAACGGCGGCGGAAGGTCGCAGAATATAAAAAAACCTTCCGCCCAAATCCATGGGACGAAAGGAAATTTCCGTGTTGCCACCCAAATTGCACAGCCGACTGTACGGCTGTACCGCTCTTTGACGACGCTGTAAGGGGCTGCAGAATCAAACTGACCCTGATCGTTAAAATAGATAACATCGGCAGCGTCAACAAAGTTATATCCAAGATATTTAGCAAGAACGATACCGTTAAGATACTCGCCACGAGAAGCCGCATAGTCACGTCCTGCCTTGCCGATAAAGCAAGCCTTGATAGTTTCAAACTCCTTTTCAAGAGAAAGGTCAAGACCCAGATCATTGATTATGCCGTAATATCTTTCCTTGATAGCGTCGAACTCGCTGCTGAAATCCTTGCCCTTTGCAGCAAGATCATAGCAGCCGTAAAGCATATCAGTTACCTTTGTATCGTTTGAAAATCTTTTACCAGGAGCAGACGGCACAACAAATCTTCTTGAGCTTTCCGCTGTGATTATCTCCTTTACCTTTTTGAACTGCTCAGCACTTGCAAGAGAGCTTCCGCCGAATTTTACAACCTTTGTCATTTCACAAACCCCTTATAAACTATAGAATTATTCCTGTCTGCGTACTTTTCCCACGCTGACGTTACAATAAATAGTATACCGAATTTGCGTGATTAAGTCAATGTATAAATGGACTAATTTTTATAGTTTTTTCGATGTATGTTTGTGAAATACGCTTGTATTTGTATGGTGGACAACTCATACTTATCTGTCTGCCTATTATCTGTAATGTTCGTCTATACACTTATCATGTTTTCGTGAAAGAAAACCCCAGCGTTCTTCAACACAAAATGCAGCAGATAAAACAAGCGGCAAAGAAAGCAGCACAGCCGCAATAATAAGAATAGCCATATTACTTACGTTCACAAGAACGCCTCCCGTCTCGGTTTTGTTATGACTACATTATAGCGTTCCTTACTTAAACAGACCTTAACGCAAAGTGAAAACTATGTGAAAAAAAGCCCCGACCGAAGTCAGGGCTTTTTTTCATCAGACTGCTTAAACCGTCACAGCCTGAGTATTATTCTTTTTAAGCACCTCAATAAAATCTTTTTCAGGAACAGGCTTTGAGAAGTAGTATCCCTGAATGAAATCACAGCCCATGCCAAGAAGCGTGTCGAGCTGATGCTTGTCCTCGATACCCTCGGCAACTATCTGCATATTGAGCTTCTTTATCATCGCCACTGTACTCTCAATGGCGATATGCGCCTTTTCGCTCTTGAAACATTCCCAGACTATTTCCTTTTCAAGCTTGATAAACCTGAAAGGCAGGCTGAGAAGATATGTCATATTTGAATATCCCGTACCATAATCGTCAAGTGCAAACTTCACACCATAGTCGGAAAGGGTCTTGATGTTTTTCTCCATAATGTGCGGAGTATACACCGCCGCAGTTTCCGTTACTTCAAGACAAATAGACGATGGGTCTACCTTGTATCTGTCCATAATGCTGAGAAGCTGCTCTACAAGGTCAGATTGCATACACTGGACTACCGATAGGTTTACCTGCACATATTCGATACCAAGTGAAGTTCCCACGCCTTTCTTTATAAATCGGCAGGCTTCCTCGAAAACATATTTGCCTATTTTGAGTATCTTGCCGTTTTCCTCAGCTATAGGAATAAATTCCTGTGGAGGGATAAAACCAAGCTTTTCATCCTTAAGCCTAACAAGGGCTTCACAGGAAACTATCTTGTTTCTTGAACTTGAATATATCGGCTGATAGTATACCTCAAAGCCACGATTATCCAGAGCCTTGTCTATAGCATTCTCTACCTCGCTTCGACGTTTGCTGTCATAAAAGTTTATGTCAGTTGCATGAAGAAGTCTTTCGGTTTCAGGTTCACGATGCTTGAACTGCTCGATAAAGTCCACCAGCATATCTGCATTGTCAACGTCCTCAGGGCAGTCGATACGCATAAAGCAGGCTGTTATCAAAGTATCAACAGTACCTATATTCCAGTTTTCAGACAGCTTTTTCCTTATCGCACGATACGTTTCCCCCACCTTTTCAGAATCCTTCGGAAACATAAGAGCAAAGCATTCGTCCTCCAAATAAAATCCATCGCCCAGATTAACAAAGTTATAAAGATAGTCGGAAAAGCTTCTTAACAGAGAGTTGGAAAATCGTCCGCCAAAGGTTTTCATAAACATTTTGAAATCCGGTATCCTTATGAGCAATAATGTAAAATCAGAAGCTGAGGCATATTTTATGGAACACCTATTGACAAAGCTGCTCCAGTTGAGCATTTTCGTTCCTTGGTCTATCATATCGTCCTGACTTTGCAAAGTGAACATTATTAGAAGCATACATACAGACGCCGCAAAGCACTCCACAAGAAGGAGTTTATTGATCATCTGAACAATTACCGCCACTACCGTCATTGAGATAAAGGCTGTTATAGAAGTGACCACCTGTCTTGATAGCATACTTCTATTACCCATTGCGTAAACGATGCCAAATATAAGATAATAAATCGCCACAATGTATGTAAATGGCTGAAGAGTGCCACGATGATAACCGCCTTGACTATCAACATAGATGATAAAATGTGTTGCAGGCGTCGTAATCACGAGCAAAAGGTCAACGATCATCGGTGTATATAAAAAGCTTTTGAAAAGAGCCGACATCTCTTTATAGCCGTCCGTCAGGAAAAGTATATAGATCACAAATAGAAACGGAATAAGATTATGTGTAAAATAATAAGCCGTATGGAAGAAGATTTTAAGCCCTATGCCCCATTCGCCGGTAGAAAACACACTTAAAATATCCAACACAGTTGACAAAGCCGAGTCGCCCACGAGAATGCCAAAGACCTTATTCTTATTGCACGGAATACGCTTCTTGAAATAGAATACAACTCCTGTGATAGCATATATCACAAGGGCACATATATCATAATGGATAATATAACCCACAACGCAGACCTCCCCGTATTGTTATGATAATATTTTAACATAACTCTGTTATGGCTTCAACCGATTTAACAAAAAGTTATAATATTTTTGGTTGTGTGCATAACTTACATATAAATAAAAGCCCGAATTTATGGTTTTTGTCAATTATTATCTATTCGTTGTAATGTTCATTCTTGCGGTTTACTGATAAGATATCATAAACATTTTAACATTATCCTAAAGCTTCACCCAAAATGAAAAGTTAGAAAAACAATGATAATTTAACTTACGGCAAAAGATTATACATAGTTTTAAATAATTTTTAAATTTGTCGGTTTGACTTGACTAATAAACATCTTGGAGTTATAATAAAAACGTGGTAAAGATCTGTCATAAGACTTGTAAAAAGCTAGTCTTTTGACAGAGTTTCTGTATATACAGAAATAATTAGTTCTTACTAATCTTTAGAGACGAAAACAGGAGGTAATAATTATGTTAAAATGTTTTAAAGACGAGAAATTCTGGTGTGCAGTAGGCGGAGCAGCCGCAGTCATTCTTGGCAAGAAAGTCGTAAAGGCTAAGAAAACAAGAGAGCTTGCCGTTACAGGTCTTGCAAAGGGAATGAAGCTCAAGAGCGACGCTCAGTCAGCACTGAGAAGCATGAAGGACGAAGCATCTGACATATGCTATGACGCTAAGGTCGAGGCAGGGATAGATGACGAGGAAGAAGTAACTGAATAATGAAAGCTCAGATCGTTTATGACAAGCCCTGCCGCATACGTTTTCGCTGTGGTAGCGATGCTTTCACAAAAGAACTTGAACGGTCGATACATAAGCTTGTTATGTCAAACCCGTGGGCGATCGCCTGCGAGGCTCACTATGAGAACGGCGGAATACTTATACGCTATAAAGAGGGTCACAGAGCCGAAGCTGTCGAACTTGTAAGAAAGCTCAGAGGAAGCGACCTGGCACCTGTCAGCGACAATCAGTATGACACCGAGGAGATAGACAGAACATTCAAATCTGACCTTGCAAAGCTTGTGATGCAAAGATATATAAGAAAAGCTATTCTGCCTGCACCTATAGGCGCAGCACTTATCGTGTACAGCGGACTTAAATACATAACAAAGGGCGTAAGCGCACTGTTTGACGGCAAGCTTACAGTTGAGGTGCTTGACGGAGCGTCAATAAGCGCTTGTCTTATCCAGAAAAATTACAATACGGCTGGCACTGTCATGTTCCTGCTTTCTGTATCAGGCTTGCTGGAGGATTACACAAGAGCGAGAACAAGAGCCGCTCTTACTGACAGCTTGGCGATAAAGGCAGATCAGGTATGGCTGGCAGGCAAGGACGCTGATACTCTTATACCAATGTCACAGCTTCAGGTGGACGATTGCATAAGAGTTCGCACAGGAAGCGTTATTCCTGTTGACGGTCAGATAACCGAGGGCGAAGCTTACATAAATGAAGCTTCCATGACAGGCGAGCCTCTTGCGGTCATGAAGAGCGCAGGAGCAAGCGTATTTGCGGGAACAGTTGTCGAGGAAGGCTCAGTTGTGATAAAAGTTCGCAAGCTTTCTTCCGACACAAAGATAAGCAAGATAATCGAGCTTATCGACAACTCAGAAAACCTTAAAGCAGGGGTGCAGAGCAAAGCGGAGCGTCTTGCGGACTCTATCGTGCCGTACAGCTTTCTTGCCTTTGGTCTTACACTGCTGTTTACTAGAAATGTCACAAAAGCAGTTTCCGTTCTTATGGTGGACTATTCCTGTGCTATCAAGCTTTCAACGCCTATAGCTGTTATATCCGCTATTAAAGAAGCCGCTGATGATGACGTTACGGTAAAGGGTGGAAAATATCTTGAAGAATACGCACTTGCCGATTCTATCGTTTTTGACAAGACCGGCACTCTTACAAACGCTGAGCCTGTGCTTGAAAAGGTAATAGCCCTTGGGGATTACTCCGAGGCGGAAACGCTGAAAATTGCGGCTTGCCTTGAAGAGCACTTCCCTCACAGTGTAGCTAGAGCTATAGTAAAGGGTGCGGCCGATAGAGATATCGACCATGCCGAGGAACACGCCGAGGTGCAGTATATAGTTGCCCACGGAATTTCAACAACGCTTCACGGCAAACGTGCTATCATAGGAAGCAGGCATTTTGTCTGCGAGGACGAGGGCATAGAGATAACAGACGAACAGCAGGCTGAGATCGACGAAAAGTCGGGAGCATGCTCGGTAGTTTATCTTGCTGTAGGCGACAAGCTCACAGGTGCGCTCTGCATAAGCGACCCGCCAAGACCTGAAGCTGAGGAAGCTGTTAAACAGCTCAAAGAAGCAGGCATAACAAATATCGTGATGCTCACAGGCGACAGCGCAAAGGCTGCCGAGATAACTGCACAGAAGCTTGGCATATCAGATTTCAGGGCGCAGGTTCTTCCTGAGGACAAGCACAGATATGTTCAACAGCTCAAAGAGCAGGGTCACAGAGTTATAATGGTCGGCGACGGGATAAACGACGCCCCTGCCCTTGCGGCGGCGAACGTTTCTGTTGCAATGAGCGATGCTTCCGATATCGCAAAGGAAACTGCCGATATCACAGTTCGTGGTGCAGACCTTACACAGCTTGCGGCTATAAGACAGCTTAGCGAAAAGCTAATGCACCGAATAAACAGTAACTACAGATTTATACTGCTGTTCAATTCAGTGCTTCTGCTGTCAGGAGCTTTCGGGCTTTTACAGCCGTCAGCCTCAGCGCTTCTGCACAACGCTTCAACAATGGCGATCTGTGCAAAGAGCATGACTCCTTTAGAGGATAAAAAGCGCAGAAAGAAAAACAAGTAAACAAAATATAAAGAGCGAATGACCGTCACGTCATTCGCTCTTTTTTGCATCTTAATAAATGTAACGCTTATTTCTTAAATTACTTAGCAGGTGTACAGTAGCAAATAGAATAAACTGTGATATCACCGTTTTTAGCCGCAGCATGAAGCTGATCCAGCTTATCAAAACCTGCACCAAGCTCCTTTACACAGTCTGCATATGTGAACTTAGCATAGTAATGATCATTCGCTCTGCCTGTTTCGCTAGGCTGAACTCTTGCCCAGCTTGCTCCTCCTGACCAGCTCTGGAGAATAAGCTCAAGCTCGTTCTCTGCACCCGAATACTCAACATAGAAATAACCATTTGCAGAAATATACGAAACATCAAAACTGCCATAATTTTTTGAAGTCATAACTGAAACTGCCTGACCCCATGAGCCACATGATTTTGCGCCCCAGAAAATAGATACATATGGATCCTGCTCCGGCTTATCAGGGTCAACAGGATCTACCGGATCAACCGGCTTTGTTGACTTTCCGACAATATACTTAACACTAAGAACTTCGATATCTCCGTTAGCCGCACCAACATGGAAGCGGTCTACTTTAGAGAAATCTGTTGTTCCGAACGCTGCCACAACATCGTCGTAGCTGTACTTTGCGTATACAATGCCGTCCTTTTCTGTTACCTCAGTTGGTGAAACTCTCGCCCAGTCTGCACCGCCTGACCAACTCTGGAGAATGACCTCCGCCTTGTCTGTGCCGCCCTTGAACTGAACTTCAAAATATCCGTCCTTTTCGATAACTGAGCTGTCAAAGCTGCCGCCTTCCTTAGTTGTGGAAAGTGTGATAGCCTGACCCCAGCCTGATGTCTTTGCCGAGCCTGTGAAGATAACAGTTTCTTTTTTGTCACTTACCTCGCCAGTTGCAGGGATAACCTCTGTCTTTATCACCTTGCCGCAGGTTGTACACTCAGTGTGCTTTGAGCCATTTTCTGTCGCAGTAGCCGCCTTGTCGATTATCCATGTGCTTTCGCTGTGACCTGTCGCAGGGATAGTTTCAGTGTACTTTTCACCGCATGAGCAAGTGTATACCTTTTCGCCGTCAGCTTCGCAAGTTGCAGCCTTTGTTGATGTGAGGGTATAGCTGTGCCTGTGACCGATAGGGTCGGTGTAATCGTCCTTCTTTGTCTCGCCGCAGGAAGCGCAGGTGTAGATAGTGTAGCCCTTTTCGTTCTCTGTAGGAGCAACTGTCTCGCCCTTTACCCAGCTGTGACCCTTTGCAGGGATAGCTTCAATATACTTGTCTCCGCAAGTACAAGTGTAAATTCTCTCGCCATCTGTTGTGCAAGTAGCTTCCTTTGTTACCTTTGCGGTGTAGCTGTGAGTGTGTGATGACTTAACATTCTTGACAGTGAGTGCAAATGTATCTGTGTTTCCGTCTGAGAATGTGTATGTAAGTGTGTAATTACCATTTGTAAGCGTCTTGAGCCAGCTTTCGTTGAGCATTATCTGACTTCCGCTTGTAGAATAATCTAAGCCGCCTGTAAGCTTCTTGCCGTTTACTATGATAGACTCAACGCTCTTTCCATAAAGCACAAGGTCTGTTCTCACACCGCTTGGAGCATCAGCGTCAAATATGCCTGACTTTGTGGAAAGGTGTGGCTTCTCGATCTGTCCGTCCTCGTAGAAAACAACATCGTCTATGTAAACTGTACCTGTCTTTTGGGCAGAATCTCCGCCCATATAGAACGAGAACTGGTTAAGCTTTGATGTATCCACATCCTTGGCGCCGGAAAGCACGTTGGTCACAGCGGACTTCCAGATGGTCTCCAGCTCAGCGTAGCAGGTAGGATTCTGCATACCCACAGCGCTGTCGGCAACCGTGTAGAAAATTTCCTGGCCATCCCAGTCGAACAGGTAATTGTCGGGAGTGTTCACATCGGTTCTGGCGGGGATGTTGCCGTTGACTTCAGAGCAGTACCGCTTGGAGAAGTCATAGCTGGCGGTCCAGCAGGCCAGGGCGGCGGCAGCGTCATAGTTGTCGGTTTTAGAGGATACCCCCAGGAAGCCCCAGGCGGATACCTTTTTATCCGAATACTTGGCGGGCATATAGGCGGTGGCCACATTGGTCATATCGTTGTTGTAGCAGGTGGCGGAGCCCCAGCGCCCTACAGAGGTCATGGCGATTCTGCCGGAGGCCAGCTCTACCGGGCCGTCCAGATTGAAGGGGTCTCCCGGGCACCAGCCCTTTTCATAGGAATCCAGCCAGAACTGCATTAATTCCTTGGATTCGTCGCTGTCAAAGGTGACTTCCGTGTAATCATCGTTTACATAGCCGGTGCCGAAGGAATAATACCAGCCGTTGGCGGTGAAATAGGTGGTGGGGATACAGTAAGCGAATTTGTCGGTCTTATCCGCGATGGTTTCACAGTAGGAAACAAAGTCATCCCAGTTCCAATTGGGGTCGGGAACCTCTAAGCCGGCTTCCGCCAAAATGTCCTTGTTGAGCCACATGACGCAGGTTTCATAGCAGTTTAATAAGCCGTACAGTCCGTCGTCATACTGGGCAGCGTTTCTCAAGGCCTCCGCTACGTTTTCCTCATAGTCCTCTACGATCTCCGGATGCGCGTCCAGATAGGGGTCCAGCGGCTGAAGCATGTCGTTTTGGATGAAGGCTTCCTGGTTTTCTACCGCCACATAAATGACATCCGGGGCGGTGCCGGAGGCGAACAGGGTCTGTACCTTGGTGGTATAGTCCGCCCAGTCGCTGTTGGCGATGTAGGTAAGCTCCACATTGATCCCGGTCTCATCGGTGAAGTCCTGGAAAATGTCCTTCATGACGTCGTTTCCGTCCGCATCCTTCACGTAGGTGTCGCCGTGGTAGCAGACCGTAACGGTATCGCCGCCGGCGCTGGCGCCTCCCTGAGAGCTTTCCGCGGTGCTGGAACCGTCCCCGCTGGGAGCGGCGGTGGAACTTTCCCCGCCGGAGGAGCCGCAGGCCGCCGCGGACAGCAGCATCGCTGCCGCAAGCAGAACGCTTCCGATTTTTTTCATGGTTTTCATAATCATACTCCTTTCGTGATCTCCATTATAATGATTGCCTTGGGGCGGTGGCCGGCCGCCTGAGGCAAACGTGCGCTTGATTAAGATTTCAGACCCGAGGTGATGACGCCCTGCAGCAGAAATTTCTGACAGGTGATGTAAACAATCGCCGGAGGAATGACGCTGAGCACCACTGCGGCCAGCATGACGGTCTGGTCGATGGTCCAGCTGTCCTTCAGAAACTGCATCCCCAGGGTTAAGGGATAGTTGCCCTCGGAATTCAGGAAGACCAAAGGCACCAGGTAGTTGTTCCAGTTCACCACAAAGCACAGCACCGCCGCTACAATCATGGTGGAGCGGGACATGGGCAGGATAATAGACCAGAAAATTCTCAGGCGGCTGGCGCCGTCTATGTAGGCAGCCTCATCATAGCTTTTAGGAATGGTCATCATAAACTGCCTGAGCAGCAATAGGCCGATGGGATAGTAGATTCCCAGCAGGATCACCGCAGCCTGGGTGTCCATCAGGTTCAAGTCCCGTATCGTGAAAAACAGGGGTACCAATGTGGAGGAGACCGGGATCATCATGCCGGAAAGCAAAATGGGGAACGCGATTTTTTTGAAGGCAAAGTTGATTCTGGCGAAAGCGTAAGCCGCCATCGAGGTTACCACCAGCATAGCCAGGGTGGCGGAGGCGGAAATAAAGAAGCTGTTCCAGGTAAATTTGAGAAAAGGGATCATATCAAAAACCTTCTGATAGTTTTCGATGTTCCACTGCTCGGGCCAGAAAGCCGGAGGCAGGTTGAAGGAATCGATTTCCCGCCTCATACTGGTGCCCAGCATCCACAAAAAGGGCAGAACCCAGATCAGGCAGATCAGCAGGCAGCCCAAAACGATAAGGCCCTGGGAAACCGCCCGTTTGGCGGCGGCTTTTTTTCTTTTCATGCTGGCTGTTCCTTTATTCATAGTCATACACCACCCATTTCTTTTGGCTCCACAGCTGCAGAAGCGTGAGAAGGAACACGATAATAAACAGTATGGCAGCCACCGCCGAGGCATAGCCCATGTCGTAGGCCTGGAACGCCTTGCGGTAGATATACAGCGCCGCGTTGGTAGTGTAATAGCCCGGCCCGCCGTTAGTGACGAAGAAGGGCTCGTCAAAGGCCTGCATGGTGCCGGTAAGGGAAACCATCAGGATAAAGAAGATCGTGGGAGTAATCAAGGGAAGAGTCACCTTCCAGAACATTTGAAGGCTGTTGGCGCCGTCGATTTTAGCGGCCTCATAGTAGGTGTCCGGAATGTTTTGCAGCCCCACGAAATAGTACAGAAAGTGCTGGCCGATGAACTTCCAGGCGCTGAAGATGACAATCGCCCACATAGCGGTTTCCGTGCTGATCAGCCAGCGCACGTTTTGGTCCGGCCCTAAAATTCCGACCTGCTGCAGCAGCCAGTTGATCACGCCCCGGTTTTCGTTGAACATATAGTTCCAGGCGATGGCCACCGAAGCGGTGGTTGCCAGTACGGGAAAATAAATGAGAGTGCGGGTAGCGTACTGGACCGCTTTCAGGCGGCAGGAGTGGACCAGAAACGCGATGAGCAGGGAAAGCCCAACGTGCAGCGGGATCAGATACAGGGGAATCCGAAAGGTGGCGCCCCACATGTCTGCCGCGTTAGGGTCCGAGGTAAACAGCTTTTCATAGTTGGAAAGCCCAACCCAGGCGGGATCCTTCATCAGGTTGTAATCGGTAAACCCCAGATAAAAGACGGTTCGGAATACCGGGATGCCGATAAACACCAGGAATACCACCAGAAGCGGCAGCACAAACAGCCAGCCGGAGAGATGGTCTCGCATCCGGTTTTTTGAGGGCCGCCTGCCATGGGCTTTCGTCATTTTGCTTGCTGCGGACGACGAATTCATGTACATACCTCCCAAAGAATATATTGTCAAATTGTTAAATGAAACGCACTATATTGCACAAGGCGCCGCTGGGGAAAACTGGAGAAAAAAGGGAAAAATCCGTGGCATAACCCATGGAGGTTTGATCAAAGCATCCTCTTTTCCACAAAATAAAACCGCGGCCTTGAAAATTATGTGTTTATTATAATTGACATCAGATACTGTGCAAAGTGAGCGGTCTGCACGTTTTTAGCACTATACTGCTTGAAGGCCTGCTGCTTATTGCATATTAAGCCGCGAAATAATAAATTAGTTTCAGCGAGCCGGCGCGGAAGGCAAGGCTGGCGAATGAAGCTTCACGGAGGACGCGGCCTATGGGAACTATATTGGATTTTGAGAGGATCGGGATTCTGCTCAACAGCTTTTCCGTGATCAGCGGCTTCTGCGCAGATATGCTGGACCGGAATTACTTTGGGCAGTGCATCCATTTTGGAGGCCTCTATCCTTTCTGCGAGCTGGTTCACAGCACGGCGGAGGGCTACCGAAGGTGCCTTGCCAGCGACCGGGGCGGCTGTACCAGCGCCCGGCTGTGCGGCCAGGACTATTATGTTTACCGCTGCCATATCGGCCTGACAGAGATGTGCTTTCCGGTAGTATACAACGGCGAGCCTTGCGGCTATATCATTTTCGGCTCTATGCTTACCGACGAGGACCCGGAGGATATCCGCCGGGTGGTTTTGGAGCGCTGCGCGGATTTTATGCCTCAAAGGGATAAAGAAAAATGGCGGGCCGCTCTGGAAGCGATCCCAACGGTGAGCGCCGACCGGCGGGAAGCCGGCGCGCGGGTGATGCTTTCCTGCATCGAAACCATCACCGCCAAATACATCCGGATCCAGGACGACCCGATCTGGGAGCGGATTGACGGCTATATCGGCGAGCATATTCACGACAGGATCACCGTGGAGAATATCAGCGCCGAGATCTTTATCAGTCCGTCTACTATCTACCACCGGACCAAGCAAAACACAGGGATGTCCCTGAGCAACTATGTACGATCTCCACATCTCCCTTTTCCCTGTGCTGAATGCGGAATGCCTT
>OGZO01002353.1_pt1 | contig 13044 bp, 13 predicted proteins | sample 1576721 | NCBI WGS metagenome assembly OGZO01 (sample SAMEA3541516, study PRJEB24748) | human gut metagenome | biome: human gut; feature: human-associated habitat; material: faeces | place: China | collected 2012 | reverse complement strand
GTCGTTTGCGTAGGGGCGAGGCATGCCTCGCCCGCAAGTTTCCGGTTGCGAACCCGTGAGCGGGTTATACATTTTACGTGGCGGGCCGGACATGTCCGGCCCCTACAGCGTAGCTGCAAAGGCTTCCCCCTTGGGGGAAGCTGTCATCGAAGATGACTGATGAGGGGCAAGTTTGCCTTTATTGCCCGGTAACGGGTTGCTGCGGGAAGCTCGCCCCTCATCCGGCCCTGCGGGGCCACCTTCCCACCTTGGGGGAAGGCTTAGGGAAGCTGCTCTCAGCCGTTCACGGCCTCGTGCAGGGTCTTGCGGACGGCACCGGCACCGGCGATCTCGGCCTTGAAGTACGCCTTGATCTTGTCGGCCAGCACGGTCTTGGTCAGGTCGCTGCCGAAGATGGACGCATTGGACAGGATGCCGTCCAGCTGGTCGGTGACGGTCTCGGGCTTGCCGAACTCGATGCCGGAGAGCTTGGCCTGCAGCTCGTCCTTCAGCGGGTCAGCACTGACCTCAAAGGCGTTGCCGTTGTCGTCGATGGCCAGCAGGTAGCGCAGCCAACCGGCGATAGCCAGAGGAATGGAAACGAGGCTGTTCAGGTCGCGGCCCTCGGCGATGTAGCTCTTGATGGTCTCGCCGAAGCGGATGCCGACCTTCTGAGAAGTATCGGTGGCGATGCGCTGCGGCATATCGGGCATGAAGGGGTTGGGCAGGCGCTGCTCGATGACCTCGTCGATGAAGGCCTTCGGGTCAAGGATCTTCGGGTCAACGACGACGGGCAGGCCCTCGACGTAGCCCAGGCGCTTGATGAGGGCGACGATGTCCTCGTCCTTCATCTCGGCGCAGATCAGGTCATAGCCCAGCATGCAGCCGTACACGCTCATGGCGGTGTGCAGCGGGTTCAGGCAGGTGGTGACCTTCATGCGCTCGGTCTTGTTGACGGTCTCGCGGTCGGTCATGTAGACACCGGCCTTCTCCAGCGCGGGGCGGCCATTGGGGAACTTGTCCTCGACGACCAGATACTGCGGGCGCTCGGCGTTGACGAACGCGGCAATGAAGGTGTTCTTGGAGGTGACGATGGGGGTCATGCCCTCGATGCCGTCCTTCTCCAGAGACTCCTCGACGATCTTGTGGGGGCGCGGGGTGATCTTGTCGATCATGGACCAGGGGAAGGTGATCTTGCTCTCGTCAGACAGGTAGTCGATGAAGTCCTGACCGACGAAGCCCTTTTCGAGCCAAGCCTTCGCAACGGTCATGACGCTGGCCTGCAGCTTCTCGCCGTTGTGAGAGCAGTTGTCCATGCTGACAACGGCCAGCGGGGCGGCACCGTTCTGGAAACGCTCCAGCAGCAGGGCGGCGACCATGCTCATGGCGTGGCGGGCGTGGGCGGGGCCCTCGTCGATGTCAGCCTGCACGACGGGCATCAGGCTGCCGTCGGGACGGTACAGAGCGTAGCCCTTCTCGGTGATGGTGAAGGAGATCATCTGCAGGCTGGGATTGGTGAAGATCTGCTTGAAGCGGGCCATCATCTCCGCGTCGGCAGAGTTGGCGCGCAGGCCCTCGGCCACAGAGCCGATGATCTCGCGGCTGGTGGTGCCGTCCGGGTTCAGGGTGACGTTCATCGTCAGGTTGTCATACGGGGTGTAGATCTTGTCGATGATGTCGTAGTCGAAGGTGTCGGCTGCGATGATGCCGCGGTCAGCGGCACCCTCGTTCAGCAGGCGCTGCTGCAGCGCGGCGATGAAGCCGCGGAAGATGTTGCCCGCACCGAAGTGGACCCAGATGGGGTGCTCCTTGGTGGCGGCAGTCATGGCAGCGTGGTCAAAGGCGGGCAGCTTGACGCCCAGCTTTTCCCACTCGGCTTTCTGGTTGACGATGGAAGACGCATTCATCTGCATAATGATTTGCTCCTTTTGTTGCTGTGGGGGTGGGCGGCACACGACCGCCCGCGATGTCTATAGTATACCGCGTGATTTTTTGCAAGAAAATAACGCTGATTGCTTGAAAAATTGCGAAAATTGCGGTAAAATCATAGCAACGCAGAAAAGGCTTCTCCCTTGGGGGAGAAGCTGCCGCCGCAGGCGGCTGATGAGGGGAGAGCTGGCCGCAAAATCCCGCTTGCAGGGCGGCAGCGGCAAGGTCGGCCCTCATCCGGCTTCGCTTCGCTCAGACACCTACTCCCCTTCTGGCGCTATGCGCCACCTCCCCCGTACCGGGGGAGTCTGTCCCGGAGGGGAAGGCTTTTTGGGAGTCACCTATGTCAAACTACAATCCCTACACCAAGCGCCAGACGATGATCGCGCCGGATTATGAGGTCTACCGCTATCGCTCGACCTACATGAACGAGGTCGAGCTGCACCACCACGACTTCTATGAGATTTACCTGTTGCTGCGCGGGCGGGTGGAGTACATCGTCGAGAACCAGCTCTACCGCGTGCGCCCCGGCGACTGGATGCTGTGCAGCCCGCTGGAGCTGCACCAGGCGCGCATTGCCACCGACGCCGACGCCTATGAGCGCATCGTGCTCTGGATCGCGCGGCCCTATCTGGAGGGCTTGTCCACCCCGCGCACAAGTCTGACCCGCTGCTTTGACACGACAGTCCCCGGCCACACGAACCTGCTGCGGCTGCCCGGGGCCACCGGCGCGCCGCTGCGCACAACGGTGGATAAGCTGTGCGCGTTAAAGGCGGACAAGGCGTACGGCAGCGACCTTTTGGCCCAGAGTGCGCTGGTGGAGCTTTTGGTCGGCCTGAACCGTGCCGCAGCCGAGCGCGGCGACGCCCGCCCCACCGGCACGAGTGACCAGGTCGTGGACGCGGTGCTGCACTACATCAACGAGCACTACAGCGAGGCCCTGACGCTGGACCAGTTGTCGGAGAAATTCTTCATCAGCAAGTATCATCTTCTGCGGAAGTTCGATGCGCAGGTCGGCACGACGGTGCATCGCTATATTTTGCAGAAGCGGCTATTAAACGCGAAGCAGCTTTTAGCCGGCGGCGTCCCGCCGAATGAAGTCTGCCAATACTGCGGTTTTGGCGATTACGCAAACTTTTACCGCGCATTCCGGGCGGAATACAACCAGACGCCGCGGCAGTATATTCAGTCAGCGAGGGGGAAATAAACAGAAAGTTTATACCAAATTTTATATCCGATTTTTGATTATCCGCATGAACACTATACTTTCAAACATTTTTAAGTATAGAAAAACACTCATTTTACCACGAATTTACCACGATTGAATGAGCCTTGATATGACACAAAAAATAACATGGGAGATAGCACAAACATCTGTGTATCTCCCGTTTTTCATTCATGTAATATGATTACTTCACTCTGATTTCAAATTTCAAGATTGCTTTCATCATTTCTGTATGAATTTGACCTTTTAGTTCTTCATCAACCTGCATAGTGATTTTACCACTTTCAGAGTGGTAAAACGGACGCAAGCATAACTTGCAAATATAAGCGTCATAAAATTTCAAAATCTCTCTTATGGCAGTTTCGCTTCCAGCAGACGCTTGACATATTACTTTTAATGTAGGGTAACCATATTCTTTTTTCATTGGTTCAATTCCTTTCTTTCAATACTATTTTTAATTTCTTCAATCCATTACTTCTTCTGCGATAAATAGCAGAACGTGATACATGGTATAATTCTGCGATTTCTTGGTCGCTCATGCTTTGGAAATAGCGTAATAGAATTACATCACGCTCCTTACTCGATAACTTATATAAAGCAACAGTAAGTTTCTCATTTGATACTTGGATTGTATAATTCAAGACTTTAAAAGAAATGCAATCACAGGAATAGTTATCTATTGTTCCACGCTCTGATAATTTGGTATCTGATAATTCACAGAATAAAATTTCACGTTTGGAACGTCTTACAAACTGTCTGTTTCTGCTTTTTACTGTGCATTTAATAACAGTCATCATCAAAGCATTAAACTGTATTCTAACGATATGCTCGAAAGAAGATGTGTCCATAGTTTCACCCCCTTTCCGCATAATCTGAAATATATAAACGGAAATGCCGTCTATACCTTTGGAAAACACAGAAAAGAGAGTAAAAAAAGCCCGCACAAAATATGAATTTTGTACGAGCTACTGTTATAGCGTATTTAATTGTAGATAGTATGCTTTTAAATTGGACTTGAATATATTGAATTGTGCATAAAGCGTCGCCCCCTTTACCGCAACTTTATGAGTTTATTTCAGTTTTTGACAATATTGAACAAAGTACCGAATATTCTTTCTTCCTCTTGTTATAATTATATGTTTTTCGGCTTCTAATAACTTTTTTGTTCTTCAATTCCATTTGGATATTTTGAATTTAATTCTCCATTAGTTTTTAAAGTATGCCAATATGGAGTTTTATCTTTGTCATGCTGAAAGCTAGCCCAATCTACGATTGAAACAAAAATACCTGCTGTAATCGGTTCGGTAAAATCAGCATCATATTTCTGAGTTTACTATTTCTTTTATAAATCCATTTTCTCAATCTTGCGAATACCAATGTGGGTAAATAATATTCCTGCACAAATAAAATAAAGGAAAAAAATCATTGTGGTGAGTGCGATTTGTGAGCTATTTGAAGAAGCTACACCTATGTAATGTAATGGCGAGAGATATTTTATAACGTCTATATAAGACATCAAATTCATTATGATATATAGAATCATATACACGCCTACACATACAAGTGTCTTCAACCTTGTTGCCATTAGCATTACAAGAAAAATCGTTATAAGCCAAAATATACAATTACAAATAATTTGAGCGACTTCCATACCTACATTACTATCATAGAATATGCCACTTGCAACTTTTGGATTATGAACAAGCACAGCATAATAAAATACGATACTCGTTAAAACCAGTAGAATATCTATGAATACCGAAAAAATCAACAATGCTAATTCCTTGCCTTCATAAATCAATTTTCGGATACCAATACGATTTATGTATAAGCGAATACTCTTATTCTCAATTTCTGACGCCAAACTTCTTCCAATGATTGCAGATAAAATCACATTGAAAATGAACATAGACTGACTCATCTGAAACATTGCACTGGCAAAGCCTATGGCTGTTATATTACCTGCACCTGTATATGTAATAACCTCTGAGTTAGCGGCTAAGCCCACAGAATATAAAATTGGCACAAGCAAAACGGTAAACATGAGCCATGAATCTTTTCTTTGGAATAGTTTTTTTAATTCTATTTTAGTGATGGTTGCAAAAGTGTTCATTCTTATCCCTCCATTCCAAACAGGCTTTTGAGATTATTCTTTTGGACAGAGAAGCCACAAATATAATGACCTTCTTGTAGCAATATTTTTTGAATATCTATAATAAGATTTTCGTCCTGAAAGATTATCTTATCCTCGAAGAATTGCAAATCGCTACATTTTTCCAAAAGTGACCGCCTTATGTCACCAGAAATGCTACATTCAGTCTTTACGGTATAAGTCTGCTTATGTTCAAGTGGCTGGTCTAACTGCTTGTTGCCTTTTGAAATCATAACTACTCTATCGCAAATTTCATCTACATCATCTAAATCATGGCTGGAAAATAGCACAGGAACATTTTGTTTATGTGCTATATCTAATATGGTTTGCTTGAAAATTTCCTTGCCGATTGGATCAAGTCCAACAAACGGCTCGTCTAAAATCAAAAATCCAACTTCTGTAAGTAGACATTGGCACAAACCAAGACGTTGTTTCATACCAAACGAAAATTCTTTAACTTTCTTCTTACGGCTACTATAAAGTTCTGTTTTTTCCAATAGTTCCTTGATTCGTATGTCCTGTTTCCGGTTAGCCAGTTGTGAAAGCAATCGTAAGTTTTCCTCCGCAGAAATATAATCTAAAAATTGTGGCTCAATCAAAATGCCAAATTCTTGTATTGTCAACGGTTTTTCAAAGATATTTTCTCCTTTATATTGCACCAGTCCGACACTTGGTTTAATATATCCGCAAATTATATTCAATAGCGTTGTTTTTCCAGCACCATTTTCTCCAATCAGTGCAACAATTTCGCCCGAACGAATATCTATAGAAAAATCATTCAAGGCGAGTTTATCTCTATATCGTTTCGTTACATTTTGCACTTGTAACAAATATTCTTTGCCCATTCTCCATGCCCTTTCTTAAAATATAATCATCAATATACAAACTTAAAAATCAAAACAATCACGACAATCAGAAGAACTACGGCAATGCCGCCACCAATGATAGCTCCCCATTTAATAATTTTTTTAGCGTTTCCCACATCACTATATATGGACTTTAGCCTTTCGCTATTTAAGTTTTTTTCCCGGACTTCCTGCACATCAATGTCCTTGACAAGTTCATCTAACGTCAAGCCAAAGAAGTCGCTCAACAACACCAATCGTTGAAAATCAGGATAGGATTGACAACTTTCCCATTTTGAAATTGTTTGCCTTGTCACATTCAGTTCTGCTCCCAGTTCTTCTTGGGATAATCCTTTGGTTTTTCTCAAAGAAATCAATTTTTCGTTAAAATTCATATTCAGCACTCCTTTTTGCTTTTTTATTGTGGTTTAATTATACCAAAATCGAGGTTTAACATTCTACCAATAAGAGGTGGAAATCTGTCAACCGCTAATAACATTCGCTCAAAAGAATACACAAGCGTTAAAATATCGTTAATTGTTTACTTCCATAATAAAACTTAGGGCATAGTGGGCTGGTATCTATCAATCCTTGTGTGTTACCTTGCTATTTGATATAAATTTTAGAAATTGTATCCTCAACCCCCTCAATCAGTAAACGAACATGAATTTTACCATTTTCAAATTCATCTAACGAATACTCTAATGTTTCGGAAAGATTTGTAACATCAACGGATTTTACTATATCACCCTGCACCAAATATAATGTGATACTTGCATTACTCGGAACAGTACCGCAGGAAATGTCTGCATATAAAATATCCGTTTCAGCATTGTTGATAATCATGTCCTCTTGCGCAATAAATCCGTCACTGGCACTCTTAAAATCTAATATCCATACACCGTCTTTCACGACTTCATAATTCATACTGATACCCCCGATATTCCATACTTTGTCATTAGAAGTAATATCAGAATTGATTCCTTTTCCGGAAGCAGCACTAACGATAAAACCGGTAAGACAGGTAATCATAAGTATCATGCTGACTGTTCCCATAATGATGTAACCTATATGATGTGTTCGCTTCATTTCCATATCGTTTATTTCCTCCTTATGTTCTATCTTTGAACCACATTCTTCACAATATTTCGCTTTCAAAGAAACTAAATGTCCACAAGCAACGCAACTTTGCTTTACTTCTGAACGCCGCAAAAAATAAACAAGCAACCCAATAAACGGAGTAGTGAAAAAAGTAATGATTGCCCAAAGAATACCGTCATCATTTCTTTTCCTGCAATCCTGATATACCCATGCTGCAAAGAAACCGGACATAAACAAGGCAAATATAAAAACACCCATAATTAGTAACGGAAACATCAAAGACATTCCATTAAAACCATCACTTTTGAAATAGTACAACACAAAGCGTAAGGCAATCATCAACAGCACAATAGGAATCCCTATATAAACAAGTATTTTTCCAATGTTTTTATTCATACTAAAGCACCTCTTTTCTGAATATGAACAGTAATATTCTCTTTCAAATTCGCTCTTTTTACCCCCAACAATGTTATCAGAATACCTACTGTACCCATATACAAACAAATACCTGCAATCAGTTTGGCGATATATGGACTTGAGATAACTAAAAGGGCAAATATCGCAAATAATGTAAATGATATGAAATTCAAAATCATAGGAACAAACCAAAGGGAAATGGAATGAGTTTGCTTTCTCGCCATAACGGCTTCTTTTTGATAAATCTCAGCTTTTAAGCGGGAATTTAATTCAAAAGAAGGCTTATCCTCTATTTCCATTGATGTACGGATTAGTTCATTCAAATCATTTTCAAAATTTTTATTTTCCATATCCTAATTCCTCCAATCTTTTTTTAATCAAGCTTCTTCCCTTAAATAATCTGCTTTTTACTGTGCCCGGTGGTTTTTTTATCTCTTTGGCTATTTCGCCAATCGGCTGCTCAAATAAGTAATAGAGTATTAAGGGGACTCGGAATTTTTCGGGTAAGTTTTCAATTATTTTGTTTATTTCAACAATCAATTCCTGCCTGAATATGTTTTCTTCGATATTTTCCTCTGAACGCAATTCGTTTTCATTTGCTTCATCAAAGTTGGCACAAGGGACAAGAGTAGAGCGACGGGCATTTTTTCGCTGCTCACTTTTCCAGAGATTATAGGCAAACGAGAAAAATAATGCTTTTGGGTTTTGCTCCCAGTCAAGTTCCATATCGCTTTCCAATGCTTTCAGAAACGTCTGCTGGTACAAATCTTCCGCATTTTCCTTGTCCATACATAGCTTCATGCAAAAACGATAAATTTCTGTGCCAAATTCATCTATACACTTTTCCAATTCCCACGCTTTCAAGTTCTCACCTCCTGTATCTTTTCACTCTATATCCGTCATGGTATTTCCTACGGTTCATTTTTTTCAAAAATTATATCATATTTTTAATGTGAATTTTTGCCATAACCTTGCAAGAGTACGTCTTGATTTGATATAATTATAATGTAAAGGTCTACACATTTAAAAAGGAGCACAGATATGGCGAAGAACAAACTGGTAGCACCCGTTGTGAAATGGGTGGGAGGAAAGCGTCAACTGATAGACGAAATAACTCCTTTACTACCTAAAAAAATTGAATTTTATTGTGAGCCTTTTTTAGGTGGCGGAGCTGTGCTTTTTTCTATGCAGCCTCCTAAAGCGATTGTCAATGACTTAAACAGGGATTTGATGATTGTTTATGAGGTTATAAGGGACAATGTTGAAGAACTGATCGAATCATTAAAGAAGCATGAAAACACAGCAGATTATTTTTATGAAATAAGGGATATGGATAGAGACCAAAGTGTTTACCAATCCATGTCAAAAGTTGATAGAGCGTCAAGACTGTTATATCTAAATAAAACATGTTTCAATGGTTTGTTTCGGGTGAATTCTTCGGGAGAGTTTAATTCACCGTTTGGACATTATAAAAATCCCAATATAGTGAATGAACCGGTTTTGCGGGCAGTAAATAAGTATCTCACAAAAAACGATATTATCTTGTATAGTGAAGATTTTGAAAAGATCCTTGAACGTGTTCCAAACAATGGGTTCGTGTATCTAGATCCGCCGTATGATCCGGTTTCTGATACGGCTAGTTTTACGGGATATAATAAAGGCGGATTTGATAAAGAAGAACAGAAACGTCTGAAAAGATGTTGTGACTTACTGGATAAACGTGGTGTAAAGTTTATGCTTTCTAATTCAGCTACGGAGTTTATAAAAAGTCTATATGGCGACTACGATGTGACGATTGTAAAAGCGAAACGAATAATCAACTCAAATGTAAACGGACGTGGAACCGTTGACGAGGTACTAATTAGAAACTATGGGGAAAAATGATACAGCGTGGGAAGGTCTGTTTGAAAAGTATAGAATTCTCGATAAAATTGAACGGGAAGGACAATATATAATCACAGCAGATGAAATTAGAAAATTTAGAGAACCACGTTTGATGACAAAGTTTGACCATAAGATTAACCTTCCTGCGATTTTCCAAAATAATGGCCTGTCTATTTTGCCTATAACAAGAGGCGAGTATATTATATCTTCCTTTTCAGCCTATGAGTCATTTGAAGAACCTACACAAGAAGTTTATCGGATTTCAATTCCGCATTATCTCCAAAGCCTAGTTCCTCGTTTTTTAGTGAGCGAGTCGATTGCTTTAAACTGCGCTAATGCTTGTGGAGTTATGAAAGATTTTTTGGAAGATGACTACATCCTACCGACGGTTAATGGACGAATGAGTTCCGGACAATTTGATTTTGATATAAATACAAAGCATGGACTACGTACTGTTAATGTATGCAATTCACAGATCGAAATAGATGCGGCTTATGAAGGGGCTAGTTATTTATCTCTATTTGAGGCAAAACATGATTTGGCCGATGACTTTATTGTTCGGCAGCTTTACTATCCGTTCCGCGTATGGAATCAAAGAGTTACGAAAGAAGTTAAGCCAATATTCCTGGTATTTTCTAACGGTGTATTTAACTTGTATGAATATCGATTTGAGGAAGCGAGAAATTATAATTCTTTAAGATTGGTGAAGCAGAAGAACTACATGATTTCAACGTCGATAAATGCCGAGGATATTGGACATTTAGTACAATCAGTTCGATTAGTGGATGAACCTCAAATTGCGTTCCCACAGGCTGATCGGATGTCTAGGATTGTAAATCTTATTGAGTTGTTGAGCGAAAGAGGGATGACAAGGCAAGAGATTACATCGAAGTATGCATTTGACGAGAGACAAACAAATTATTATACGGATGCAGGACGATACCTCGGTTTAATTGAAAAAGGAGTTAATGAAGATAATGAGATTTATTTCTTTCTGTCTGAGCAAGGCCGTTATATTATGACACTTGACTATCGTAGTCGACAACTGGCTATCGCGAAGCAGATTTTGGAACACAAGGTTTTTAATGAAACACTAAGAATTCATTTAAACTGTGGTGAGATGCCAGACAGAACAACGATAATGCAAATAATGAAAAGATCAAATCTTTTTAATGTGAAAGCTGACAGTACATATTACCGTAGAACATTTACAGTGATAGGTTGGGTAAATTGGATTTTAGATACTATTGATGAATAAACAACTACTTGAAAGGAGCACAACATGAACGCGAACAATGACAGACCCATTATACAATCACATGGATATAATGGAAAAGAGCCGACAAGAATTTGCCCTCATTGTGGAAAAGAAAAGCCCATAAGTGAATTTGGATATCGAAAAATGAGCAAAGATGAAAAGGCGCAAATAAGAAATCAGTCATGGTGCAAGGAGTGCCGATAAATCTTTGAATTCACAAAGTTGAAAAACAGCCAGCCCCTTCCGAATCCCACTTCGGAAGGGGCTGCCTTACTGACCTTTATACCTTATTATAATAGGGAGATGTTTACTCTACGTCCTGCAGCGCGGCGTAATCCTGTTCGCCGGTGCGGACCTTTACGACCTTTGCCACATTGTAGACAAAGATCTTGCCGTCGCCGATGTGGCCGGTGTACAGGGCCTTTGTGGCCGTGTCGATGATCTTGTCCACGGGAATCTTGCTCACGACGACCTCGACCTTGACCTTCGGCAGGAGCGTGGCGTCAACCTCGGCGCCGCGGTACTTCTCGCCGCTGCCCTTCTGCAGGCCGCAGCCCATGACCTGGGTCACGGTCATGCCGGTAACGCCAATGTCGTTCAGCGCCTTCTTCAGGGTCTCAAACTTGGCCAGCTGCACGATGATGGAAACCTTGTGCATGCCGGAATCCAGCTCGGCGGGCAGCGGGGCGTCCTTGACGACCTTGACCGCGGCGGCGACCTTCTCGGGGCTGGCCTTGGTGATGTCGTCCTCGCCGAGATCGGTGTTCTCGTTCACGTCCAGCTCGGCGTAGGTCGGATCATTGATGGCGAAGCCTGCATAGGCGCTGGCCAGGCCGTGCTCGTGGTAATCCAGGCCGTCGATCTCCTCCTTCTCGGAGACGCGCAGGCCGATGGTCTTTTTGATGACCGTGAAGATGATGAACATCGTGGCCAGCACCCAGGCCGCTACGCTGACAATGCCCAGCAGCTGGATGCCCAGCTTGGCAAAGCCGCCGCCGTAGAACAGGCCGCCCTCGGTGGCAAACAGGCCGACGGCGATGGTGCCCCACGCACCGTTCATGCAGTGCACCGAGACAGCGCCGACGGGGTCATCGATCTTGGCAACGTTGTCGAAGAACTCAACCGAGAAGATGCAGAGCACACCGGCGACGATGCCGATGATGGCCGCGCCGAACGGGTCAACAACGTCGCAGCCCGCGGTGATGGCGACCAGACCGGCCAGCGCACCGTTGAAGGTCAGGGAGACATCGGGCTTGCCGTAGCGCACCCAGGAGACGATCAGCGCCGCAACGGTAGCCAGCGCGGCGGCCAGGTTGGTGTTGAAGCAGATAAGACCGGCGGAAATCATCGTGTCATCGCCGGTCATGCTGACGGTGGAGCCGCCGTTGAAGCCGAACCAGCAGAACCACAGGATGAAAACGCCCAGCGCCATGGCGGTCAGGTTGTGGCCGGGGATGGCGCGCGGGGTGCCCGCCTTGTTGTACTTGCCAATGCGGGGGCCGAGCATCCAGGCACCCAGGCAGGCCGTGACGCCGCCGACAAAGTGGACTGCCGTGGAACCGGCGAAGTCATGGAAGCCGAGCTGCGCCAGCCAGCCGCCGCCCCAGATCCAATGGCCGGAGATGGGGTAGACGATCAGGCTGATGGCGGCGGAGTAGCAGCAGTAGGCGCTGAACTTCGTGCGCTCGGCCATCGAGCCGGAGACGATGGTCGCGGCAGTGGCGCAGAACACAGTCTGGAACACCGCGTAGACCCAGACCGGCAGCGTGCCGAAGTCATAGCTGCCGCGGATGAACGGATCAAACCCGCCGATGAGCGCACCGGAACCGGCAAACATGATGCCGAAGCCGACGAGCCAGTAGCACGGCGTACCGATACAAAAGTCCATCATATTCTTCATCAGAATATTGCCGGTATTTTTTGCACGGGTCAGGCCAGCCTCGCACAAGGCAAAGCCCGCTTGCATGAAGAACACCAGAAACGCTCCAACCAGTGTCCATGTAACGTCTGCGGAATTGTACATAGAACAGAACCCCTCTCTTACTTTGCAAAACAGAAAGGCGCCGGACAGAATCACACTGTCCGGCGCCTTTGCCGTTCTTTCATTGCGCTTATGCTATCACAGAGTTGCGGCCTAGTCAAGAGGGTGGGGACATATTTTATTCATATTTGTAGAAAATGCTGTACAACCAGCCGAAAATACCGCTGGAAAATTGTGCATCCTGTAGGGGCCGGGCATGCCCGGCCCGCAGCT
>OGZO01002347.1_pt1 | contig 13063 bp, 11 predicted proteins | sample 1576721 | NCBI WGS metagenome assembly OGZO01 (sample SAMEA3541516, study PRJEB24748) | human gut metagenome | biome: human gut; feature: human-associated habitat; material: faeces | place: China | collected 2012 | reverse complement strand
ACCCGTTCGGATGGATTGAAGTTCAAGGATTTGGATCATATTAATGATTCGGGTAGCATTGGTGACGGTTCTGATGATGGGGGTGAAACTCCGGAACCGGATGGTGGTTCGGGTGGTAATGGTGAAGCACCGGATCCGGCAGCTTGATTCATAGATCGTTGAGAACTGTCTGGTTTGTATGGAATGGGGCTTCGGCCTCATTCTTTCTTTATAACTACGTAAAAATATAAATATGCAAATAACTACAATCCTTGCTTTTATTACCGCTATGGGCGGTTTGGAAGCTGTGAAATGGTTAGTGAGGTATATCACTTGCCGTAAGACGGATGCACGGAAAGAGGAAGCGTCCGTGAACAGTATGGAAGAAGAAAATCGCCGTAAAAAGGTGGACTGGTTGGAAGAACGGCTGACTCAACGTGACGAGAAGATAGACGGGCTTTATATTGAACTTCGCAAGGAGCAGGAAGAGAAGATTGACTGGATACATAAATGTCATGAAGTGGAGTTGATACAGAAGGAGTCGGAAGTGAAGAAGTGTGAGATTAGAGGGTGTGTGAAGCGTATGCCACCTTCGGATTATTAACTGGTGCGTTTGAACTAATAATGAATAATCATGAGAAATATAGATTCTATCATAGTACATTGTTCGGCTACGAAAGCCGGACAGGATTTTACTGTTGCGGATATTGACCATTGGCACCGGCAGCGTGGGTTCAACGGTATCGGGTATCACTATGTGATCCGTTTGGATGGGAAATTGGAAAAGGGGCGGGATGTCGCTTTGGCCGGTGCTCATTGTAAGGGTTGGAATGAGCGAAGTGTCGGGATATGTTATATCGGCGGATTGGATGAGAACGGGCGTCCGGCAGATACCCGGACGAATGCTCAAAAACGGGTGCTTTATCAGATTATTATGGATTTGCAGCGGGAATATAATATTCTCCAAGTGTTGGGACATCGGGATACTTCACCGGATTTGAATGGTGACGGAGTGATTGAACCTTATGAATATGTGAAGGCTTGTCCCTGTTTTGATGCCGCCGGACAGCTCTTTATCGGTGGGCTCACGATTCATGCCGCCCTCCATGACACCGGAGATATCACCCACGGTCTCAACAGCGGTAACAACGAACATGATCATCACCGGCATAATAGCGCGCATATCAAACACGATCTTGACCGGCATCAGCTTGGGAATGGCAAACCAAGAGGCCTGTGCCACCTTATTCCAGTTGAGCACCCATGCCTTGGCAAACTCTACACCATCGGCAGTGACACCGGTGGTGGGCAGCACCAGACCCATGACAAAGGCCGCAATGTAACCGGCCAGAATGCCGATCAGAATCGCGGAAGAGCTGAGGAAGCCCGTGGTCCAGTGCTTGAAGATCAGAATGACCACCAATACGAACAGGGCAAGCAGAAGATTTTCCATGGAGCCAAAGTCTTTTGCGCCGTTGCCGCCGCCAAAGGAATTGATGCCCACCGAGATCAGCGAAAGACCGATGGAAAGTACAACCGTACCGGTGACGACCGGCGGGAAAAACTTGCGCAGAGGCTTGAGGAAGAAGCCCAGCACGCTTTCAAAGATGCCGCCGATGATGGATGCACCCATAATGGCACCATAGGCCAGCACACCGCCGCCCATGCTGCCGACAACACTGTTGAACACGCCGATAAAACCGGAACTGGTGCCCATGATGATGGGCACACTACCGCCCACGGGGCCGATGGTGAACAGCTGTACCAGCGTGACTACGCCGGCCACAAACATGGCACTCTGCAGCAGTGTGACCTGCAGATCTGCGAACTCACCACCCGCAATGCCGCAGGCACTGGTGATGATCAGCAGCGGGGTCAGGTTGCCCACGAACATGGCGCAGACATGCTGCAGGCCCAGCGGGATCGCCTGTTTCAGGGACATTTTTGCGTCGAACTGATACGCCGACTCTTCGAGCTTGACTTCCTTCAAATGTTCCACTCTCCTCAAATCTTGACAAAAATCATTCTTTTCGACTGCTTTACCAAAAAAGCGGATTTATTATAGCAAAACTGCGTATCCTTGTAAATTAAGTATGACTTTTTCGTGAACGGCTGTTTCCCGCTGAGAAACACAAAAAGCAGGGCGCTTTGTGCGTTTTTTCCGCTTTGGTCGGAAGAATTTCGCGCAGAACTCCTGCTTTTTTGTTTTGTTTTATTTGATTTTTGTGCGATATGGAAATTTTACAGCGTTCTCAGCCCGTAATCTTTTAAACAGCGCTGGATGCCCTGCTGAGTGGTGTCGAACCGGATGCCGAAGCGTTCCAGTTTTGTGGTGTCCATCACAAGGTTCCGACCCCAGCTTTCTTCCTCGATCTGCACAGCGATTCCCAGCGTTTCGGCAAACTGCCGGGCGGTGCATACCATGTTTTCGGCATTGCCGCTGCCAAAATTGTACACGCCGCCGGGCAGCGCCATGGCAGGCTCCAGATTTTCGATCACCTGCCGCACATAGGTCACGCCGCGGTGGTCGTTCCGGGAGAAGCGCAGAGCCTCTCCCATCAGCGCGGCACGCAGAAGATTCAGCGGAAGATTGCCCCGGATGGGCAGCCCATAGCCGGGCAGGTCATACATCCAACTGGCACGCAGATGGACCGAGTCCGGGCAGAGCTCCAGCACACGCTGCTCTGCTTTCAGCTTGTATTGGCCGTAAATGTTTGCGGGATGCAGGGCCAGTGTTTCCGGCAGCGGCCCCTGCTGCTGCACACCAGCATAGACCTGATCCGAGCTGAATGCCACCAGCTTTGCCTTCGTCTGCTGCGCAGCCCGTGCCAGCCAGACTGGCAGCTCCACATTGGCACGGTAAGCTTCTGCCGGATGCTGCGCACAGTAACTGGTATCGGAAAGAGCGGCGGTGTGCAGGATCACATCCGGATGCAAAGCTTCCACCTGTGCACGGGTGAGAGCTTCATCGGCTGTACAGAAAAAGCCTTTTGGAAGGGCGCAAAGCTCGTACTTTCCCTGCCACTGCTGCAAAATGCGGGAGCCGACAAAGCCGCCTGCACCGGTGATAAGAATTTTTTTCATGATAATTTCCTCCTGTAGGGCAATGAAAAAGTGCCCAGCAGCATGACAGCCTGCCGGGCACAGAAATTTCAAAGGAACAGTTCCAGCACGAACACGACGGCACAGCAGGCCACAGATACCTGAAACAGGCTTGCGCCGAACCAAGCAGCTGCAATGCCTACCACCAGCGCCATGGCACCGGCAGCCGGGCTCTGGGTCGCGTTGACAATGGCCGGGAAGGTCATGACCGCCAGCGTCACATAGGGCACATAATACAGAAACGACTGAATGAAGCGATTTTTGATGGGCTTGCGGATCAGTGTGAGCGGAAGGATGCGGATGGCATAGGATACCAGCGCCATCACTGCAATGTAAATGTAATTATTATGCGTCATGCTCTGCCTCCTGCTCGTCTGGATTTACCGGAAAAAGAGCTGCTGCAGCGCTGGAAATGAGCACTGTGAGCAAAATGGTGCGCGTGCCCTCCGAAAGAGCGGAGATACCCGGCAGGTAATTGCACACAAAGCTCAGTGCAAAGCTGATGGCAACAAGTGCAGCTACCACCCTGCTCTTACGCGCCGGAGGAATGATGATGGCAAGGAACATGCCGTAAAGGGCAACGCTCAGCGCACTGACAGCCCGCAGCGGCAGCAGATTGCCCGCAATGATGCCCAACGCTGTACCGATGGCCCAAGCCGGTGCCGCCAGCAGAATGGCACCGTAGGTATAATATGGGTTCAGGCTGCCGGGCCGTGCAATGGTGATGCCAAAAAGCTCGTCTGTCACATCATAACCGATGAGCAGCCTGTGCCAGAAGGGTGTGCCCGGCGCAAAGCGCTGGGCCAGTGCGCAGCTCATGAGCAGATAGCGCGCATTGGCGATCAGTGTGATGACAGCCACTTCCAGATAGGTCGCATTGGCCATGATGATGGCAAATGCAGCGTACTCGCCTGCCGAAGCGTTGTTCAGCAGGCTGACCAGAAAGCCCTGAAACGGGGTAAAGCCTGCCCGGCGGGCCGCAATGCCCAGCGAGAAGGAAACAGCAAAATAGCCCAGCGCAATGGGAACGCCATCCCGCATGCCCTCACAGAAAATTTTTTTGCTGAAAGCCCAAACCGGCCTTTCTGCATTGACAAGCTCTGGGGCAAGGAGCTTACTTTTGGAATTCATCTTTGTTTTTTACTCCTTTCCTATTTCAAACACCGCTTTTTATTATACTCTCACGCACACAGAGAAGAAAGGGCTTTTTCACTTTCTTTTCGGCACAAAAGGAAAACGCCGCCTGAAAAGGCAGCGTTCTTCGTCGATTTATGCGCCCGGCACCAGAAAATGCATCGCCTGCGGCAGGACCTGCGTACCGGCTTCCAGCCCATTTGCCGTCAGGATCTGTGCCGGTGACACATGGAACCGTCTGGCAATGCCGAACAACTCCTCCCCTGCCTGTGCATAGTAGATGCGCAGTGCGATCTCCGGGTCCGGAGTCGTCAGCAGTTCGCCCAGCTCAATGCTGCCGATGCCCGGATGTGTGCTCCGGCAGAGGATGGCTCCTTCGGCACGGGCGGTGACCGTCACTTCCAATGTGCCGCCAGTGCAGCTGCACTGGATGTTCTCGGTGCTCAGCCAGCATTCCGGGCTGAACTGTGCACCCGGCGGGGCTTCTACTGCAAGCGGAAAGACAAGCTCCAGTGTTTTTTCGTAGCTTTCCAGCTCGGCAAGACTGTTCTCGGCAAAGGCGGTGGCAACGGCACGCACCGTAAAGGCCCAGCCGTCGCGGTAAGGTGTTACCTGCGCCGGTCCATAAGACACAAAGCAGGCGCGCAGCTGAGCATCCGCATCTGGCAGCGGCCCGGAGGCCGTGGAAGATGCTGTCTCGTTCAGCATACAGGCAAGATCTTCTGCTGCCAATTCCTGCGGCGTGACGGCGGTTTCAAACTGCGTAGAAAAGGCATCCGCTACGTATTGCAGCTGGCAGGGCCGCCATGCGTGCAAATGCATCATCACGCTGGCTGTCAGTTGGCCGCTGGCTTCCTGTTCGCCCTCCGCAAGGGCAAAGCCAACCGGCTCCAGCACGCACATGCATCTGCAGTCCTCTGCCACGCCTTCCAGATCCACCACCTGATTGAACGGCAGGGATGCCGCCTGACTTTGCAGGCTGCTTTCGCCTTCCGCGCGCCAGGCGCATTGGGCACGTACCTCGCCCTTGACCACTGCCTTGCCCGCCAGCAGCTTTACCTCCCGCACGGCGGCGCTGCCGGTAATATCCAGAATGGCTGCGGGCGGCTTTGCAAACACAAGCTCCCCTTCCACAGTGACCAGCTTTTCCAGCACCGCGGTGCTGCGCACGCCGTTCAGCGTCTGCAATTTCTGTTCAATGCCGCCATCGGCCAGCGCCGTGATCAGTTCCTGTTTATCCTGTGTATGGATAGTAACCACAAGACCATAGGCTCCGCGCACCTCGATGCGGTGCGGGTTTACCGCCCGGCAGTTGAGGTATTCGGTCTGCCCTTCTACCATGGCCATCCAGCTGGTGAAGGAAAATTCCGGCACCTCCAGCTGCTTTGTAAACGGCAGCTTCTGCTCGGTCTGGCAAAGCCCGGCCCCGTCCTCGCCCTGATAAAACACAGTGCAGCGCAGATAGCCTTCCAATGTAAGCCGCCCGGGCTGCAGCTGCTTTTGCAGCACCACCGGTTTTGCAAAGCATTTGACCAGCTTGAACACCGGCGGAAGATAATCTGAAATCAGGATCTCGGTTTCCAGTGGAAGTTCTGCCTTGACGGTGCAGCTCGTGCCTGCCTGCGGCAGCGTATCCCGAAAGATCTTCAGTTCCATGCAGTGTGCTCCTTTCCCTGTCCGTCTCTACTGGAAAAGTATGCACATGCTTTGCAGGATATGCGCGCAAAAAAGGCACCGTGCAAAACGCACGATGCCTTTGGGCCTTTTGAAACAATCAGATCGTTTTGCGCAGGACAGCCGCCTGCATTACATGGTATTTCTGCATCAGCCGGACGGCAGCCGATGTGATCTTCTCGCCGCTGACCACAATGGGGATCGCAGGCGGGCAGGAAACCGTCGGCATAGCGCAGATACGCCCCACCGCCTGCTCTGTGGGCACCTGCTCCTGCGGGGCAAACACGGCCTGCCGGATGCTGCAGCAGGTGTGCAATTCGTGTTCCAGCTCCAAAAGCTCACGATCGTTTTTTTCCGGGAGCGGGAACGGGCCTGTAAGGTTTTCCACAATGTGGAGAACGGCAGAAGTCAGCCGTTCAAAGTCCTGCGGCGGATTTGCCGGGGTGAACATCAGCACAACATAGCGCGGGTCGGCATATTCGCACTCGACCTTTGCGCTGCGCAGCGCTTCTGCAAGCTCTGTGCCGGTCATGCCCAGTGTAGCAGCATCCAGCGTGACCTTGAGAGGTTCGCTTTCCAGTGCCAGCGGCCCCGGGCAGTGTTTTGCCGCAGCGGCTTCGTTCAGCTCCCGGCGCAGGCGGGTCAAATATCCGCAGCACTGCAAAAGCCGCAGCGGATAACCCTCCGACAGAACCTGATTGCATTTGTCCAGCGACTGCAAGATCAGGTAAGACGGACTGGTGGAACCAAACAATGCCAGTGCATTGCGCACAGCGGCTTCGTCCTGAATGGGGGCATTTTTGCCCAGATGCAGGTATGCGCCGCCAGTGACAACGGGCAGTGTTTTATGGCCGGAGTCGCAGCACATGGCCGCGCCCAGCGCAATAGGATGCTGACCGCCCTGCGGCAGAAAACGCAGGTAAGCACCGTGGGCATTATCCACCAGAAGCGGAACGCCAAAATCCTTGCACACTTCGGCCAGCGCTGCAATATCCTGCACGCCGCCCAGATAATCCGGACTGGTGATGTAGACGCCAAAGGGCCTTTTGCCCTGCTGTGCCAAACCCTGCAGAGCACCTGTCAGCTTTGCAGCTGACACCGGGCAGCTGCAAAGTGCACCGGCATCCTGCGGCGCAGGCCAGAGCCACTGGATATCAAAATCCAGCAGCGCCGCCGCATACAACAGTGCTTTGTGAGCGTTGCGCGCTGCCAGCAGGACCGGGCGCTGTCCGGCTGCGGGCGCAGCCTGCAGTGCAAGGCACAGCATTGCACGGATGCACTGGGACGAGCCCTCTGTGCTGTAATAGGTATGCACCGTGCCGAACAGCCGGGTAGCGTTGGCTTCGCTCTGGGCAATGATGCCGTCAGCCCCATACAGTTCATCCGCACCCTTTATTTCGGTAATGTCCCACGGCTCAAAGCCCAAAAGGCTCTGGCCCTTGTGGCCGGGCATATGCAGCCGCGAGGTGCCGGACTGTGCGTAACGGCGCACAAAATCCACAATAGGCGTGGTCGTGCTCATTCGCAGGCTTCGCCATCAGCACAGGCGTTACAGGTGGAACCAAGCTCAATAGGCACCTCGATGCCCTTGGCGGCAAGTTCCTGATTCTCAGCGACCTTGATCATGATAGCGCATTCCATTCGCTTTTTGAACAGCTCGCAGCCGTACTCATACACACCGGTAATGTTGCCGGTAGCGTGGTAGGAGTTTGCTGCACAGCCGCCGGAGCAGTACAGCTTTGCCCAGCAGTTCTGGCACTCCTTGCGGGCATAGGCGTTGCAGTGCTTGAACTCATCGCGCACGGCAGTGTTCGTAACGCCCTTCCAGATATCGCCCATCAGGTACTTGGGGTCGCCCACAAACTGGTGGCAGGGGTACAGATCGCCCCAAGGAGTAACAGCCATGTACTCAGTGCCGGAGCCACAGCCGGAAATGCGCTTGTAGATGCAGGGGCCGCCGGTGAGGTCGATCATGTAGTGGTAGAAGGTAAAGCCGCGGCCCTCGCGGTTGCGCTTGATCATTTCCTTGGCAAGGATCTCGTACTGTTCCTTCAGGATGGGCAGATCTTCCTCGGTCAGGGCACTGGGGTCGCCGGGCTTAGACACCACAGGCTCCATGCTCAGCTCAGTAAAGCCGAGGTCGGCCATGTGGAAGATATCGTTGGTGAAGTCGGTGTTGTAGTGGGTGTAGGTGCCGCGCATGTAGTAGTTCTTGTCGCCGCGCTTCTTCACGAACTCCTGGAACTTGGGCACGATGGTATCGTAGCTGCCATGGCCTGCATAGTCCTTGCGGAAGCGGTCGTTGACCTCTTTGCGGCCATCCAGACTCAGAACGACGTTGTGGCACTCCTTGTTGCAGAAATCGATCACATCGTCATCGATCAGCATACCGTTGGTGGTCATGGTAAAGCGGAAGTTCTTGTTGTGGATCTTCTCCTGCTCACGGCAGTAGGCCACCAGCTTTTTGACCATGTCAAAATTCATCAGCGGTTCGCCGCCAAAGAAGTCCACCTCAAGGTTGCGGCGGGTGCCGGAGTTTTCGATCAGGAAGTCCATGGCACGCTTGCCCACTTCAAAGCTCATCAGCGCACGGTCGCCCTGATAGCGGCCCTGCGAAGCAAAGCAGTAGGAGCAGTTCAGGTTGCAGGTGTGTGCAACATGCAGGCACAAGGCCTTGACCACGGTGTTGCGGTTTTTAAAGTCGAAAGCCATATTCTCATAGGTATCCGGGGTCCACAGCTTGCCTGCTTCCTTCAGGTTGGTCACATCATCGATGCACTGACGCAGATCTTCCTCCGTGACATCCTCGCGGTCTCCATACTTTGCCATCATAGCCGAAACGATCTCGTCAGCAGTATGCTCCGGGTACATGGCAATGATATCGTATGCAACATCGTCCACCACATGCACCGAGCCGCTGCAGGTATCCAGCACGATGTTATAGCCATTCAATTGATACTGATGTACCATTTTACTCTCCATTCCAATTACACAAAAAAATGCCGCCCGGCAAAGGCGGCATGGGGTTTGCAAAAATTACTTGTTGCTGTTCTCGCACTGCTGGTTAGCCACGCCGCAGGAGGTCTTGCAAGCGGACTGGCAGGAAGTCTGGCACTCGCCGCAGCCGCCGGTCTTAACGCTCTTGGTCAGGTCACGAGTAGCAATGGTCTTAATACGTTCCATAATAGAAAACCTCTCTAGCTCTCAAAATTTCATCGCGCCGGACAAAGCCCGGTACGCATTTATCTTTGCTTATGATAACACGCAAGGGGCTTTCTGTCAAGATTTTTATGCTGCCAGCCTGTTCAAACCTGTCCAGCAGGCTGATACTTCGTCAGGACGGTGTGCAGCCCCAGCTCCCGCGCCCTGGCCAGTAAGTACCGGTAGCGGCACAAAAGCGCCTGCCGCTCGTAAATGCGCTGCTCGATCAGGTCTGTATCTACCTCCAGATCAAACATCATCTCATTACGCCGCAGGCAGAACAGACATTCCTTCAGCTCTTCTTCCAGTTCTGGGTGATAGCGTTCGTGCTCGGTATCCCGCGGGATGCGGCTCGAAAGCAAAGTTTGGGTGTTCTGGGCATGGGTTCGTTCCAGCATAGGCCGTCCTCCTCTTCTTTGTGCATCTTGAAGGTTTGTACATTCTAGTATATGAAGAGACCGGTGCAGAATATGCCAGTTTATGGTAAAGCAGAAACTTCTCCGCTGGTGCGCGCATTTTAAAAAAGTTTGCAATTTTTTCAAAATCACGCTTGACAAGTATCACTTTTCCGCGTATAATAGCACACGTTGAGCGGCTCACACTGCGAAACGCAATCGAATATTGGGGATTTGCATAGTGGTAGTGCGGTAGACTCTGACTCTACTTGTGGGAGTTCGATTCTCTCATCCCCAACCAAAAAAGCCATCTGGTTTATGCCGGATGGCTTTTTTCGTTCTATATTGTTATACAAAAACAGCGTACCGTCTTTGCGACGGTACGCCCATTTTTATGCAGTTATTACAGAATGCTGATGCGGCCTGCGCCGTAGGGATTCTCGTAATCCAGCAGATAGCCCGGGTAATCGGCCAGCGGGCTGTTTGCGGTGGTCAGATGCGGCAGACCCTCGCCGTCCACGCCGCCAAAGCTCATTGCGTAAGTGGACATCACGAGGTAATCCTCAGACACATAGTCCTTGATCAGCTCTGCGCCATCAAACATGGCAAAGCCATCGCCCAGATTGCGCAGAGTGTAATTCATGCCAGCCAGAGCGTAGGTCTTGCTCTCGTCCAGCGGTTCATAAGTACCGGAAGCCTTGTTGTAGATCTTCACGTTCTGCACGCGCGGAGTGCCGGTGGCACTGCCAATCCAGACATTCTTCTCGTCGGTCTGCACGGTGTTGGGGATATCGGCGTGGATCTCGTAGGAAGCGCCTGCCACATGCAGGAAGCCGCCGTTCTCCTTTTCCGTTCCGGCAAAGCGGGCTGCAAACTCCAGTGCATCCTGGATCTGCTTGCCGGTGACAGACATCAGACAGGCCACATTGCCAAACGGGCTGACCTGCTTGCAGGTCTTGAAGGTCCAGTAGCCGGCTTTCTCATCGGCGCGGATGCCGCCGCCGTTCATGATAGCGATGTCACAATGCAGCTGTTCCACCTCATTGAAGTAGGAGTAAATGCCGTCGGCCACGAAGTCGCCGAGATTCGTCTCTGCCATGCGGATGCGGCGCTTGCCAGTCTCGGGGTCGGAGATGTAGAAGTTCGTATCGGCAACAGCGATCTTCTCACCCAGCATGTCGTCCACAGAAGCGACCCATGCGTTCTGGATATCGGCAACGGCACTGTCGGAGCCTTCGTAAGAGGAGATCAGACGGGTGGCAATGGAGCCGTCAGCCTTGATGGTCATTTCGCCAACATTTGCAAAATAAGAGCCGGTCTGGGTCAGGGCGACAGCCTTGCCGGACAGATCCTTCACCCACTCACACTCCATCTTGGTGTGAGAATGGCCGTCGATGAATGCATCGAAGCCGGAGGTGTGCTCGATGACTTCCTTGCTGGTCCAGGGCGAAGAGGAAGGATCAACGCCCAGATGGCCCAGACCGATCACGTAGTCAGCCAGAACCTTGGCCTTATCAATGGACTTCTGCACAGCCTTGTACAGCTTCTGGCCGTCGTCACCGCCCAGAATATCATAGATATAGCGGCTCTGGCTCTTATCCATGAAGTAAGCCGGAGTAGACTTGGTGAAGGTCTCGGGCGTGGTGATGCCCACAAATGCGATCACGCGGCCGCCGATGGTGAAGTATTTGACATCCGGCAGAACGCGGTTGCCCAGCGGCAGATTGACCCAGTTGCTGGAGAGGTACGGGAAATCTGCCTCAGCCATTACCTCTTTTGCACGGGCCATGCCGTAGTCGAATTCATGGTTGCCGGGAGTTGCAGCATCGTAGCCAGCGGCGTTCATCAGCTGGATGATGGATGCACCTTCGTCCATGGAACCATATGCGGTACCCTGAATATGGTCGCCCGCATCTACCAGCAGGACATTTTTGCCTGCATCCTGATAGCTCTTTTTCAAAGCTGCGATGGCAGCATAGGTCAGTTCCGGCGATTTTTTGTCGATGTAAGTATGAACATCGTTGGTGTACAGGATCGTAATGTCCTTAAAGCTGCCGGGGTAACATGCAGACGCAGCGGGTGCGCCCAGACTCACGGCAGCAACGGCTGTGGTGACACCTGCGGCTTTCAGGAAGCTGCGGCGGGAGATAAGCTGTTTCATGGAAAAACGACCTCCTCTTAAAACTCTCTTTTGTTTTTATCGGGCGCACAGAACCAGCCCGACGCTTGTTATATTAAGCATAACACACAAAACACCCAAGAACAACCCGGAATCGCACAATTTGTTCATAATTCACGGTGCTAAGTCACACTTTTTGTGCAACATTATTCCTTTTCGGGGCAAAAAACAGCCCGCATCTGCAGCCAGTCGTTGACTGCAAAAGCGGGCTGTTTTCAAAGGGGATTCAAAAATGGATCAGAGCAACGAGCTCAAATCGCATTGTATTCCTTGAGGAATTTCTCAAGGTCGGTACCCTCGATCTTTTTCAAAGCTTCCTTCATGGCAAGGCGCGGGATGAGCGGCAGATCCATGTCGGTGATCTTCTTGCCGTCGCGCAGCTTGACCGTTGCATCGATCAGGGCACGTACGTCGTAAGTGCTGCCCCAGACCTCGGGCACACCGCGGTCGATGTCCAGCAGGGTGTATACAGCTTCCATACCGGTGCGCATGGAGTATTCGGTGGTGAAGATGGTGTCACGGCCGGTCTCGGCGAACTGACCCAGGAAGGCAAAGTTGACAGCACCCTCCGGCACGATATCAGGACGGTCGCCCATTGCACGCGGCATAAAGAATGCATCGATATACGGCATCATGACCGGGATGGTGTTGGCACTGTGCTCGGCCAGCTCTTCGATCTGATCCTCGGGCACACCGATATGGTACAGCCACTCCATGCACAGTTCCTTGCCGGTGCAGTCACGCATGGCCTTTTTGACGTAGTTGCCGGGCTTATCACTGAACAGGCCGTAGACCCAGACGCACAGCTGGTTCTTGGGCTGGTCTCGGAACTGCTGCTGACGGTTCAGCGTCCAGCTGAGCAGCCAGTTGGAGTCCTTAACCGTGACGATGCCGCCGGTGACGGTGTGGCCGCTGAACGGGTCACGCTTGCAAATCTTCTGGATATACTGCGGGATCTTGTCGTCCAAGGTGGTAATGGTAGCGCTCTCCCAGTTGGAATGTTCGGGGTCGGAGCAGAACTTTTCAGGATTGCCGAATGCGGGGTCCTGTGCAGCGATCTTCTTCCACAGGTCCCAGCCGTTGCCCGGCTTGATGGTGGGATCAAAGCCTGCTGCCTTGTCCTGTGCGCCCATCGTGCAGCTTTCCACGCAGCCGCCGTTGGTGATGAACAGCAGATCATTTTCGGTCAGGTCAATGGTGCTGATCTCACCTGCGTGCTCCACGACCACGCTGCTTGCCTGCTTGCGCTTGCCATTGATATCAAATTTCACGTCCACGACCTTGGTCTCATAGTGGAACTGCACGCCGTGGTCCTTCAGGTAAGTGACCATGGGCAGGATGATAGATTCATACTGGTTGTAGCGGGTAAAGCGCAGGGCGGTGAAATCCGGCAGACCGC
>OGZO01002346.1_pt1 | contig 13064 bp, 6 predicted proteins | sample 1576721 | NCBI WGS metagenome assembly OGZO01 (sample SAMEA3541516, study PRJEB24748) | human gut metagenome | biome: human gut; feature: human-associated habitat; material: faeces | place: China | collected 2012 | reverse complement strand
TTCTTGAGCGCATCATAGGCCACGGTGCCGGTGAGCTTGTAGAAGGCACTCTTCTCGGGGTTATTGTTTTTGCCATCGAGGCGGTCATACTCGTAGTGATAGCCCTTGCCGTCCTCAGTGTCCTTGGAGATGTGCTTCTTCAGGCCCACGGTCGTGTTGCCATCGCCCTTTACCAGTTTATCAGCGTCGTAGTTCCATTCCAGCTTCTGGTTCTTGGCAAGAAGCACGCAGTCGGTCTGGGTCACGTTGCCGTTCTTATCCGGCAGTTTGTCCATCTTGGCACCGGAGGCCAGGTCCAGGTGGGTGATGTCGTCTCTCTGCTCCAAGTCTTTTGGCTTTCCATTCCAGTACGTGGGAGGCTCCTTGGGGTTGTGCGTGAGAGACTCGCCAGAGTAGTAGTTGTTCAGTGTCTCCTCATACTTGGTGCCCTGGTTCACGGTCACTTTTGTCGTTTTTGCCTCATCAGCCTGGGCGTTCAGGGCTTTGATGAGGGCCTCCTTAGACATATTTTCGTGGGACACAGCCGTGGTAAAGTGCTTGATGATCTCCTCTTTCTGGGTCCCGATGTCCGTGATCTTCAGGTCGCCGATCCAAAGCTCCTCGCCGTCCTTCAGCTGAATGGATTCTACCTTCTTCTTCAGCTCTTGGTACAGCTTTTCCTGTGCTTCCTTTAGGTCGGCGTCGGTCTTTATGGTCTCTGTCACAGAGACGGCGTCACTGACCGATTTGTCGATCTTCAGGGTCTTTTTGCTCAGGTTGCTGTAGTCGATGGTAACGGTGCTGCCATCCGCCTTCTTGTAGGTGGCGGTATTGGTCGTGGTATCCAAAGTGATCTGGCCATTAGATTCCGGGAATTCCTTAGCCAGCATAGCCTTGATGGTATCGTCGTCCAGAGACTTATCTTCCCCAAGGGTAAAGGTGTAGGTGACGGTCTTGCCGTTCTCCTCCTTGGTGGCGGTGTAGGTGCCGTCGGCGTTCTGCTTTAGGTTCTTGTAGATTTGGCCGTCCTTGGTCTTGAGGGTAGTGCCCTCCAGGGTCCAGGTGTCGTCTACTAGAGTTTGGTTAAGGGTTTCCTTCGTCGTCTCGGTCTTGGAGGTCTTGGTCTCCACGGTCCAGGTGGTTTTGGTAATCTCGTTGAAGGTGGAGCTGTTGATCTTGTAGCCCTCTTTCTGCAACTCCTCGACCGATTTGTGCTCTGCCTCGGCAAGAGCCTTCCAAGCGGCGGCTTCCTTTTCTGCATCGGTGAGGGTGACAGCTTCGTTCTTGAAGGTGTAGATGGTCTCGGTGGTGCTGCCGTCGGGGTTCTTGGTGGTCACGGTGTAGACCTTGTCACCATTGGCATTGGTGGATTCCACTGCGCCTTCGGGGATATCGGGCCTCTTGGCAGCGTGTTCACCGGGCTGGATGGTCCCGGAGGCCGTATAGGTGCCGCTCTCGCCCTTCTTGGACCAGGAGATGGTGCCGTTGGTGACGTAGGCGGTGCCGGTCACAGTGGTCTCCTTCACGTCCTCGGCGTCCTTGCCGTTCACGGTGGTATCGGAGGGCTTCGAAACGGTCTGGCTGCTGGTGATCTCGGCTCCCTTATACTGGAAGGTATAGGTGATGGTCTGGCCGTCTTGTTCCCGGGTAACGGTCAGGGTGCCGCCTGCAAGGTCAATGTCCTTCAGGTCATCCTCAGTGAGCTCAATATGATTCTGCTGGGCAGCATTCCGCAGGGCGTCCTTGATGGCTTCGGTCTTGGCGGCGGTTTCGGCTTCGTCCTTTCCGCTCACCTGGCCGGGGGTCTTGGTGACCTCAGTGACCTCCACGGTGTAACTCAAAGTCTTGCGGACGGCTTCCATCTGGTCAAGGTTCAGCTTTTCGCCCTTGTAGTAAACGCCGTTGTCATCGCCGGTGAAGCCCTCGCCCAGACGGTCGGCCAACTGCTTGTTGGTGAGCTGCTTGGTGTCTTCCGTTTTCTTGACTTTATAGGTATATTCCTTGCCGTTTGCATCGGTTTCCGTATAGACATACTCGCCGGTATCGTTGTTATAGTACTCGTCCTTGAGCATTTCGCCCAGCTTCTCCGAAGAAATCTCGATGACATCCGTCTTGGTCTCGTCGGTGTTCTTGGCAGTGATGCTTGGCAGTTCGACCTTGGTGGTCAGATCCTTATCATCAACATCAACAGTGCCCTTTTCCACCTTGAGCACCAGCGTGGTCTCGGTGCGGGTCTTGACCGAGTTGCCGGTGATCTCGTAGTAGGTAACGCGGGTGACGGTGTTGCCGTTCTCGTCGGTAGAGGTCTCTTCCTTTTTCAGGGTATAGGTGGTGTTGCCCTCGTCGTCGGTCTTTTTCTCCACGCCGTCCTCGGGGACATCCAGCAGCTTGGCAACGTCCTCAGCGGACATTTCCTTCGTTTCGGGCTCGCTGGTCTTTTTCAGGGTCAGGGTCTTGGAGTTGCCGTCCTTGGCGGGCTCGACCTTGTCCACGGTGTAACCGCCCAGCTTGGCATCCTTATCGGTTTTCCAGTCCGGACGCACGTCCTTGCCAAGCTCGTCGTCGAGGTTGATCTCTTCGCCCTTCTTGGTGTCGGTGATGGTGGTGGAGGAATCGGCCTTGCCGGTGCCGGTGGTGGTCGTAGTCTCGGTGCCGGTGGTCTCGGTGGGGGTGGTGATGGTGGTGTTGCCGTCCTCGTCCTTGCCCACCACGGGGTCGCCCTTCTTCACCTCGGCGTCGGGGTCCACAACGGTGGTGCTGGAAGAGCTGTCGGGGGTCTCTTCCTTGGTGGCCTCGCCGATCTTGCCGTCCTTGCCGGTGGCTTCGTCCTTCTTGCTGTTGTCGATCACGTCACCCTTCACATAGGTGCCGTCGGGGTTCTCAGTCTCGTCCGTCTCGCCGGAGCCCTCAGAGCCGTCGGCTTCACCGTCCTCACCGGATTTGCCGGGCTCTTCCGGCTTCGCAGCAGGTTTATAGTCAATGGTGATGTCATCGGTCTTGGTGCCGGGGCCGAACGCAGGGGCCTGCTCTTCGCTCTTGGCCTCTTCGTTCACCGGGGGGGGGTAAACTCCTCCTGCTTGCCCTCTTCGCCCTCGACCTCGCCTTCTGCGGTCTTACCTTCCACAGGGGCGCGGGTTCGGCCTGCGGGGCAGCGTTATCCTCGGCAGGGTCGGGGCCTTCCACAGCATGGGCAGCCATGGGCTGTGCAGCAACACAGGCGGTCAGGGCTACGGACATGGCAGCGAGTTTCAGCTTTTTGTTCGTCATGATTGATGGCTCCTTTCAAATGGTGTCAAGTCTTTTACGCATTATAACTGTCCCATATAATGGACATATTTCGAGGCTTGCTATCCTACTTCTTTTATACCATTTTCTGGTGCGGGTTGTCAAGAAAAAATATGTAGAAACGCATGATTTGTGAAAATATTCCAAAGTCTGAATTGGATATTTTGCACAAATCACAAGAATTTGTTGCAGAAAAAAGAGAAACTGTTGCGGATGTGAAATGATGCGGTTGCGGTACTGGTGCAGAGTGTGCGGATTGTTGCGGAAAACCACTTTTTGAGGGACGGAATTTCTGGCAAAGAACCGGCTGGAATTTCTCCTGCCGCTCTGCTGCAGACGAAAAAGGCCCCCGGAAACCTGCGTCTCCGGGGGCCTTGCCCTCTACCTTATATAGGGCAGTCGGCGATCACTGCTTCTGCTTCAGCCGGGCCATGTAGCTGTCGGCGGCCACGGCGGCAGCGGTGAAGCTGTTGTTCTTCCACCAGTTGATCAATGCGGCCACGGTGGTGATGCCGGCGGTGACCAGCTGCTCCACAGTGGTGCTCTCGATGGGCAGCACGGGCTTGCCCATTGCGCTCAGCACCTGATTGGTCAGGGCCAGCAGGAGCACAGCGGTGCGGGCCAGGGTAGCGGCGGAGATCTTGTTGCTCAGTTCCATAAATCAGTTCCTCTCTTTCATTCGTTCGTGGTTCTCAAGGTCGGCGATGCGGTGGTTGGCCACCTTCATCTGCTCTTCCAGAATGGGCACGCGGCGGGCGAAATTGTTGTGCTCGCGCACCTCGCGGGTCAGTTCTTCCAGCTTGGTGTCGGTCACGGCCTGACTGCGGCTGTTGGCGATCAGCACCCCGATCAGGGTCACGGCACCGGCGATCAGGGCGGACAGGATGCTTTCCATTGGGTTCACCTCCTTCTTAACCTGTCCAACGGCTTTTGGCGGGGCGGGTGTCCACATGGACCCAGCCCACAGCCCGTCCGGCCCGGGGCGGGTACCGGCCGATGCCGCCGGTGCCGGGCAGGCAGGTCTCTGCATAGGCGGCCAGCTGCTCCACCGGGATGCCCTGCACCCGGATGTCGGCAGCGCGCCCATACAGATGCTGGCTGTAGGCGGCCCCGCCCACGGATCTGTTGTGGGCGGCGGTGCGGTAGCCGCTGGTGATGACTACGGGGCGGCCGAAGTGGTCGCGGATCTTTTGCAGCAGGGCGGCAAGGCTGCTGTCCACGAACACAGGGTCCGAGCCATCTTTGCAGGCAAACTCGGCCACGGTGAAGTTTGCGCTCAGCTTCCGGGTGCCGTCCCGCGTGCGGGACCAGGCTTCAAGCATCGGCTTCCACCTCCGCCAGCAGGGCTTCCACGGTGCTGCGCAGACGGGCGGGCACCTCGTCCAGCGTCTTGATACCCTTGCGGATCAGGGCTGCATAAATTTTCGCCATCAATTTTCCTCCTTTTCTTCGTACAGCTCGCACAGGGCCACCTGAAGATCGGTGACACTGCTCTCCACGGCGGTCACCTGCGTCAGCAGGTCCGCGAGGGTGGGGTAGTGGTAGCCGTCAATCCAGAGTTCCAGAGGGTAAAGTGTTTTGTATGAATTAGCAACATGAAGGATGCCGTTTGTTTGGAATGTGATTGTAAAATCGTAGTTACAGTCATAAGTTGTCGTGCCACCGCGTGCAATGCTTTTTTCAGTGTTATTACCGCTGCTGCTGCTCCTGCCTTTGGTAATGCATATCTTATCAACATTGTCTGGAATCTGAACATCCCAAGTTGTGAATTTGTTAGGAGACGTCACATGGGTGTTCCACACCAGTCGCGCCTCCGACTTGACCGCCACGGCGGCAGCGATCTTATCATTGAGGGTCTTGCCGCTGATGGTGCCGTCCTCGTCCACGTCCAGATAGTCGCCCACCTTGACGCCGCCCAGCTGGTCCGCCGCAGCGGGCGGCAGGGTGTACGGCGTGCCGAACTTGGCGTCGGCCTCTTTCTGGCTGTACACTTCCGTTTTCGAGTAGGTCTCCTCCCGGCTGTACACCTCCGTCTTTGCGTAGGTCTCGTTCTTGCCGTAGGCTCCCACATCCTCCGCCGTCAGGGCTGTGTCCTTTCCGGTTCCTCCGTGTTCCACGCCCAGCACGCCGGTCATCACATCCAGTGCCGTGGTGTCCTTGGTCTGCAGCGTCCGTGTGCTGCCGTCGCCCATGGTCAGGGTCATCACCTGCCCGTTCAGCTCGATGCGCTCCACATAGTCCGCACTGCCCGCTTCCAGCGCACCCACGTCCGCCGCCGTCAGGGTCACCACACCGCCCTGGCCGTTCACGCTCTTCACCGGCCCGTCCGCCGGTGCCGTTTTCTCCGCCCGATCGGCTGCCTCCTCGGCCCGGGCTGCGCCGCTTTCTGCCGCTTTCTGTGCCGCCCCGGCCTGTCCGGCCGCCGTCACCGTTTCTGTCCGTGCTGCCTCGGCTCTCTTCGCATCCTTCGCGGCCGCACCTGCGCTGTTCCGCGCTTCCTGCGCGCTGGTCGCCGCACTGTTCGAGTACGCCAGCACCCGCGCCACAAAGGTCTCGTACTGCGTCGGGCTGATCTCCGCGTCGCCGTCGGTGGCAAGCGTCTCGTAGCAGTCGTATTTTGCCGGCCGTGTCAGCGCCCGGAATCCGTCCTCGCCCAGGGCCAGCAGCATCCAGCTGCCGCAGCTCGACGCGGTAAACTCCTTGCCCACCGCACAGCTGTGCGCTTCGTCCAGCAAAATGGGGGCAGGCAGGGTGCCGTCCTGCCGCTGGATGTGCAGCGTCACGCTCTTGCCCTGCCAGCTCTCCGGCAGGGTAAATTCCAGCCGCTCTACGTTCGCGCTGCTCTGCCCGCCCAGGTGCAGCACCTTCATCTCCGGGGCAAACTCCACCCCGCCGAATCGCTTTTCCACGATCCTTACCTGCATGGTCTTTTCCTCCTTCCGTTTTTCTCCCAGTCTACCGTCCCGCTGCCCCGCAAAAAACCGTGTACTTTTACAAAAGCACCCCGGCAGGTCTTGCCCGCCGGGGTGCTTTCTATTGGTGACAAAGCGTCACCGGATGGCTGCCACTTGGTTGGCACTTGGTTGGCATCTGGTCGTCACCGCAGCAGTGCATACGGGTCCTCTTCCGGTTCCGCCTGTGCCGCCTTCTCCGCCGCTTTTCCCCACTGCGCAAAGGTCTTTTCCGTGTACAGGGCCTTCCCGTCCGCGTCGGTCAGGGCCAGCAGCACGTCGGCCAGCTGCTGCTTGTCCGCATCGCTGCCCGCCAGATACTCCGGCTTTGCCAGCTCGGTCAGCTTGCTCTTCACGCTGCTCGGCGTCCGTCCGGCCTTCACCATCCGGTCGTACTCGGCCTGCACGTCCTGCGCCTTCCGGCTGTCCACCGCCTCGCTCAGGTCCGCGTACATGTCGCCCGCGTCGCCCTTCAGCATCTCGGTCTCCAGTGCATTCACGGCCCCGGTCACGCAGTCGATCACGGCTTCCCGCTTCGGCGCGTCCTCCTTCACATTCTTCCGGATGCCCAGCACGTCGTACAGCGCTTCGATGGTCTCCGTCTCCAGCCGGTACCGCTCGGCTTCGTTCCCTTCCATCTGTGCCTTTGCCGCCGCCCGGGTGTCGGCGTCGTACTTCTTCAGCCGGGTCTTCAGCTGCTTGTAGATCTCGCCCTCCTTGCCCATGGCCACCAGTTTCTCCACCGCCGCCTGTGCCTCGTCCGCGTCGCCGCTGGCATAGGCATTGTACAGCCGGTCATACTGCCCGGTCGCGCTCTCCGGCAGGCTGTTGAAGCTGAATTTTCCGCCCTGCGCCACGTTCTGCGCATCGTCCCAGTACCCGCGCACTGCGTCCACCATCTTCCGGCCGTTGCCGTAGGGCATCCCCACGATCTCAAAGCCGTTTTCGATCAGGGCCATGCCCTTCTCCATCAGCTTCTTGTGGTGCTTTTCCAGCTCCGCCTCGTCCATCTCGCTGGTGTCCTTCTTCAGCTCCGCCGTAAACTTCACCACATCCGACGCCATGTCGTTTACTGCGCTGATGTTCGTGGCACTGATCACGTCGTAATCCTTGCCCTGGATAGTATTGTCGATCAGGCTGTACAGCTCGCTGCCAAACAGGAAGTTGCCCATCGTGCTCTCGGTGGACAGCGAGAAAAAGCGGCTCACCATGCTCTTCAGGGTCACGTCGCCGTTCTCGTCCTGCTCCCGGTCCCACCGGTGCAGCAGGAAGTCCGCGCCGATCTTCATCATGGCAAACACCGCCACCTGCGCCGCCTGGCTCAGGATGGCCCGGTCCCGCTGCTTTGTCGCCCGCTGCAGCTCTGCCTTGTTCGCGTCGCTGGCGTCCGCCTTGTACCGCGCCGCCTGCGCTTTCCAGTCGCCCACCGCGTCGATCAGGATGCCCGCATTCTGGAAGCGCTGGGTCGTGAACATCGTAAAGGTCTTTACCATCTCGTCCGGGTTGCGCTGGATGCCTGCCCGCTGCATCACGGTGTAGTTCGGCTGGGTCTGCTCGATCACCTTCTGGTAGGTGCGGTTCACGGCCTCCCAGTATGCCGGGCTGCCGGTCTCTCCCGCGCCCTCGAATTCCGCCGCGTGGTTTTTGACATAGGCCTTGCTGCCCTCCCACAGGGCTGCCACCGTGATCTCGTCCATGCCGTTGATCCACCCGGTCAGCCATCCGGGCACCTTGTCCATGCCCTTCTGCACCAGCGTCTCCCGCTTGCCGATGCTCTGCAGCTCGCCTTTTCCGGTCCCGCGCTGCCGCCACTGCAAAAGCACGTCTCCGTGCTGGGCAATTTCCGCTTCCAGCGCCTCCTTCTGCTTCGGCGACAGGTTTTTCACAAAGGGCACCACCGCCGCCATGGTGTCCCCGCCCAGCACGGCCGCCGCCGTCGGCAGGCTCGCCGCCTGTGCAATGGCCACGCCCGGGTTCAGGGTCAGCACCGCCCCCGCGTAGTTGCCCCGCAGCGTGCTCAGCATCCGGGTCACGCCGTTGGAGCGGTGCCGCTGGGTGGTCTGCAGGTCGGTCAGCAGATCGTCCAGGTAGCTCACGGCCTTCGTGCCCCACTGCTCCTTGATCACGCCGTTTTTCAGGGTCTTCACGCCGTCCCGGGTCTCCACCCCTGCGTTCAGGATCTTCTGCACGTCCCGGATGGGCGCCGCCAGTCCCGCATAGGCTGCCGTGTCCCGCAGGCTGCGCTGCACCACGCTTGAGCACTCTTCCAAAAGGATGGGCTTGCTGCTCTTCACACGGTTCTTCAAAAAGCCCCGGCCCTCGATGGTCGCGTCCAGCTTCACGCCGTCGATCTCGGTCGCCAGTGCAGCCTTGTCCACCGCAATGGGGTAGTAGTTCTGCACGGTGGCCCGCTTGTAGCCCACCAGCTGTAGGCTCGTCTCGTTGATCAGCTTCGTGGTGTAGTTTCCAAAAAACTCCTTCATGTCCGCGCACCACGCCCGGTCGTAGTCGGTCATGGCCGCTTCCAGCGTGTTCAGGATGGTGTCCGCCATGGCTTCCCCGTGTCCGTCGCTCAGCATGCCCAGCTGCACCAGCTGTCCCTTCTGGTAGGCCTGCTCCACGTCGCCCTTGCTGTACAGCTGCGCATCCGGCACCACCATGCCGCCGGTCATCAGGTGCTCCCGGCTGTCCTTGTTCTGCAGGTGCATGTACAAACTGCACAGCTGCGCATGGGTCAGCGGCACCGCATTGTGGTCCGTGTCTCTCAGGCCCACGTCCACAAGGTCCGCACCCGGCCCGGCAAAGGCCTGCGCTTCCTTGGCGTGCTTTGCGCCCGTCACATCCGCAAACAACTTCTCGCCCTCGATGGTGATCTTCGTCTGCCGGTACTGGCCGTCGTTCAGCATCTGCCCGATCTTTTCCATCTGGCCGCCGTTCTTGTAGCCGCCCAGCATCCGCAGCACCCGCTCGGCCCCCAGCATGTCCAGGTTGTACTTGGTCAGCAGGTTCTGCAGCCCGTCCAGCGCCCCGCCGGGGTGGTTGCCCTTGCTCAGTGTCACCTCATAGGCTGCCTCGTCCGCGATCTTGCTCACCTCTTCGGCCTTCGCAAGGCTCACGGTCTTGTTCTCGTTCCGGATCACATGCAGCGTCGCGCTGGTGATGGCCTTCAGCATCCGCATCTGGTCCACCGTCATGGGCAGGTAGGTGCGGCTCTCGGTCTCCCGGATCCGCTTGCGCAGCCGCTCCTGCAAGGCCAGTGCCTTCTCGCTGTAGGGCAGCGCCTCGGCTTCCGCCAGCTTTGCCTGTAAGTCGGCCAGCTTTGCATCCTTCCACGCCGTCAGGTCGGTCTGCAGCGCCGTGATCAGCTTCGGCACCCCGGTCTGCTCCCACTCGGTGGTCATGGCCGTGGGGCTGCCCTCGCTGCCCATGCTCGCCTGGATGCTGTTCTGCAGCCGCGTCAGCTGGTTCACAGCCCGGTCGTTCAGCACGGTCATGTCGGCGATCTTTGCCACCTCCGCCGCCTGCACGATCAGCCGCTGGCTCACATACTTGCCCTTGCTCGGCCGCAGCACCATCTGGTTCAGCGCCGCCGCATCCTGCCGGATGCCCCGCTTCAGCTCGTCCATCTTCCGGCCGTCCCGCGCTTTCTGCACCCGCTTCTCGGCCACCCGCTTCGCAATGGCGATCTCCTCATCCCGCTGCTGGCGTGCCACCTCGGCGGCCAGTGCGTTCCGCTGCGCCTGCTTCTGCTGCCAGGCCTCGGCCTTCCGCTGGTTCTCTTCCTCCCATTCCATGATCTCGTTTTCCTGCACGATCAGGCTGTACTCGGCCTTGTCCGCACGCCGCTGCTCGTCCCGCACCTGCCGGGCAAGGTCGGCGTTCTCGCCCCGCAGCTGCCGCACCTCCAGCCTTGCCTCGTCCCGCATCTGCTGCAGTTCGGTCCGCATCCGCTTGCGTTCGGCTTTCCATTCCCGCTCGTAGGTCTCCCGCAGCACGGTCAGCTTCTCGTTCAGATCGCCCACGTTGCTCACGTCCACGCCCAGCAGTTCCAGGTTCGCGTCCAGCTGCTTTTCCGCTTTCGCGTTCCTCTTCTGCAGCTCGCTCACCTGCTGCACCTCGGCGTTCCGGCCCGCTGTGCGCTGGTTCTCGGCCAGCCGCCGGTTGAATTCCCGGCTCTGCACCTTCTGCACGCCCCGCAGGCTCTTTTCCACCTCGGCCGCCCGCGCCGCGTCTCCGGCAGCCGCCTTCGCCGCTTCCAGGTTGTGCCGCTGGATGCCCTCAAAAATGGCCTCGGCATCGGTCAGCTGGGGCAGCTGCATGATGTCCCCGATGATCCTGCCCGCCAGCTCCACGCGGGCATCCTCATACTCGGCCTTATCCGCAAAGCGGCTCATGGTCTTCGGCTTGATGGCGTCGTGCAGGTTCATCAGCACGTCCAGCCACTCGGTGCTCTCGAAGCTCAGACTGCCCGCCACACCGGCCTGCTCTGCGGCCTGCTTCCACAGCGCCTTGGCTCCATCGGTCACTCCGCCCACGGCGCGGTCATCGTTCACAAGGCTCTCATACTGCTCCGCCGGGTTGCCGTCCCGCACGCCTTCGGCCTGCCGCAGGGTCACGCCGTGGCGCCGTGCCTCGGCCACCGCCTCGCTCCAGCTGCCGTACCGCTTCACAAGCTCGGCCTTTGCCTGCCCGCTCTTGTTCACGGTGTACTCCAGCTTGTGCAGCTCCGGGTACTCGTCCCACAGTTCGCTGTTGCGGTACATTGCCCCGTCCTGGATCTCCCCTGCCAGCGTCTCGGCCAGCGCTTCGGCCTTGTTCATGTCCGCGCCGTCCGCCTTCAGGTAATTCACCAGCACTTCGGTCTCCTGCGCCAGCTTTGCCCGGTCCGCCTTGCTGCCGTTGGCCTTCAGCCAGCGCCCGGCCAGCTCGTCCACCGCGCTCCGGCTCACGTTCACGCCCTTTGTCAGCCCAAAAAACTGGCTCAGTGTGTCCAGCGCCGCTGCCTTCTCGGCGATCACCCGGCTGGCCTGCTGCTGCTCGTTCCGCTTCGCGTCCCGGCTCGCCTGTTCTGCCAGCTGGTAGCGGAATCTTGCCAACTGGCTTTCCTGTGCCAGCTCCCCGGTCCTGTAATAGTCCCGGATTTCCCGCACCACCTTGTCCGCATCCACACGCCCGCTGTATTCCTTGCTGGCGGCAACCCTGCCGTCTGCTGTGGAGATGTCCAGCGTGAACTGCCCGCGCTCGCCGCTCAGCTGCTCGGCCATTTTCCGGATCTGTTCCAGCTGCTGCGCCGTGGGGGCCGTGTCCGCCGAAATGTCCACGCCCGGTGCCTCGGCCATCACACGCACATTGCCGTCCAGCAAAAACTCATTCAGAGCTTCCGTGCCGTTCTTCACTTCCGCCGGGCCGAACACCTCCAGAATTTCCCGGTGGTCGGTGTCCCGGCTACGGTCATTCTGGGCAAAGTCCAGCATCTGGCCGTCCGGCAGAATGTACCCTGCCCGCCGGAATTCTTCCGTCACGCCGAACTGCTCCTTCGCCAACATCCGCCGGTACTCCGCATTGCCGCCGTACGCTTTGGCTCTGGCATTGTAGGCGTTCTGTGCATCCTTGGCCTGGGCATCCTTCCGCTGCTGCAGACGCTCATTGGCTGCTTTCATCTGCTCCGTCAGGGCGCTGTCCCGCTCTTCCAGCGCGGCCAGGCGGCTGTTGTACTCCTTGCGCTTTGCAAGGTAGTCCTGGTATTCTGCGCTGTCCCGGTAGGCCTTGCCCTCTGCGGAAAAAACGCCCAGCGCCTTTTTCTTTGCCTCGATCCGCTGCACTTCGGCACTGTTCAGCCATGCACTGCGTTCTTCCTTCAGGGCACTGCGCTGCTTGGTCAGCTGCTGCTGTTCGGTGCGCAGCTTTGCCAGCTCATCCTGCTCCGCCAGCTGATAGCGCACATTTTTCTGCACAGCTGCATTGTTTTCCTTGCTTTTGGCAGAGGTTTGTGCTATAGTAGTGTCAGAAGATACTTCCTGAGCATCCGCAAGGGTGCTCCGCACAGCTTTCGGGAGCTGTGTGGGAGTATCTTCTTTTTTTGTCATATTTCCCTCAGTGTCAAACGTCACATAGCTTCCATCTGTCCAGCATACCTCATGAACATAGAAATTCTTCACGCCATTCTGCCGGGTGTATTCTCTTACAATCACGCCTTCATACAGCTTTGTTCCGTCAATTTCGACGGGCGCTGCAAAGACATAAGTATCATACCCTCGTCCCTGCCAGTTTTGCTCATACCCGATTTGCTTTCCTTTTTGAATTACTTCGGGGACTGCAGCAACCGCAACCTGTTTTGCTTTGCTGTTCCCATGCTGCACCGTTGCACGTGCACCGCTCTTTGTCAACTCCACCGTTCCGAAGTTTTCACGAATCACTTTGTTTCCTATAGAATCAAAGAATTCTTCAACATTGGAAATGTTTTCGTTTCGCGTTTTTCCGAAAGACACCTCTGTTCCTTCGATTGTCGCCACCGGTTTCATTTCTTCCAATTCGTCCAGATGGCCGTTCATCTGCTCCACCAGAGAATCTTTTCCCTCGTGCAGCTGGAACCGCACCCCCTGCGCCGCACCCTCACTCTTGAGGGCTGCGGCGTTTTCTTTTGCCGCCCGCAGGTTGTCCATGGCCTTTTCCGCGTGAGCAAAATATTCGTCCTGCAGCGCCCGCTTCTCGGCTTCCGCCAACCGCTGCGCTTTCAGGGCCGCCCGGTTCTCCGGGTGCTTCGCCAGCACTTCCTTAGCCCGGCTCACGATGTCGCTCAGAAGGTCTGGGCATCAGGGCCACCATCTGTATCCCCGAGGGTGCGCCCAT
>OGZO01002344.1_pt1 | contig 13070 bp, 8 predicted proteins | sample 1576721 | NCBI WGS metagenome assembly OGZO01 (sample SAMEA3541516, study PRJEB24748) | human gut metagenome | biome: human gut; feature: human-associated habitat; material: faeces | place: China | collected 2012 | reverse complement strand
TTCCCATCAGCGCATAACCCAGTGTGGATTTACCGGCACCGTTTGGGCCCATCAGGACATGTGTTTCTCCTCTGTTTATCTCAAGGTCAATGCCGTGAAGGATCTCTGTGTCCTCTACGTTGACTACTAAATTCTTTACCTGCAGCAGCTGTTCTGACATAACTTCCTCCGTTCTTCACAGGTCTTTGTCTCTGTTTTTCGTCCCTGCGACTGTCTTCCTGGTTAACTCCTACTAACTTTGTAGGGTTTGCTGTAGATTATCATAATGGAATCTTTCCCAAAATGCAAGCATTAAATCCTACAAAATTACAGGGATATCGGGCAACGGTTTGGCATTCCAGACAAAAAGGTCGGGAAATGCGCTCCACAGACAGTCTGTGAGACATTTCCCGACCTTGCTTTTAATACTTTTTATAGATAGGAATTCTTTACCGCGTTCGTAAAATCCTACTCTGCGCGCACCCCTTCTTTGTTCAGATCTGCGATAAACATAGCATCCCCAAAGGAGAAAAATCTGTATTTCTCCTTTACCGCCTCTTCATACGCCTTCAACACATGGTCTCTTCCGGCAAATGCGGATACGAGCATCACCAGTGTCGATTCCGGCAGATGGAAGTTTGTAATCAGCCCGTCCATCACCTTGAACTTGTAGCCCGGATAGATAAAGATATCCGTGTTGCCGCTGCAGGCTTTCATATGTCCGTCCGCTTCCGCAGCGCTCTCTACAGTACGGCAGCTCGTCGTACCGACACAAATCACACGGTTTCCGGCTGCTTTGGCACGGTTGATTTTATCCGCCGCTTCCTGGGTCACCTGATAAAATTCTGTGTGCATATGGTGTTCCAGCACGTTGTCGACCTTGACCGGACGGAATGTGCCAAGTCCCACATGCAGCGTGACATAGGCAATATCCACACCCATCGCTTCTACCTGGGCAAGCAGCTCCTTTGTAAAATGCAGTCCTGCTGTCGGCGCAGCTGCAGAGCCTTCAAATTTTGCATATACCGTCTGATAACGGTTTTTGTCCTGAAGCTTATGGGTAATATAGGGAGGCAGCGGCATTTCACCGAGGGAATCCAGCACCTCTTCCCAGATCCCATCATAAAAAAACTTCACCAGGCGATTTCCATCTTCCTCCACATCCAGAATCTCTGCACGCAGACGTCCGTCGCCAAAGACGACCTTTGCACCGGGGCGCAGCTTTTTGCCGGGCTTTACGAGGGTTTCCCAGACATCGTTTTCCATCCGCTTTAACAGCAGGATTTCTACAGCAGCTCCCGTATCCTCTTTTGCACCAAGCAGACGCGCCGGAATAACCTTCGTGTTGTTTAAAACCAGACAGTCGCCCGGTTTTAAGAACGAACAGATCTCTTTAAAAATATGATGCGAGGTCGCCCCCGTCTGTCTGTCCATAACAAGCAGGCGGGATGCGCTCCGATCCTCCAGCGGATCCTGTGCGATCAGCTCCTTCGGGAGGTCAAAATAATAATCAGAAGTTTTTAAGCCTTCCATTTCCATTACAGGCACGCTTTCTCCAAAAATGCAACATATCCGCATTTTGTCTCATAAATATCTGCCTTGCTGGTAGCTTCCCACGGTGCATGCATGGAAAGAACTGCAACACCGCAGTCGATTACGTTCATGCCGTACAAAGCCAGAATGTAAGCAATTGTTCCGCCGCCGCCGACATCGATCTTGCCAAGCTCAGCGGTCTGGAATGCAACGCCGGACTCCTCCATGATCGCACGGATATGTGCAACATATTCTGCGTTTGCATCATTGGAGCCGGATTTCCCGCGGGCACCTGTAAATTTATTGAACACCATGCCGCGTCCGAAGAACGCTGCGTTTTTCTTTTCAAAAGCAGACGCATAAGAGGGATCAAATGCTGCGCTTACATCAGAAGAAAGCATATCAGAGGCTGCCAGACATCTTCTGACATTTAATTCACTGTATTCGCCGACAAGATTTAACACCTCTGCAACGGTATTTTCGAAGAAACGGGACTGCATGCCGGTTGCGCCGACGCTGCCGATCTCTTCTTTATCTACCAGGATGCAGCATGCAGTGCGCTCCGTCTGGCCAATTTCCAGCATCGCTGCCAGAGAAGTAAATGCGCATACTCTGTCGTCCTGACCATAACCAAGCACCATGCTTCTGTCCAGGCCTGCTTCTCTTGCCTTGCCGGCCGGTACAACTTCCAGCTCTGCAGACAGGAAATCCTCTTCCTCAATGCCATACTGCTCCGCCAGAAGCTTCATCACGCCAGCTTTTACCGCCTCTTTTTCTTCTCCTGCCAGCGGTCTGCTGCCGAAGATTAAGTCAAGTGCTTCGCCCTCGATGACCTTGGAAGCCTTCTTTTCCATCTGCTCTGCAGACAGGTGGATCAACAGATCCGAAATGAAAAATACCGGATCATCTTCGTTTTCACCGATATTGATCTCTACGATGGAGCCGTCCTTCTTTGCAACGACGCCGTGCAGTGCCAGAGGCAGGGTTACCCATTGATATTTCTTGATACCGCCGTAATAATGGGTATCCAGCAGAGCAAAATCGGAATCCTCATACAGAGGGTTCTGCTTGATGTCCAGTCTGGGGGAATCGATATGTGCACCCAGAATGTTTAAGCCTTCGGTCATCGGCTTTGTTCCGATCTGGAACATCACAACTGCCTTGTTCATCCATACCGCATATACCTTGTCGCCTTCAGAAAGCTTCTTGCCCTCTTTCATCAGTTCGGGCAGTTCGCGGTATCCTGCCGCTTCAATCTGGTTTACAATCGTATCGACACATTCCCGCTCTGTTTTACCGTTGTCCAGAAAATCCATATAGTCTTTTGCCAGCGCATCTACCTTTGCGCTTTTGGCTTCGTCATAGCCTTTCCAAGCATTTTTGCGTTCCATTATTTCTTTATCTCCTTACGTTTGTTCTTGTTACCGAGCACCGAGGCTACCAGCCTCTTGGCACGCGGCACTTCCTCATCGTGAATCCGGAAGGTGCAAAGAGCCTTTTCCCCGACTCCAAACAGTTTTGAAAAAAATCCCTGCTTTTCGAAACGGCAGGAATAGGAAATCCGGTTTGCCAGAAGGATTCTCTCGATCTGCTCCTTTGTCCCCATATCGTATACCTTGCAGAAATCCACTTCATTATTCACCGTTCCGAGCGCGGTCGTTTTTTTCTCCATATATTCCTCCCTGTCCGATGTTCCATACGCAGAGCCCTTTTTGCTGCAAAACGGCATCAGGGCTCTGCTTATGTCTTTTTATTACTGTCTTAATTCAATGCCAAGCTGTTCCAGACCATTTAAGATCTTCTTCATTGCCGCTGTGATTTCTGCATCCTCCAGCGTCTTATCCTTTGCACGGAAGGTCAGGGTATAAGCGATGGACTTATAGCCTTCCTTGATCTGTGTGCCCTCGTAAATATCAAATAACGAGTAGCTTTCCAGAATCTTGCCGCCGCGCTGTGCCAGAATCTTTTCAATCTGACCTACCAGAACGGTTCTCGGTACAACCATACTGATATCTCTGGTCACTGCAGGATATTTTGCGATGCCCTCGTACTTGCGGTCGAAGGATGCAAAGCCGTCCACTGCAGGCATATCCAAAACTGCCACATAGGTTCTCTGACCGATGCCGTAGTTTGCCATTACCTTCGGATGTACTTCACCGAGATAGCCGATTACGGTTCCATCATAAACAACGTTTGCCTGACGGCCGGGATGCAGCCACGGCTTCTGTGCGTTCGGATCGTACTCCGCTTTCTTCTTCATACCGATGTGCTCCAGAAACTCTTCGATAACACCCTTCATCGTGAAGAAGTCGCCTTCTCCGTAAAAACCGAGTGTAAACTGCATGCGCTCGTCCGGAAGCTCTGTCAGAGGCAGCGCCTTGGGCAGATAAATGTTGCCCATCTCATATAAGCGGACGTCCTTGTTTCTGCGGTTATAGTTGGTTGCAAGGCTTGTCAGCATGCCGTTTAACGAAGTGGTACGCATGATGGAATAATCCTCGCCCAGAGGGTTTAAGATCGTTACAGTCTTGCGCAGCTTACTGTCTGCCGGAATCAGCAGCTTATCGAACACTTTCGGGCTTTCGAACGAATAAGACATACCCTGGGAGAAGCCGCAGTATTCTGCGATATCCCTTGCCTTCTGTTCAATTCTTTCTTCGAAGGAAAGCTTACCGGTTGTCGCTTCGCCGGAGGGCAGGGTGGTCGGGATCTTGTCATAGCCGTAGAAACGTGCTACTTCTTCTGCGATATCGGCAAAGCCTTCCAGATCCTGACGGAACGAGGGAACAACAATTTCGTTGGCAGCTTCGTCATATGCAAGCTCGATGCGTCCGAAGTACTCCAGCATCTGCTCTTTTGTGATATCTGTTCCGAGGAAACGGTTGATCTTTTCGGGCTCAAACGGGATTCTGCGCAGGGGCTTGATCGGCTCGCATACATCTACCATGCCGCCTACTACCTCGCCGCAGCCCAGCTCTTCGATCAGCTGGCACGCTCTGTCGATTGCTGCTTCTGCATTGACCGGATCCAGACCTTTTTCGAAAATACCGGAAGCCTCGGTACGCATACCGATTCTCTTTGCGGATTTCCGGATGTTGGGACCGTTGAATGTTGCAGCCTCGAATAAAACGGTGTGCACATCGTCTGTGATCTTGCTGTTTTCGCCGCCCATAATACCAGCGATGCCGACTTCTTTTTCCGCGTCGCAGATCATCAGAACCTGATTGTCCAGCTTGCGGATCTGACCATCCAGCGTCTCGAACTCATCTCCGTCCTTTGCACGGCGGACGATGATCTTATGTCCTGCGATCGTGTCCAGATCATATGCATGCATCGGCTGTCCGTACTCTGCCATAACGTAGTTCGTGATGTCTACCAGGTTATTGATTGGCCGGATGCCTGCTGCAGCCAGACGTCTCTGCATCCACTTCGGGCTCGGAGCGATTTTGATATTTTTGCAGACCCTTGCGCAGTAACGGGTGCACAGATCGGTATCCTGTACTTCTACGTCCACATAATCGTGTACATTTTCGCCGTTTTCGTGTACTTCCACAACCGGGGGAATGAACGGCTTTCTGAAAGTTGCAGCCGCCTCTCTTGCGATGCCTAAAATGCTGTAACAGTCTACACGGTTGCTGGTGATTTCATATTCAAATACGGTGTCATGCAGACCGAGTGCCTCTACTGCGTCTGTACCGACTTCTACATCGTCGTCGAAAATGTAAATACCGTTCTCCGGTGCTTCCGGATACATGTCGCGGCTGCTGCCCAGCTCCTCGATGGAGCACATCATACCGTCGGACTCAATGCCTCTTAACTTGCCGGCCTTAATCTTAATGCCATCCTCCGGCAACGGACTGCCGTCATGACCGCCTGCAACCTTACCGCCGTCTAAAACAACCGGAACCTTGTCGCCTTCTTTTACATTAGGTGCGCCGGTTACGATCTGAATCGTACGGTCACCTACGTTAACCTGGCAGATAATCAGTTTGTCTGCATCGGGATGCTTTTCGATCTTCTCAATCTGTCCGATTACGATCTTTTCCAGGTTTTTATCCATGCGCTCATAGCCTTCTACCTTGGTGCCGGTCAGCGTCATGGCGTCAAAATACTCCTGATCGGTGCAGGAAAGGTCGGGCACATATGCTTTAATCCATGATAATGCTGTATTCATCTTCCTCTTTCTCCTTCCCGTTAAAACTGCTTTAAGAATCTGATGTCATTTTCATAAAGCAGACGCATATCGTCGATTTCGTATTTCAGAAGGGCGATACGCTCCAGACCTACGCCGAATGCAAAGCCGGAGTATTCTTCCGGATCGATATTGCACATCTTGAGTACCTTGGGATGTACCATACCGCAGCCCAGGATTTCAATCCAACCGGAGCCCTTACAGAACCGGCAGCCCTTACCGCCGCACTTAAAGCAGCTGACATCTACTTCCGCACTGGGCTCTGTAAACGGGAAATGATGGGGACGGAATTTTACTTTGGTATCTTCGCCGAACAGCTCTTTTGCAAACTCTGCAAGCGTGCCCTTTAAATCGGCAAATGTAATATTCTTATCGATAACCAGACCTTCGATCTGATGGAAGGACGGAGAATGGGTTGCATCCACTTCGTCGGAACGGAATACTCTGCCGGGCGCGATCATACGGATCGGCAGCTTGCCCTGTTCCATGGTACGAACCTGAACCGGAGAGGTCTGAGTACGCAGGACGATTTCCTCATTGATATAGAAGGTATCCTGCTCGTCTCTTGCCGGATGGTCCTTCGGGATATTCAGCGCTTCGAAGTTGTAGTAGTCCTTCTCGACTTCGGGACCGCGAACCACTTCGTAGCCCATGCCGACGAAAATTCTCTCTACCTCTTCCAGAGCGATCGTATTGGGATGACGATGTCCAACGGAATTTTTCTTTGCAGGCAGGGTAACGTCAATCACCTCATTCTTTAAACGAGCTTCCATTACACGGTCTTCCAGCTTTGCTTTTTCAGTTTCCAGCGCTGTTTCAATTTCAGCCCGCACTTCATTGACCATCTGTCCAACCTTCGGACGGTCTTGTGGCGCAACCTCCTTCATGCTCTTTAACAGCTCGGTCAGGGCACCCTTTTTACCCAGTGCGCTGACTCTTACCTCGTTGAGCTTATCCAGGTTCTCGGAGGCGTCGATCTGTTTCAAAATCTCTTCTCTGATTTTTGCCAGTTTCTCTTTCACAGCAAACTCCTTTCTGTCAGATAGCCGTTTTTCTTCTGTGCGGCCTTCTACTTTCCCGGGACCTTCCTTTGATTATTGTAAACAGCAAAACTGCCCTGCAATTTTTACTGTCATGCCCAATAGAATCCTTTCTATTAGCTGAATAAAAAGAAAGCCCCTGGTTTATTAAACCAGGGACGAAAAAATTCCGCGGTACCACCCTTGTTCCCGCCATCGGCAGGCACTCATTGCAGACGTAACGTGTCCTGTGCGTTCCGACCTACCCAAAAGCACTGACAGCAGGCTCTCTTCAGCCGAACAGCTCCGGTGGGAAATTCGTATCCGATCCTGTTGGAAAAGCTCTCAGCCACTGGCTTCTCCTCTCTGCCGGTACAGGAAATACTACTGACACCTTCATCGCCTTTACGCCTTATTGTAAAAAATCCATCCCGAAAAGTCAATACTATTTCTCGAGAATCTCTCTTCGAAACGGAACAGCAAACCGGTTGATGTGTGCCCCGACTAACAGCAGATACATACAAAAATACAACCACATCATCACGACGACGATTGTAGAAAGGCTTCCGTATACGCCGAAATCATTGAACTGCTCTATGTATGCCGAAAAGCCCCAGGAAAACAGGTTCCAGCTTATCGCCGTAAACAATGCACCGGGAAACTGCTTCGTCAGTTTCAGCTTCACATTTGGCACATAGGCATAGATCACCATAAACACCAGCGTCAGGATGCCCCAGGAAAACAGCGGTTTAAAATGCATCGCTACGGACATCAGATGATCCAGTATCGGGATCCTGTCGTTTAAAAGACGTACCAGCGTTGTTCCAAATACCATGAAAACGAGAGAGAGCAAAAGAACGATCAATAACAGAATCGTATAAAAAGATGCCAAAATCCGCTGCACAAAATAGTTACGATCCTCCACAACACCGTTCATCGCATTTAAGCCGCGCATGATAGACAGCATGCCTTTGCTTGCCGACCATACAGTTACGATCGCTGCGACGCTCGTAACGCCAACGGTACTGTTATAGAGCGACTCGATCAGGCTGCTCATCATCGGCACAATCGGCGATGGCATGACCTCTGACACCGCCTTTAACAGGTCGGATTTCTGCAGCGTCGTCAAGGGCAGCAGGGAACACAATAAAATAATAATCGGAATGATCGACAAAAACATAAAGTATGCAGAGCTTGATGCAAATGCATTGACATTTGATTTTGACATATGCCTGCCAAACCCTGTAATCAGCCGGATTTTCTTTTTCATAAACAGATCTTTTCCTTTCCGGTTTTTCATTTTGCGGTGCATCGCTGCGTGGACTTTTCAGGAAATCATTTTTAACTGACATCCTTTATAAAAGAACGCCAAAATTTCTTCTGCGCTGACAGACGCCTCCGCCATGTGCTTCGCCCCATTCTGAGACATGCCGATTCCGTGCCCGTAACCACCGCCAATTAAAGTATATCCTATCATAAAGCCGTCCGTTTTAAAAGTACTGACTTGAAAAAAGCTGCTCGGTAAAAGCGATGTTACCGCTGCCGCGCTCCCATCCTGTCTGACCGCCTGTGTTTTTCCGTCACACAACACATACCGGATGCTGTATTCCGACTGTATCCGTACCTGTCCGTTTTCGCTTTCAATCAAAAGCTCCTGCGCCGCGCCGCCGCTGCTGCGTTTTGTAACACGGATTTCCCGGATTTTCCCTGTGTTTTCAGACAGTTTCGTGCGCTCCTTTACTGCATTCCATTCTCCTGCTTCCCCAGGCACGAACACACACTGTCCATCCGCTTGTGCCCGTATCCATACCCTTTCCCAGAATGCCTTTTCATCAACTGTTTCTGCCCTATAGCTCCAACGGTACCACGGCTCTTCTTTCTCATAAAAATCGCCGTCCCTCTGCCCCAAAAACGCTTCCATTACATCCGACTGCTCCAGCAGCTGCGCCTGCTGCAAAATCGGCGCCATCGCAGCAACGCTCTCCTGCCCGCCAAGCTGTCTCGTCAGCTCCATGTTTCTTTCGTCGATCGCCTGCGCACACAGATACGGATATGCTTCTGCCCGGGTCCCTCTCCAGACCGACAAATCCGTGCCGTAGCCGCAGGATGTAGAATAATAATAAGTCTGCGCCGGCTCCTCCCCGTAAAATAATACCTGTCCGGACGTCTCCTTGACCGCCTGTGTCGTCTGCCCCTGCTCTGCAAGATTCTGATACACCTGAAACGCCGTGCTGTCATCCACATGCGCCCCATACTCCGGTAATCCGGCGCGCTGCAGCCTTTCATATGCATAGGTTCTGGCACAGATCGCCTGGCTCTTTAACGCTTCCAGCGGATAAGACGCCGGCATTTCACCCGGCACGACCCCATAAAGGTATTCCTCCAGCGGCAGCTCGTTAATTACAGCAATTCCATCCTCCCGGCGCACCAGTTCGAGCCTGCCACGGTACCTTGCCTGCCCCTGTGCCCGCTCCACGCCGGATAACATCAGATGCCCGGTCAGGATGTTCGGTTCGATTGTAATCCGCCAGGTCTGATCAAACAACGGAGAATCCCGCGTAATGACAAGATGCTGACCTTTTTCCAGCGTGGTAAGCTCGCTCTCAACGTTCAAAATCCTGCAGTCACAGTCCGCGAAAAGCTCCACAGTCTGATGCACGCTGTTTGCATAGCCGGATGTCTTAATCAGCACGCGAATGGTTTCCATCTTTTCTTCCCGCGCCGCCAGCGCTGCCTCAATCGTTCCGTCCTCCACTACAAAATCCGTAAACCCATAGCCGATTTTCAATTCTCCGATGTCCATCTGTGAAAGCCGCCCATACAACCGATAACACTGCAGATCCTCCGAAAAAGGAATCGTCCCGTGACCTTCGATTTCTGCGCCGTTTTGCGACACGCCGAGCAGCCGTCCGGAAATCTTGTCTGGCTTTTGGCACACAATGACAGGCTTTCCTGTTTCAAACGTCAGATCACAGACTGCTTCGGAAAGTTGTGCTGTATCTGAAACCACCGTCGCGCCGGAAAATTCACAGTCTTTCCAGAACCCGTGTATGCTCTGTCCGGTCGTCTCGATCATCCAGACATTTTTTAATATGACCGGTTCCGTTAATCTATTTCGAACTGCATACAGGCAATCCTCCCTTACGATCGCCCGCACTGGACAAAACCGCATGGATTCTGTCAAAAACGTTGGCGACGCAGCCATCCGGACACCGTTCTGCGTCAGGATGCGCGGCTCTGTTTTCTGGCTCTGCGCATCCTTTTTGCCACCGGAAGCAGTCCCCATTTCGCGCATCCGAGCAGCTTGCGCGCTTTCTTGTGCATCTCCCGGTCCATTTTCATCCCCCTTCAAAATACCCAGCACTACGACCGTCTCCTCCTGAATCTTTCCGACAGCATCATACTTTCTTCTCGCCCGGTCGAACCAGTCATACCAGTCCGCTTTCTCCACCCGCTCTGTCCCCGTATACGCACCGCCCAAAAACAACTCCCGGCTGCCCGGCAGGCAGGAAAAATACTGTTTTGCCTGGGTCCACGTCAAATAGCCGTCGTCAGATTCCGCCTGAAATTTTTTCATCAAATCCAGCACCTGGTCGGGGGTTGACCGACTGCCAGCAGCATGCGCAGATACTACAGCCGCCTGTGTATTATCCCCGTCAAACTCCTGCGCAGCATCGGTTGTCTCTGCGAGCGCCTGTGTCGGCTGCTCCTGCCTACAGTCTGCAAGGAGCCAGACCATATGGCCTGCGTCCTCGATCCCGATATAGCTATCCTGTTTTTTTTCATCCGTCAGCAAAAACTGATCTGCCGTCTTTTTGCACAGCCCAAACAAAAAAACGGCACCGATCAGAACCGCTGCCAGTTTCCCAAAAAGACGCCTGCGCGCCTGCTGTCTCTTCCTGCGTTCCCGAAACGATTCCCGTCTTTCCATTTGATTTTATCGCTCCCATGCAGTTTTCTTACAAAAGATAAAGAGACAACCCTTCCGGATCGTCTCTTTATCTTTTGTATCCCCCAAAATGCCGCCTCCCATCTTCTGACTCCTAGCCAAGGCCAGGTGGGTAACCGCAACCGGCGCTTCTGCCTTCCCCTGCGCAATGAGGGCCTGACATCTACCCGGCAATATAGGAATCCCGTTTAAAGTAAATGTAGGTTCAAAACAACAGGAGTTCTCGTACATTTCAGGTTGTTTTCATTATATCCAATTCATCCCGAAAATACAACAGGAATTTTTTTACCGCTCTGCACGCATCGGATTGTTTAAGAAATCTTCATATGCAAGACGGATTCCATCTTCCAGCTCGGTTTGGTAAGTCCAGCCCAGATTCTTCAATTTGGAAACATCCAGAAGTTTTCTGGGTGTGCCGTCGGGCTTTGTGGAATCCCACTTGATCTCACCGGTGTAGCCGATCACCTTCGCGGTCAGCTCCGTCAGCTCCTTGATGGTCAGCTCTTTTCCGGTTCCGACATTAACGGTTTCATTGCCGGAATAATTGTTCATCAGAAATACGCAGGCATCCGCAAGATCATCCACATATAAGAACTCGCGCAGCGGCGTGCCGGTTCCCCAGCAGGTTACCTCTGTCGCGCCGGAAACCTTCGCCTCATGGAAACGGCGGATCAGCGCCGGAAGCACATGGCTGTGGGTCGGATGATAGTTATCGTTCGGTCCGTAAAGATTGGTCGGCATTGCAGAAATATAATCTGTTCCGTACTGGCGGTTTAAGAACTCGCAGTATTTCAGACCGGAAATTTTTGCAAGCGCATAGGCTTCGTTCGTCTTTTCCAGCTCGGAAGTGAGCAGGCAGCTCTCCGGCATCGGCTGCGGAGCCATTCTCGGATAAATGCAGGAAGAGCCTAAAAACAGCAGCTTCTTGCACTGATTCTGCCATGCGGAATGTATGACATTCATTTCCAGCGTCATGTTGTCATACATAAAATCCGCCAGCGCTTCCTGGTTTGCGACGATGCCCCCGACCTTTGCTGCTGCCAGAAAAACATAATCCGGCTTCTCTGCTGCAAAAAAATCTTCCACATCCTGCTGTCTGCAAAGATTCAGTTCCTTATGAGTTCTTGTTACAATATTGTGATATCCGGCTTTTTCCAGCGCGCGCACGATTGCGGAGCCAACCATGCCGCGATGTCCTGCCACATAAATTTTGGCGTCTTTTTCCATCATGATGTTATCCTTCTTTCCTTATGTAACTACCGTACATAACATATGCCATGCATGCACGCCTTTTTTGCACCTATGCGTGCTTTTTCCCGAAGCTTACGCCTGCGTGCCTGCTTCTTTTACTGCCTTTTCACGTTTTGCCAGCATTCTGTCGTGCTCTGCCATAATGCGGACAAGCTCTGCATAGCTGGTCTTCTGCGGGTTCCAGCCAAGAACAGTCTTCGCCTTTGTCGGGTCGCCCCAGAGATTGTCTACATCGGTCGGACGGAACCATGCAGGGTTGACGCAGACAAGCATCTTGCCGGTCGCCTTGTCATATCCCTTTTCGTTCAGGCCTTCTCCTTCCCAGCGCAGTTCAATACCGTTTGCTGCAAACGCTTTTTCGGTAAAGTCCCGGACGGTGTGCTGCTCACCGGTTGCAATAACAAAATCTTCGGGTGTATCGTGCTGTAAGATCATCCACATGCACTCTACATAATCTTTTGCATAGCCCCAGTCACGCTTGGAATCCAGATTGCCCAGCTCCAAATGATCCTGCAGACCCTCTGCGATTCTGCCCGCTGCCAGCGTAATCTTACGGGTTACGAAATTTTCGCCGCGGCGCTCAGACTCATGGTTAAACAGGATACCGTTTACTGCAAACATGTCGTAAGCTTCTCTATATTCCTTGGTGATCCAGAAGCCGTACTGCTTTGCAACTGCATAGGGGCTGTAAGGGTGGAATGGTGTTGTCTCTCTCTGGGGAACCTCTTCTACCTTGCCGTACAGCTCGGAAGTGGAAGCCTGATAAATCTTGGTCTTTTTGGTCAGACCGAGAATACGGACTGCCTCCAGAATCCGCAGCACGCCGATCGCGTCCACATCGCCGGAATACTCCGGTACGTCAAAAGAAACCTGTACATGGGACTGTGCAGCCAGGTTGTAGATTTCATCCGGCTGTACAATGCTGATGATACGGATCAGGGAAGAGGAATCGGAAAGATCCCCGTCATGTAAGGTAATCGCATTCTTTGCGATCAAATGGTCAATTCTTGCTGTATTCGAAATGGAAGCGCGTCTGGTAATGCCGTGCACCTCATAGCCTTTTTCCAACAGAAACTCTGCCAGATAAGAGCCGTCCTGTCCGGTAATGCCTGTAATCAATGCTTTTTTCATAAAAATTTCATCCTTT
>OGZO01002340.1_pt1 | contig 13078 bp, 8 predicted proteins | sample 1576721 | NCBI WGS metagenome assembly OGZO01 (sample SAMEA3541516, study PRJEB24748) | human gut metagenome | biome: human gut; feature: human-associated habitat; material: faeces | place: China | collected 2012 | reverse complement strand
CCGGGCGAATTGCACAACCAACATCAACATAGCAACCATTGATAATGCATCCATAGCTCGCAACCGTTACCGCAGATTCACAGTTATAATCCATGGTATTATAACTATGTGTTCGTAGCCACCATACGCAGTTCTCTCGATACTTAAAGCTCCATTCACCATCATAGAAAGCGTGTGCCCCCATTGCCTTAGCAAAAGTAGTGCTTTTACTATACCTAGATTCGTCAGGTTCATCTGCATCTGGAAATCCATACATTTGCGCATTATCTGTATACAAATCTGATTCCGAAAGTAAAAAAATCTTATCACTAGTATTGTTTCCACCTTCGGCTTCTGTATATTTTAAATTATCTTTATTTTCTACTACAGTAGTTTTTATCGCACTTTTCTCTGAATAATCAAATGCTGAATTTATAAAGTTTTTATATTCATAATTTATTCCACAAGTATTAGATGTTGGTCCATAACCATTTAACCAACTTCTTATAGTTCCATTCTCCCATGTTACATTTCCAAGTAACATGTTATATTTTTGATTATCCAACCCTTTATCTGCCAGCAATAATGCTTTACTCTCACTTATGTTTAATATTCGCCATTTAATTGGTTCATACTTAAAATAATGATATGTTGTGGAATCCGACCAGCTATAGTAATAACTTGGAAGGTTATCTGAAAATGTAGCATCATCTTTTTTTATTCTTCGGTATTTATTTCCGTCTATAATAATATCTCCACTATCATCCCAATCTGTCGCATTCAGTAATATATTATATATTGTATCTGATACAATAGTGTCTCCATTATATAACATATCATTGTCTAATGCTTTATATTGACTCGATGGTATTATTTCTGCCTGTGGGTAGCTTCCAAACCATACACAATCCCATGTTACTTTCTGCCCTGATTCCATACTACTATCTGATACTATACGTGGATTGGACAATAAAGTGGCTGCTTGTATATATTCCTTTTTAGCCACTGTAACTGCTGGTATCATTACAACTACCATCACGATTGATAATATAAGGGAACTTATGGCTCTCCTGTTAAATTGTTTATTTTTTCTTTTCACTATTATTGGTCTCCTTTGAAGAAATTATTTTTTTACTTATTACTCTTTGATTCCTTGGTTATATATGTTGATATTAAATACTGTTTCAAGCCTCCGCTCTTACTTGCTTTTCCACTTACTATTGCCCCAAAAGAAATTACAATACATTGGCATATACAAAACGGTAATGTTGCAAATATTGCCATGAAATTTTGTACAATCAAACATTTTCTTAATTTTTCCCATATTTCTTTTTCATTCGGAGCAAATTCTAACACCCTTTCCTGTCGCTCCACATGTCCTACATTATTTCGAATAAAAAATTCTACAACAATCATACCTGGAATCATAATTCCTGCTAGACTTATCCATCCATTAATATCAGGATTTTTCAAAATATTTATATAAATACATGGAACACCTACCACAAATATTTGTAATAGCATCGTAGAAAATCCATCCTGCAACACACCTTGATATGGTTCGTTTGGCACAATATGTTTTTCGTCCTTGTGGTGATCTGTTTTATTCTTATTTTCATTTACATATTCCAGTCCTAATCCAAATGTACAAAGTACTGGAATAACTTCACACATAATCAAAATATTAAATATCACTACAATAATATTAGTTATGGATAATTGAAACACGAGTATTACTACATTAGTAAAACTCAAAACCAATCCACCAATACATAAAATTTTTGAAATCCATAATACAGCCTTTTCCTCCCTATTTCGTAATTCATTCAAATTCATATTGAATCCGTATGATATTAAGATTGAAGTTCCCACAACCGCAAATATTGTAATAATTACCAAAATGATTTGAGGTATAGATATATTTCTTAATAAGGAAGTACTCTGTTGTATACAAAACCATGAATTACAAATAACACAAATATACGTCACCACAGTCATCATCATAACTATCATTTTCCGTTGTTTATTTTTTAGGTTCATTTTAGTTATAAAAAATAATAAAACGCACATCCCAATTCCAAGATAAAAATATATATTATGATAAAACTTTCCAACAGAAAACATTCTTGCACTCTTTGAATTTTTTACAATTTCAATTTCCCAACGACATAATAAACTTATGATACCTGAAAGTGTTACTATAATTTTAAAATACGCTACTTTTTTTCTTTGGTTTAATGTCTTCCTATTAATATTTCCATTATTAAACTCAATCTCACTTCCTACCACATCATCATTAAAAATATTACTAATTACCCTCTCAAATAGGATATATAATGCTATATAAAAAAGTAAATCTCCAACATCAATTTTTTCATATGCATTTACTATTTCTGCAATAATTTTGGGTTCCCTTTGTATAATCATATATAGGGCGATCACAAACATTGGTACCACTTGAAATTTTATGCCCCGATAAACCTTTTTTTCTATAATCGTAGCCACAACGAACATAAATAGTACTATTGAAACACTTTCCTTAACATCATCAATTGCACTTGCATAATAGAAAAGTACAAAATATGGAATAGTTGCTATCATTGTTGCCACTACTTTTTTCAAAGATTCTCTTTCTTTCCAAACTATAAAATAACTGCATATAGCCATACCAAATGCGGTAAACACATCTCCTTTAACACTTCCCTTTATTACTATACTTGCAAACGAAAATGCAGTTAAAATACCATACAATACAGCAATATATAAACTTTTATTTGTTTCCACCCTTGTAATTTTCAACAATGTAAATATAATTATCATTATTAGAAATAGTATTAATGGAAACATATAGTTAATATTTACTTTATCAGAATAATCATCAAAACAGTGTAACAATAAAAAAGCACTTCCTGATGCAATCATTCCTCCGAAAAGCACTTGTTCAAATATTGAATAGTTATCTTTTCTATCTTTGACTTGAATGGCTAATTTGCATATACCACAAGTTGTCACTCCAAACATCATTATAAAAAACACAGAATGATACCATCCTGCCAAATTAAAATGGTGATGTATTGGAATACTCCAATTTAGCTTTGTCGTATTACTCCACAGCCATGAACCTTGAGTCAATATAGCGAGAAAAATTGCTATAATTGTTATTATGTATATTATTTTCTTTCTCGTATGCCCTTTATCATTATTATAATGAATAAACGCTACAAGACAAAAACACATTATCGGAAGACATATTGCATCTCCCCATGTAGCTGCTTTATAATCAAATAATCCTAGCAAATCCTTTGGATAACTTATTGTATTCCATAGAAATAGCATCATTCCAAAACCTGACACCATAATAAACAATGCTAGAATCATCCCTAAGATAACAGAAGTTTTTATTTTTTCTTTTTGTAACATAGAAATCCTCCTTATTAATCTTATAGTTTTTAATCACACAGTACCCTTTACAAACCAAAACATAATCAATATATTCCATAAAAGCAATCAACGGCTTATGTCAAGTCTTTAATTGTCAAATACAAGACATTGCAGTATATGCTCCTTCAAGTACCGATTAGCCTCATAATTCATCAGCACCTTATGTGGTTCTATAATAAATACCGTACAATCCATTTTTTCTAGTTTATCATATTTTAATATTGAACAAAATACTTATTTATACATTATTCCTTATATTACATTCTCTAATAACCTTCCAAATAAAATATGTTTTCATAACAAAAAGGGTAATGAAACCTTCATTGCTCCATTACCATCTTCTTTCATCGATATTCTTATCAACTTCTATTTCCTCTGCCCTTGCAGCCACTTTTCCTTCCAGTAACTCATCCGTTTCTTCCACAGCATCCTCAAACATATAACCATCAAATTCTCTGCCATACATATCTGTCAATTCCTCTTTTGCTTGTTGCTCCATTTCCGGTCTTATCTTTAACCGTTCTTCTGAAACTTTTTCTGTATCCTCCAGCTCAATTTTATCCTTTGCAATATCGCATTCCAGATATGCGATAGCCTTATTCGTTTCAATCCTGTCTGCCATCTTTTTTAACCTTGATATTACATCTCCATACCGCTCTTCATTTTCGATACATTCTTCCATTTCGTACATAGAATACATCTTATAAAATTGTGGCAAATCTCTTAACTCTCTGTCTATCCGATAAAGCTCCATCTGAACTTTCCTTAATGCTTCCCCTGCCTGTTCCTTTCGCTTTTTCTTTTCCTTTCTGGCATTAACAACCATTTCATAAGAATGCTTTTCTTCTTTCAGACGTTCTCTTTTTCTAATAAGGTCATATGCTGTCTTAATGACATCCATATCCTTTGGAACAAATTTTCGGAACCGTTCAATTTTTTTATCATTATCCATTTCTGAATACACAATGCACAAAAGATTCTTTCTTAACTGTTCCAGATTTCTTGCAACTTTGATGACTTTATCCTTCACACTTTGTGCCAACTGTTTTGCTTCTTCTTTGAGTTTTAAAATCTCCTCATTGTAGAAACGAATCATCTTATTAACCATTTTGATATGTCTGTTTGTTTCACCTCTGTTAGTTTTAATGTTCCATTTTTCCATCTGGGATGCCGCCGTTCCCAAATGCTGTGTAGGTACAATTTCAAGTCCCTGCCGTTTATAGGAACGATGCTCTATCCTCTCATCATGTCCTGACTTTTCAAGATATTTGTTACACAATTCCGCCCAGTTCTCTCGCCACATTTCGACGTTGCCCCTGTGATTCCAGTCCGTTGTCGAAACGGATTTGCATTTATACTGACGTTTCTTTTTATCATAAATTTTCTCTCCATTCTCATCAAGAATGTACTCTTTTTTCTGCTTACTTCCCCAACTTCTATCTTCATTAAACGATCGGACTGTAAGCATGATATGAGCATGGGGATTACCGTCACCCTTATCATGAAAACAGATATCTGCAATCATTCCCTTGTCTACAAAGTTGCTATTGCAGAACTCATTTACAAGATTATACCCTTCCCTGAATTTCAGTTCTTTTGGTATGGAAGCCTCTATTTCTCTTGCAAGCTGTGCGTTCTTTGCTTTTTCGATTTTCTCCACTGCATTCCACAACTTGGAACGGTTATAGTATTGAATTGGAGCATTCCTTGGTAATAAAATTTCTGTCATCACTACGCCACGCTTTCTTGTATAATCATGGGTAATGCCATCGTAGTCACTGGTTATTTTCTCACCGCTTCTGTATGCAGCAGCTGCAACGGCAGATTTTCCTTTTCCTCTGGAAATCATCTTTACGGATAAATGGAAACTCGCCATATGTTTCTCCCTTCTTTGTAAATTTTATTTTAGTATTGGAGAAACAGTTACACGGACTGCCTGTATGTAATACAGAGCTGACCGCGTTACCGCCCTCCGCAGGGACCCTCGGAGAGTGCGCGTCCGGCACCCGTGCCGGGAGATACCACAACTCGTTTGTGGTATATAAGTGCGCCCTTAGTACCCTCCGGGACTTTGTAACTATTACTTTTTATCATCTAAAACCTCTAATAAATTCTTTAACATAAGGTGTGTTAAAAGCATATTTTACTATCTCTCCAACTTCCTCATTTGTTAAATTTTCCGGTTCCATCAGATACTGTTCCAGTATTGCTCCTCGCTGAATCAGCCTTCTTGTTCTTTCCTTCCGTGCCTGTGCTTTTTCTTTTGCAAGCACTTCCTTTTTCTGATTTTTCAGCTGGTCAATTTGCTTCTGGATATCTTCCGAACTTTTTCTTGTCATTTCCCTCACCTTCTTTCTCTTAATTGTAATTTGGTGAAATCCCTTTTACAGATTTCCGTAACCATAGTATTTCTCTTCAAAATACTTTCTTGGACACTTGCCTGCTACCGTAATGTATCCCTGTTTTTCCAATTTCTGATTCAACTTTCGGATAATTGCGTAAGCCTTGCTTTTGCAGATTCCCAATGTCTGAACCAGCTCATTGGCATCAACATACTTATCGTGCATTTCTTCACCCCCCCCTTTTTATTTTCACTATCACGCTTTGTGATTTTTATTTGATGTGTTTGTACACATTATCATTTTATCTTGTGATAGTCAAGTGATTTTTCCGCTTGTACATTGCCACGTTATGTGTTATTATTCTTTTCAGGAGGTAAAAATCATGACAGAATTAAATAAATATGAAAAGAAATTAATCGGACAAAAAATTAAAATTATTAGAAAAAGGAAAGGATTGCTTCAGGAAGATCTGGCAAATCTAATTGGCTTGAAAGTCGGAACCATTTCCAAATATGAACAGGGCGACCGCACTCCGGGTATCAATCAGCTGATTGATATTGCAGAGGCACTGGAATGTAACGTAAATGACCTGTTGCCGGTAAACGACGGGTTTTACCGTGCAACGCTGGAAGGGTTCTATGAACACGGTCTTGATGTTTACATCAACTGGCTGAAACTTTCAAAGTTTGAATGTGAATCCTGCAAAATCAAGAAAGACAGCGGGGAAGAAATTTTATCCTATTTATTAAAGATTGATAATAATACCTATCCGGTAAGCGAAAGGGAATTATCAAAAATTATGGATTTTCAAAGAGAACAGTTCAAACTAATTGTCAAACAGATGAAGGATACTTCCACTGAGCAATAAAGGTGGATAGATGCCAGTATACAAAGATGAAAAAAGAGACACATGGTTTGTTCGGTGTTACTACACCGACATCCGTGGAAAGAAAAAACAAGCCTTTAAAAGAGGTTTTAAATTACAGAGAGATGCGAAACAGTGGGAAACGGATTTCTTAAAGCAGATACACGGAAGTGCAGACATGACATTTCAGGCATTGTTTAATATCTATATCAAGGATATGGAATCCCGTTACAAGGAAAGCACGGTTGACGGATACAAAAATGTATTTAAGCGGCTGATACTTCCCTACTTTAGTAAGAGAGCAATTAATACAATTAGTGCAAAAGACATTCGTGCATGGCAGACGGAGCTTATGGGGAAAGGATATTCTGATGCATACCTGTTACGGATTAACAACATGATTGTTTCCATTCTGAATTTTGCAGTCAGCTATTACGACCTTCCATCTAATCCATGCCACAAGGCAGGCTCCATGGGAAAACGTACAACGGTTGTAAACTTCTGGACAATCGAGGAATATCAGAAAATTCTTTCTTCTGTCACAGATAAGACCGCACACATCATGTTTCAGATATTTTATTATTCCGGTTTCCGGTGCGGAGAGTTTCTTGCACTGACTTTTGAAGATATTGATTTTGAAAATAATAAAATCTCCATTTCAAAGAGTTTAAGACGTGCCGGCGGAAAAGACATTGTCACAAGTCCCAAAACGCCAAAGAGCGTCAGAACGATTTCCATGCCGGGATTTGTGATGGATGAGTTAAGGGAATATGTAAATTCCATTTACGGACTTACGGATAAGGACAGGATATTTCCGTTCACGAAGAGTTACATCAATGGCTGTATCAGAAGAGCCTGTAAGGCTACCGGTATTAAAAGAATCAGAATTCACGATTTGCGTCACAGTCACGCCAGTTACCTGATTCACCTCGGTTGTTCCCCCCTTCTCATATCGGAACGATTGGGACATGAGAAAGTACAGACAACCCTGAATACCTACTCCCATCTCTATCCAAACAAGCAGCAGGAACTGGTTGCCATGATGGAATCAGCACACGACAAGGAACAGAGAAAAATATCAAAAACAGCCTGATAAAATGTTCTTTGTCAAGTGCACAACAACTTCTGAGTAGATTATTAAGTGCAAAATAAGTGCACAGTAATTTCTCTCTAAAATTTAAAATAGCTCAACCCCTTATAAATAAAGGGCAGAGCCAAAGTTTTTAGATAATATTTACTACTCGATGATAGTTGCAACCTTACCTGAACCTACTGTTCTACCACCTTCACGGAGCTTATTGACTTTTTTTCTTAATTTTCGACTTATCAAATCGCCTGTTTATAGGCTTTTTCTATATCTTATATCGTCACTATTTTTAGTTTTCGAAAAATTTGACGACACTTTGACGACACCTTTAGTATATAACAAAACTACGCTAACCGCCACAATTAAAATGACATAGTTTCTTTTCAATCATCATTCTTTTGAATCATCTTCTTCACTTCCCTGTCAAAATCCGATTCAATAACTTGAGTTCTATTAAAAATTTGGTATTCCTGTTCAGCCTTATCATTTGCCATCTTTCTCGAAATCTTTCCCCTATCAGGTAAAATCTCATACCTTCTAAATGCCAAAAATTCATTTATGCTTGCCGCGAATTCTTCCATCGTAAATGTATTTTCACGTTCAATCAAATCTTCTATGTAGTCAAAATAACCTGTCACCGCACGCTCCAAACTACGAATTTGCTTTTCATCCAAATAGTTTTTTGCAATAGTTACATCTGATTTCAATACCCGACCATCAGGAGCATTCTTCCATGTAGTAAGCCCCATATGATCCTTTATATGGTCTGCACTATAATAAACAATTTCTGCTGCTGTCTGTCCCGAAATTGCATAATGGAATTTATTCTGCACCATTGCATAAAACTGATGTGTAATCTCCGCATTTTTATCATAATCAATGCTACACTCAGCAAAAACATCCGTAATCTGTTGCCAGATTCTTCTTTTGCTCGCACGAATAGAACGAACTCTTTCGAGTAATTCTTTAAAATAATCTTTACCAAATGCAGTCTTTCCCTGTTTTAATCGTTCATCATCCAGCACAAATCCTTTTGTCATATACTCCTTTAAAACGTTTGTTGCCCAAATACGAAAATGAGTAGCTCGAATAGAATTCACTCTGTAGCCTACGGAAATGATTGCATCTAAATTATAAAAATTAGTAGAATTAGATTGGGTTTTTCCCTCTATTGCTCCATGTTGAGTGGTTGTTGCAATTTTTGCAACAACCACTTCTTCATCCAATTCACCTGTTTCAAAAATATTCGCAAGATGACGACTAATGCCTGATTTATCTATTCCAAACAATTCCGCCATTGCTTTCTGCGTCAACCAAATTGAATCATCTTTAATTAAAGCATTAATGGAAATATCTTCCTTTTCTGTTTTATAAAGTAAAAATGGAAATTCTTTCATTTGTCAAACTCCTCTAATACAATAAATGGCGGGGAGCCTCCCCGCCGATCAGGTTGGACCTGGGTCTTTCGACCAGCCCACATGTGCAACACTTGTTACACTTACATTGTATGATTATATTAACATGATTGTTTACCAAATTCAAGATTATAGTTGATCGTTGCTTATTCTCTAATCAATTCTTCTGCATCTGATATATTTCTAACTTTGGACATTGCAAATCCCAAAACCTTCGGCTGATATTTAATTATTAATCTGTCTGCATCCGCCTTATTCACTATTAACCTCCTATGATAAACAAACGTGCACTTTTTTGTTTTTCAATTATATAGTGTCGCTTAGGTTCAATATGGTTGGGTAAAAATTAAGTAGTGTTGAAAACAAAATATTTAGGCATCCCCGAAAATTTCGGGAATGCCTACTATTCCGCATCAACCTCTCTTATTGATTGCTACGCAATCAATAAGCTCGCGGCATTCATAGAATGCCTGCGAGCCCTATAAGCAAAGGAAAACCACGGTTTCGTGTAAACACGACCGTGGTTTTCTTTATTTATAGTGAGCTTGTGCTCTATTCATTGATAACGTTGATTACTCGATAATTGTAGCAACCTTACTGATAGTACGACATACTGTGGTATTTATAGTATTTTTAGTTCGATTTTATGCTTTAAATTATCACATTTCGTACTATGTATTTGTATTTCAAAAAATTATTAAGTGCATTTTAAGTGCACGCACATGGATTTTTACCTCCACTAATGTCACTATTAACAACGTTGATTTTTCAACCAGATTTATGAAAGGATTATACATGAATAATATCTATTTTGCAATTTACAATCCGACAACAGATTCCATTGAAATCTATGCTGGAGAGAAACTTAAAATCATATTCAACTGTACACAATTAAACAACAATGTTTATCTTGATGATCCGTTGGATATTGCTTATCTCCACCAGCTTGCAAGGGAAGAACCTTTTAATTATATCTACTTCGCTTTACAACCAGATGGATTGCAGGGATATGTTGAAGCGATGAATGTATTTAACTAATAGTTAGTCAATGAGGTGGCATTTTTATCCAATTGCCACCTCACTGATTAATTGTTTATTATTTCGTTTTCTTACTCTTCTTCTTTGACCAACTAGAATATTTTTTCTTGCCATTTACAGTTATATAAGTTCTTATCCTTACATAATACTTTTTCTTCGCCTTAAGTTTCTTAAGGGTCTTTAAAGTTGTCTTAGCTTTCTTTATTGTTATCTTCTTCGCCTTTTTAAACTTACTTGAAGTTGAATATTGAATTTGATAACCACTTACACCCTTGATTTTCTTCCACGATATCTTGAGTGAATTTTTCTTGGATACAACTTTCTTTATAGAAGTTTTCTTTTTATTTGTTATTTTTTTTACAGACTTTGTTGCACTTTCTTTTGCTATATCTGTAGATACTCCACTTGGTTTCGTTGCATTTGCTGTTGTTTTATCTGTTGTTGTTTCACTTGTCGGCGTTTCTTCAACCCTATGGACCGTAACATAACATAATGCTGATGCGTAATCTGCTGTTGCCGTAATTGTTGCAGTTCCTGCTGAACATGCAACTAGATTTCCTTCACTGTCTACACTTACCACGCTTGAATCTGATGAGTTCCACAAAATTGTTCTACCTGAAGAACCCTCTGTTGTTATATTAGCCTGAAGGCTCTTTTGCTCCCCTTCTTCCATTGTTATACTTTTATCTGATAATTCAATATTGGATGCATAAACAATCATTTTGGCATCATCAATTATTTCTTTTTTATTAGTCTTCTCATCGACCTCATACATTCCTGAATCTGTGCCTCTTAGTGTAAATTCAAGAGATTTACTGCTTAAATTAAAATCTTCTTTATAAACACAGTCTTCTACTGTTGATTCATCGTCAGAAAAATCGTATACAGCAGCTGAAACTATATCATCACCTAAAATTTTTACGGATGCAACATTATCAAATACATATAGAAGCAGGTTGTTACCTTCCTCTTGTTCATATATATACCCATACTCACTATTTTCGGAAATTTTATCAGTCAAATCTGGCTTCCAAACCTCATTTCCATCTGAGTCGTAAAATATCGCATCGGCTTTTCCCTTTACTTCTATGACTTTTATAGTATTATCTTCAGATTTGCTCATTGATAATTTATTTGCTGTAATTCTCGAATACGCCGAGATCTTTGTTCCTGATCTGATAATACTTGTATATTTTTTAATCTTTCCGTTATCACTAACATAAATATCAAATGTTGACTTTTTACTCCGATTCTTGTTTATGTAAATATTCTTTCCTATTGTTTTTATCGCTATCTGTATATATTGATTTCCATCAATGACAGACAGTTCAGACTCCGGATTATTTGATACTCCATAATTACTTATTATCAATTCATCATTACCTGATGGATCGTTAATAAATATTGGATTAGAAGATGTTTTCTTTGTTAATGAAATGGTATATATATCATTTCCACTTCCACCTTCCATAACACTTCCCGTATCATTGTCAAACAATCTATCATCTCCCATATATCCATACAGGCTATCTGTTCCATCTCCCCCGTAAATATAATTAGACACATTCCTGTCAAGCAGCCAGTTTGATGGTGCTTTTAGTACATTCGAACCAGTGGTTCCAAGAATAACCCTGCTTTTTTTTAATATACTTGTAATTCCCGACACACTTTCTATCGCCGATACATCTTTATTCCAGTTTGATGTAGTTGATGTCTTTTCAATAATATCATTCAGCTTAAATGTATCTGTGTTTTTATCATATGTTATAAATGACATTGCATGATGTGAACCTGCTAGAGCAAGAAACATATCATTCTGTTCTGTTGTGTAGAATATATTTGATGTTTCATATTGAACCATTGGATAATATCCTTTGTTACTTGCCTGAATCCAATCTGCAACAAACGTTGATATTCCTGTCTTTTTTATTTTGCTAATTAACCCAGAAAGTGTCTTTTCAAATTTTTTACTTCCACCTTCTTTCGCATATTGAACTAAAAAATCAAATATAAATGACGAACTGCTCATTCCTTCTGCATCCGTATAATTGACAAAATTAAAATTGTCTGTTCCCGAAAAACTTCCTGCCGAAACATTTGCTCTGTCTGTAAAAGCTATGTCAACTATATGTCCTACTGCCCCATCTATACAATATGCTTTCGCTCCGGTTTCAATTGATACATATGCAGCAAGTGCTCCACCTAATGAATGTCCCGTAATAGTAACATCTGAGCCTTCCTCATCTGCAATCTTCTTTATTTGCTTATAATAGTTTAATGCATCATCAAACTGTTCGGATAATGAATCAAACAGTGCAAATTCAAAATCTGTTGCTGTCCAATCGTCAAATTTATTGCTAATCGCAGTTCCTTTTAATTTAGACTTAACATAATTTTCTATTATATCTGCATGTAGCCCTTCACTTCCTCTGCATGAAATAATATAATTTCCATCTGGACTTTTTAAACACATACCATAAAATCCTGTACTGTTATTATGATTCACGGAATTTACTATTGTATAGTCTCCAATAACATCCGTATAGAATTTCGTATAAGTAACATTCTGATTACTCCATATTAAATCCTTCCATGATTTATTTACTTCAGTTGTACTTTTAATTTCATTATGGTTTCCATCTGCAGAAAATTCTTTTACTGTTTTACCTATATATGAATCGACGGTACTATATCCTAATTTAGCTAAAGCCGTATATGTTACTACAGAGGACGATGAATATTTTGATGATATTTCATACTTTTTCACAGGTTTATTGGTCTCATTTATTGTGCCATCACTACATACAGAACCTGCATAAGAATAAAGATTCGTAAAAGAAACATCTAAATACAAAGCCGGGCGAATTGCACAACCAACATCAACATAGCAACCATTGATAATGCATCCATA